>Ga0206881_10166_pt1 | contig 17827 bp, 10 predicted proteins | sample Alteio_BWOrgCont_3_FD_152867 | JGI IMG/M metagenome (GOLD analysis project Ga0206881, IMG submission 152867) | Enriched cells from forest soil in Barre Woods Harvard Forest LTER site, Petersham, Massachusetts, United States -... | ecosystem: Environmental > Terrestrial > Soil > Temperate forest >...
GGAAGCTTGACCAGGCATGGACCAACCGACAGCCAGGTTGTCGCCGCCGGGGCCCTGCTTGTGTCGTGCTTCAATGTAATAAATCTGTCCGGACTGCAGGTTGATCGGTACGGATTGTTGGGAGGCATAGGTATTCCAAACCTGGGGGCTGGTCCAACCTGGAACCGAAGCAATCAGGCTCGCGTTGGCGGGATTTGCATTGGTGCTGAACCATAATTCACTGTTGTCGTCGCTGGAGATCCAGAACTGATAGGTGCCCGTGTTCGGCGCGGTGATAAATCCGCGCACCCGCGCGCCATAGTTCTGCGCCCAGTTGACCGGCCCGTTGAAACTGGGCAGTTGATCACTGAGGCTGGGAGAGCCGGGATAAGCCGGGCTGCCGGTAAGATTGGTGACGGCCGAGCCGGCCAGGCCCAGCCAACATTCCCAGAGTAATGAACCGGTGGCGGGAATAAGTTCAAGTTCGGCCAGCTGAACCGAGGTGGCCGTCGCGGGATTGTTGACGCGGGTGACCAGCAAGCGGTAGCCGCAATAGGCGGTGGTATTGGTGAATGTGTAAGCCCGGGATTGCAGGCGGTTGCTGAAGATCTGGTTGGTTTGAGTGTCCAACAGAATCAGATTGGTCGCGGTAGTCACGCCATAAAGCTGCCAACTGCCGGGATCCCCGGCCGGATTATCATTGGCCGAGGTGAGGGCGTAACAGTTCACCACATGCATGCCGCCGCCGGGATAAACATACTGGATCCAACTGAAATTAGTGCTGCCGTTGGGCACGGTCAGATCCTGCCATTCAGTGCTGAGATTATCGTCGAAAGCCATCGCCATGGCGGCATTGGGCGGATTGTCGCCGCGAGCCGTGATCGCGCCGGTGTTGGTCATGGCTCCGGAAATCATGAACTGGTATTGATAGGGTGGAATTGCGGTGTTGGTGGTGAGATCCACCCGGGGTGTGAGGGTCACCGTGACCAGTTCGTTCTGGTTAAACCCTGACGGCGTCTCGAAGATCACAGTCTGGTTGTCGCTGGCTATCCGGGTTGTGCCGGGGTGGAGCCCGCTGCTTGCGCCGGTCACCTGGATGCATTGCGCCAGATTGGTAACTGCCGCCGGCGGCAGCCAGGCAAACCGCACCAGCACAAAACAGGTTTGGGCGGAGCAGTATTGCGAGCCGGGCAAGGGCGAGAGGTAAGCGTAGCCCAGCGCCTGCTGGGCACCGCCGTCCCTCTGGGCCTGGGCATCCACCGCACCCAAGATCAGCCCGGTCACCACTAATATCAGGTTTAGTCTTTTCATAAAATTGATCTTGCGACGGAGCCAACTTATCCAACTTTACACCTCAATCCTGATCAAAAGCGCTAGGGCACGGACAGGCGGTAAAAACGCGATGGGCTATTGCTCGCTGCGGTATCCGTGAAAGAAGCAGTGCTGTTCGTGACGGGCACGACTGCGAGGAGCTGCCAATCGACAAGATTTGTCGAGTCGAAAACGGAGGCTTGAGCGGCACCCGGCGCCACGAGATTGAAGCGGAATTGTCCACCGGGAAGAACCGCCAGTGACGACGCGTCAATATAAGGCATATCGATGCTGAAAGGCGCAGCACTTGCGCCGAACAGAGCGGAGTTGGTCGAACTGCTGATGCGTATTGAATAATTGTTGCCAGGGATGAGGCTCAACCCGACCTGCCATTGATAAGCACCTGTGCTGGGAGCATTGCTGCTAATGGTGCTCACATAGGCGCCGGCCTTGTAGAGATCAATGACGACATTCTCGGCAATATTCCCGTTCCATTGCACGAAATACTTCAGACCGCGCCGCCACATTTCCCCGCCATTTGGAGCCGTAACGGTGATGAAAGGCGCAACGGTCTGAAACGAACCCGTAGCCCAGTCACTGGCACCGGCGTCGTTCCACGTCCGCACTTGGTAGTAGTAGGTCGTATTGGCAGTCGCGTTACTCCAGACATAAAACGCATCGGTCTGATAAGGAACTTCCAGCACTGGATTCGAAAAATCCCGGTTCGTTGAGACCTGAAATTCATAATAAGCGGCGAGGCCGGCCGGCGACCAGGAAAGCAGGATCGGGCGCTGCTGGTTGACACTGTAAGTCACATTTGAATTGGCGAGGGGCGGAGCGACCACGTTGGCTGGCTGGATTCCCTGATAATTCTGGACCTGGGCGAGCAACGGAGGGATGGCCAATTCAGGCAGATCGGGGTAACAAAAAATAAATTCGCCGAAATCTCCACCCTGATCAGTCAGGTTCATGGAAACACTCAAGATTCCGGTGACAGGATTATAGCTCGTGGGTTGCGCCGCGAAGACGCCCTGTCCGGTGGTGGAGCGATAATACACGGTTGCGTTCGTTGGATTCGTCACACCAAAGCTTGCCGCATTGAAATTGACATTTACATTCATGCTGCCAACCACGCCGATTTCGCTGAAATTGACGCGAACCGGCAGCGCGCATGGAGCTGTGCCTTGAAATAAAGGATAAACCGGTGCATAGGGTGCGTTGGTAACTGATACCCGGTTGTAACCGCCTCCGCCGCCCAAAACATCAATCGAAACGCCGGTGGGGTCGAAGCTGTAACTGTTGCCGGTTGCCAGGTCAATTATGCTGCTTGAGCTGGCTTGCGATGCGGACGGGAAGGGAAACCGGAAAGCCCGGTAGCTGGTCGTCTGCGAATTGGTGAATCCCATTTGGAAGACCACGTTAGTGCCGGAAACCTCGGTGCATGCGGGGAGGCCGGCACCCGAAGTGCCGCCCCAACCGATGAAGGTATTTCCGTTGGCCAGGCGCTGGGCGTCGCCTTGAGACGGCCCCAAAACGGCCGGACTGGGCGTATAGCCCCAGATGAAGGTCGCGATCTTGTTTGACTCATCCAGCGCGTATTCATGGGCGGTGGACGTTGCGCCTGGCCCGAAGCCGGTGCTGTTGTTGTAAATCAGGACGTGACCGTTGGGCAGGCGATTGATGGCATGGCCGGCAAAATCGTTGGTTCCTTCCTGCGGGCTTACGCCGACAAAGGTGAACTGATTTTCGGTTCCACCCAGGTGCCACATGATGTTGCCCGTTTGCCGGCTGATTTTCTTGACCCAATTTGGCGTGCTGATGATGAGGTTTCCATCCGTGTCCTCGAAAACACAGTTCACGTGAAATTCTGATATCACGGCAGCGGTGGAATTGACCCACTGGCTGGTGAACGGATAATGGTCCCAGGATCGCCACTGAAAAACGACGTTCCGTTGCGCATCCAGTTCTTGAATGAGTCCGCCGCTAACGAGCGCGGCCGGGTTGCCGTTGGTGACGATCTTGCTCATGTCAACCTGCGTCAGATAGTAACTGGTTACCAAAGCATGGCCGTTGGGCAGCATTTTAAAATCGTGACATTCGGCGTTATAACCATTTCCAGCGTGGATGGATTCCACGTCATTGAAGTTTTCGTCCAAAATTTCATGGGTCACATATCCGCCGCCTGAAAACGAGAGGGCCTGATACTGTTGCGCGTAATGCAGATAGCCGTCGGGCAACACCTTGAAGTCATAGGCGGCGTTCGTCAGTTGCTTATACCAGAACGCCGTCCCATCGTTGGTGAGCATCATCACATAGTATCCGTAGTTTGTTGCTTTGAAACTGTCGGTTAGGAATATGTATCCATTTTCGACGCCTGGAGCGTAGTTTGTGGTCACGATTAGAGCCGGGAAATTCGCTGGCAGTTGGGCGGTGGCCTTTACGCCAGCGACAATCAGCATGGTTGCCACGAAGGTTTTGATTTTGATGCTTAGTTTTTGTTTTGTTTTCATGTCATTTGCTTTCTTTAATCTCATGAAGTTATGGTGCCCGGGTCATTGACCGACAGGGAGATGGAGCCGGGCGCAACGGCGTTGCGGTTGTAGGTCGTCACGGTGAAGCCGGGGAAATTCGCCGGCTGGGCCCCGGTCGCCATGGCAAACAGGGTGCTGATTGTCACCACGACTAATAAACTGACCAGGCGAATTGCTTTTATATTCATGCGACCGCGTCTTTTTTATTCAGGAGGACGGGTTTCGGGTGGGTATACCCCTCGCATGAGATCGGGCGGGCCAAACTCGATATCAAGGCAGATTCCTAAAAAATGTTTAAAGAATGGATCAAACAATATAGGACACTACCCGGAGAAACACGTCAAGCAAAAACGAGCAGTGCACTAATATGTGGTCTGCCCCGATTGAGATTGAGATTCATTTTTGTTTTGTTGAAAACATCGTTGTCCTTTCTGGTTCGCCTAACGGGCTTTTTTGCGGATCAATCAGGCTATTGGGCAGCCTGGATGATTATGTTCGAAGGTTGGATCTGAGTTTCTCCTCTTTTGACCATGAAGAGCCCAAAGCGATCCGTGATTCAAATCACGGCTTCAATCGAGCGGACCGACCAAATATCGCAACCACCAATATCAAACCGCATCCTGCAAGCAGCGCCAAAGGGATGTGCGTCGCGGCAAAGAATGGTTTTACATATTCCAATGTGCTTCTGTCCGAATCAAGATTAAGAACCACCAACATAAGCAAGCTGACAAAAAACCATACAGCAAGCAATCCGACAAACCATCTTTGCACTGGCGATGACATTTTTTGCAGCATTAAGAACGGAATGGCGGCGGCAATCACATAAATCAGGCCGAAATCATCCAAGGCGACTTCACCGTAATATTTCCACCCCGTCAGCAATTGGCTAAAAGTATTGACAGGATTCATTGAGTCGAATTGCCCTCTGCTCAAAACATGGAAAAAACCTTCAACGGTTCGCGGATAACCCCAGTTGACCGGCGGGGTGGTCATGGAAAGCAGGGGCAAGAGAAAATCAAAGCAGACTCCGGTTAAAAACAGGATCACGCAAAGCGTGGTGGTTTTCCATTCGCTGAAAAGACCTTTGGTAAAAACTGACAAGCTGCCCCAGACAACCGTAGCGATCACCGCTGCTCCGATTAACAAGTGTTTTGATGACGGGCCGATAATCCAGCCGAAATGTTGAACAAAATTGTTTGCCATCAAAAGGCACCATAAAGAGACGCTGATTCCAAAGAATATTTCCCTGCCTATCTTTTGGTTGCCCAATGCCAGCAAGAACGGCAGCGCGAAGGCTGTTGGGATCAAGGCCTGACTTTCACTCAAAGTCAGACCAAGAACCACGGATGCCGCGAAAAGATAGCGCATTTGATGGCGCCCCAAAAACCATCGCGTTAACAGGCAAATTATGAGGGCGAACAAAAGAAGGCTTAATGGCCACGTGTCAGCGACAACCGCTTTGCACCAGAGACATCCGTCTAAACCAATACCCATTCCAGCAACTCCCCCACAAATCACGCGGGTGGACTTTTGTTCCAGCGCAGAGAATCTTTTAAAGTTCGCAAGGTTCTCCACTGCCGAGATTCCGACTCGAGAAACCAACAAAGCAATCAAACCAAAGGTCAACGCACCAGCAACCGCAGAAGCGAGGTTGAGCCTCCATGCGATATTGGAGTAAGGGACCAGTTTGATAAAAAGCCATCCATAAATTGACCAAAGCGGATGACCGGGCGGTATTGATGAGCCTGGGTACATCGCGGCGGTGGCGTAAATCCCCGAGTACACAAGTGTTACATCCGGTGCCAGGGTAATCAGATAAACCACAAGAACCACCAGCGTTGTCAGGCCAAAGCTTAACCAATCCACTTTTTGGAAAAAACAAGGCTGTTCATGCGGTTGCTCAATAGGTTTCGGCTCGTCAATCGTCACAAGTTTTCATTAGGTAGACACCGCAAGGACAGAATTTGTATGTCAGAAAAACATTAACTGGGATTTCCCGTTTGGATTCTTACCCACGAAGGCAGGATGGACGAAGGGATGGACAGGATGGACGAAGAATAACGGGGCAAAGCGATAGTTTTTTCACGGGGGGGGGCAGTTTCAGGATGCGCCCGGCCGCGAAGGTGGCATTCGTTATTGCAAGACGATGGATTGGTGATCCTGCCGGGCATATTCTGCCAATTTGTGCCCAGCGAATTGGTCTGATATTAATTTGAAAGCCAGAGGATTGGCTGGGTGATGACCATGTTACGGCGGACTTCGGTGTCGGTCGGGTCGGCCGGCAGTTTTTTCCACAGCGCCAAATAGGCTGGTTCCTGAAACGCAAGGCCCGCAAAGAGCAGTCCCGGTTGCCGCGCCGGCCATGCGTCCCAGGCCTGCACATCCGGCTTGAGCGGCCATTTTGATTTGTCCGCGAGAAACGGGTACAAGAAGGCCATGGCCTTGTGAATGCCCCGACCGTCGGGCAATTCAAACGTCCACAGGTCATCCTTCGGCGTCGAGAGCACCTGGCAAAGTGTCACCATGTTGTCGAGTTGGAAAATCGAATAGCCGTAAGGCTTGGTGCGATGCAATTCGAGCGGGAAACTGCCGTCCGCCGCCATTTGATTGGGAACAAACACCTCCTTGAACTGCCGGCGACATTCGGCCAATTTCGCCTCATCGCCAGTGAACCGGGCGTAGCAGGCGATCTGCAGCCAGAATGCCACCGAGTGATTATTTTTGGCGGCGGCCTCAGCCCGCCCATTCTTGCTCGTCATCATCCAATCGGCCATTTCATGGAACCATTGTTTCAAGCCGGAGATGAGTTCCGGTGGGAACGCCGGCGACTGCTCCATCGCGGTGATTGCGGGAGGAATTTCAATCAGGTGAAGTCCGTCGATGATTCCCCAGCTCCGGCCGGGCGAACTGCCGGGCACCGCCTGGGCATATTGCAGGTTCGGGTTCATTCGCGTTGCGGGATCGAGAAAGAAAACGCGCAACAGCGCGGCGGCCTTGGTCGCGTAACGATCATCGCCGGTGATTTTGTAAGCCGCGGCCAGGGCCGCAACGGCATCGCGCAAATCCCGCATGGCCATCCGGTGTTGCCAGAAGTTATGCGGGTTGGACTCGCCGTCGCGGTTGATATAAGGGAGGCTGTCAGGCTTCGTTGGGTCGGGCCAGAAATAATCGGCGTTGGAATAAAAATCGTTCGTCCCGCCCTGGCTTAAGGTGGAGTGATATTTCGTGATGGTAATCGGTTCAAGCCTGAGGGCAGCGTCCGCCGCCTTGAGAATCCGTGCGTGGTCAATGGTTGCCACATCAAGCTTCAAGGCTTCACTCGACGATGCCGTTGCCGGCAAGGTGTTTGTCAGGAAGAGGAATTGGGTCGGCAAACCATCGCTGGCAACGCTGGCGACGGCCCGGTTGCCACTGAAACGCAGGCTGATCTGCGCGCGGCCATTGTAGAGCTGCACCACGCGCGAACCGGTGGATGTGCCCAGGTTGTCGAGCAACTGCCCGTCACCCGTCAAGCCGAACCGGACCGTGTTCGCGGCGTCGAGGCACGGCACCCCGTCCTGGTCGAACACGCACGCTTCGATAGTTGCGAGGCCATTTGCCTGTGCGATTTGTTTGAGCGCGAGTTGCACGGGACTGCCCCAGGTGGCGGTTTGATACGCCGGGGAGATTTCATCGCTCACTTCAACGCCATCTCGTCGTCCCACTGCCCGGAGCGTGTTGGTTCCTTCATTCAACTTGACCAGCCAACGCAGGCCGGCAGCCGGATAATCTTCAAGATTGCGTTGTTTTATTCCGGCGGATACGCCATTTACGATCAGCTCCACCTCGCGGCAGTTGGAAAACACCTTGACCGTCTTTTCTTCGTCCGGCTTGCCCCAGCGCACCGGCCACGAATGGCCGAAGATGTGAATCATCGGCTTGTCCGCCCAGTAGCTTTGAAAAACGTAGTAACCTTCCTTCAAAGTGCCGTCGCGTTCGACCAGGCCCTTTTGATTTACAAATGGCACGGGGTTTTCCGGTCGCAACGGGGTGGCAAAATCCTTGAAAATCCACTGCGCCGTCCCGGTCAGATTGGTCATCCGTTCCTGCTCCCTTAAATACCAGTCAAACAAGTTGCAGATGTAGCTCTCCGACCAGTCGCCGTCCTTGGAAGCGCGGGCTGAACCGCCCGTTCGCTTGTAGGAGTTGGCAGTCTCCGCCGTCCCTTTTCCGGTGGCGATGCCGTGCAGGAATCTCTCCGGATCCTCCGAGTATCGGCGGGCATGACTGTCGCCACCCCACTCGGCGTGGAAGAGATGCGGCACCGACGCGATCGCTTTTTCGAGCGAAGCTTGATATTCGGTGTAACGCCCCGAATACCATCCTGCCCAGATGCTGGGCGAATAGACGTCCGGCACGTCCTGACAGAAATCACAGTAGCGAATACACGTTTTGCGCGACGGATCCAGTTGATGCGCGAGCTGGTTTAGCTGGATCATGAATGACCGGACGGCATTCGTGTCGAATGATTCAAAATCCCCCGGCCAGCCATTTTCATTTCCCAATCCCCAAAGAATGACGGAAGGATGATTGTAATGCTGGTCGATCATCGCTTTAAGCATGTCGCGGCATTGCTGCTGGTATTGCGGGCCACCGATTCCCCCACGACACCACGGAATCTCCTCCCAAACGAGCAGGCCCAATTCATCGCACAACTCCAGGACTTGCGGCGATTGTTGATAATGACCGAGCCGGACGAAATTCGCGCCCATCTCCTTGATTTGCTGAAATGTTTGACGGACAACCTCGTCCGGCACGGCCGCGCCGACCCCGGCGTGGTCCTCGTGATATTGGGTGCCGCGCAACAAAAGACGTTCGCCATTCAGTTTGAAAGGTCCATGTTCCATCCACTCGAACGACCGCACGCCAAACCGTTCGGTTACCAATTGGTCTCCCTGCGGTGATTTCAGCGAGACCGTGCATTGGTAGAGTACCGGTGTTTTTGGCGACCAGAGTTGCGGCGCGTGGATTTCAAAGGCCGCCACCCCTTTCATCTCCAACCAGGGCTCGATGGATTCATGATGTGTATAAATGACTTTGCCGGCGGGATCACTGACTTGGATCTCCAGCTCCAATTTGTTCTTTGACTTGGTCGGGTTATACAATCGCGACAGGATTTTTACCGACGCATCTCCATCCGCATCCAACGCCGGCTGCACATGCACGCGCTCCACAGAAACCCCGGGGAGATAAACCAGGCTGACGTGCCGGTAAATTCCGCCATAGCGGACGAAGTCGCTGAGATCTGAAGGGATGGTTTCCGCGTTGCGCGAATTGTCACAAAGCACCGCGATGGGGACTGAGCCTTTACTAATGGCGTTGGTCAGCACCCGGCTCGCCGCGTCGGTGATGTCCACGTCCCATTGGTCGTAGCCGCCCGCATGCTCGCCGACTTGTTCCAAGCCGACGAACACCCGCGATTGCTGGCCCGCGCCGTCGAAGTGCAACAGCGTCCGGCCGGCGGGATACGGATTGGCCAGCTTCAGGCGGGTGCGATACCAACCCTGTCCCTGGTAATAATGCACGTCGGGATCCACCGCGTCGCGGGCATTGAAACAATGGGGCAGTGTCACCGGCGACCAAGCCACATTGTCGCTGGCTTTGTCTCCCCGCCAGATCTCCCAAACACTGCCCAACGTTCCCTGATGATATGCCCAGCCTGTGTCCAGCCGGACGTGGTACGTTTCATCTGCGGCCAAACTGTTCAGGGCCGGGAGGAGCATCAGGAGAAGCCATAGTCGCCACAATTTGGAACGGTTTAGGAAAAAGCGTAGCCATTCCAAGGGTAGGGCGTTGCTGCCGCAACGCCGGCGGCGCAGCAGCGCCGCCCTACCAGGGTTGAATATTCTCGGCCACATTTTTACCAGTGAATAGTTTTACCGAACCTCAGTTTGCCGTCGTGAACGGTTCGAAGATTGAAGTGAATTCCCAGGGCTTTTGTTCGATGCCGCTGGTGTGGTTGTCAGTTCCTTTTTTGCCAGACTTGCCGGCGTCGCGATTGCTCGCCCAGAAGGAAAGGCTGCAAACCCACGGCTGGGCTTGCGCCCACTTGAATAACGCCCTGGCGTCCTCCTGGGTGAAAATTTCCCCGGGTTCGTCGTTTTGGCCAATCATCGGCGTCACGCCGATTTGAATCGCCGAATCAATCGACTGGCATTGTTCGTGAGCTTTGATCGTGCTGACGATGGAAACATCGCTCATTCGCCTGCCTTTGGAAAAATGCGCGCCAAAATCCATGGTCATCACGTTGGCGGAATGCACCTTGACGCCCTGGGCTTTCGCGTCGGCGAGGAGCCCTCGTGATTCGGCAGAAATTCCGTCGGGATCAACCGGCAGAGTGAATGAAATGATCAGTCCGGGGTTTTTCGCTTGCAGTCGGGTGAGAACCAGATTGCGCCGCTCGTTCGCGCCCTTGTTGGACAACGCGTCACCCTCGATGTCGAAATCCAGCCAACTGAATTTATATTGGTCGATGACTGACTGATACTTGGCTTCCAGCAGGGCAGCATTCGTTTCGGCAATGGCCAGCTCGGTCCCGTCAGCGCCGCCAAACGACACAATTACATCACCGCCTCGGCTGCGGATCGTGTTGATTTGATCGGCATAAAGATTTCCGTCCATTGGAATCCGGCCGTACCACGCCGGACTCAAACACTTATTCGCGATGATGAAGGCGATGGTATAAAACTTCTGGCCGCAAACATCGGCGCAACGGGCGATCTTAAAGTTGTCGTTTGCGCCGATATACATATAAGGGGCGAACACCCTGGCCGGCCAGTTCGCACTGAAGCCAGTGGCAGTCAAATTCAAAAGTAAGATTGCGGTAAGAAGATATTTCATGGGGATGTCATTCCAAGATTGAAGAGGCTTGAAAAGCACATGTCAATGCGGGGCAATAGGTTGGATGGATGCAAATTAGTTTGGTGGAATTGATTAGCCGAGTCTCGCACGGAACGGTGTTTTTGGCATCCCCCCCCAAAGAGGGGTGGTCAGTACCTGTGGAATTCTGTTTTAATGGCGGACACATGATTTACCGGGAATTTCGCTCGCCTTTGGCATTCAGGCATTGGTTGTTAATTGGCGCCAGTTTTTTGGTGTCGGGCTCAACTCTCGCGCTGGCAAACGTGGACCCGCGCGTCGAAGGACTACTCGCCCAGATGACGTTGGACGAGAAAATCGGCCAGATGGTGCAGGTGGATTCGGGGGCGCTGACCGGCACGGCCGACGTGCAAAAATATTTTCTAGGTTCGGTTTTGAGCGGTGGCAGTTCTGATCCGGCTGCTGGAAATTCAGCGCAGTCGTGGCTGGATTTAGTCACTGGATTTGAGAATCAAGCATTAGAGACGAGGCTGAAAATCCCGATTCTCTACGGCATTGATGCGGTTCACGGCCACAATAACATTGATGGCGCGGTGATTTTTCCCCACCACATTGGCTTGGGTGCGACCCGGGACCCGCAACTTGTGGAGCAAGCTGAGCACGTCACGGCCGAGGAGGTGGCCGGTACCGGCATTCGATGGGCGTTTGCGCCGTGCATCGCTGTGGCGCAGGATGAACATTGGGGGCGCACCTATGAAAGTTTTGGCGAAACGCCTGAGATGGTCGCGGAACTGGGTGCGGCCTCCGTGCGCGGTTTTCAGGGCGGGCAACTTAACGCCGGTTCGGTGCTCGCCTGCGCCAAGCATTTCATCGGTGATGGCGGCACCCTTGGCGGCAAGGATCAGGGCAATGCGGTTTGCGACGAGGCCACGTTGAGGAATCTGTACCTTCCGCCGTATCGCGCCGCGATCAAAGCCGGTGTTGGTTCCATCATGGTTTCCTACAGCAGTTGGAACGGAGCAAAAATGCATGGTAACAAATATCTGCTTACCGACGTGCTGAAAGGCGAGCTCGGTTTCCAAGGGTTTCTCGTTTCCGACTGGGCCGCGATTGACCAGCTCTCGCCCGACTACAAAAACGACATCGCGCAATCCGTCAACGCCGGACTGGACATGGTCATGATCCCTAACGGCCCGGGTAAACCAAATAACTACGTCGAGTTCATCGAGGATTTGAAGGGGTTGGTCGCCGACGGTACGGTTTCAGCGGGACGCGTCGACGATGCGGTCCGGCGGATACTGCGAATCAAGTTTGAAATGGGGCTATTTGATCATCCCTCGACGGATTCAAAATTGACCGCAGCCATCGGTTCGGCTGAGCACCGCGAGGTCGCTCGCGCCTGTGTGCGCGAATCGCTCGTGCTGTTAAAAAATGAAAACACGATTCTGCCTTTATCCAAGCACCTTAAGCATCTCGTGGTGGTGGGCGAGGCGGCGGATGATTTGGGCGTGCAATGCGGCGGCTGGACGATTGACTGGCAGGGCCGGAGAGGCGAAGTGACGCACGGCGGCACCACCATTTTGTCTGCGATCCGCCAGGCCGTTTCGCCGGAAACCAAGGTTAGTTTTTCGGCTGACGGGAGCGAAGTTCAGAATGCGGATGCGGTCATTGCGATTGTTGGTGAAATGCCGTACGCAGAAATGAAAGGCGACCGCAAGAAATTGAACATGTCGCCGAAAGATCTGGCGCTGATCGCAAAAGCAAATAAAAGCGGGGCACCCGTAACCACCATCCTGCTTTCCGGACGCCCGTTAATTTTAGATGCGGCACTGGCTGACAGCGGTGCATTTGTGGCCGCCTGGCTGCCCGGCACGGAAGGGCGGGGCGTGGCGGATGTTTTGTTCGGCGACTACAAATTCACGGGCAAACTGCCGCGCACCTGGCCGAGCAGCAACGAGCATGTCGCCACCAGCGACAAGGCGGATCCACCGTTGTTCCCTTTCGGTTTTGGCCTGGCCGACTGACACTGAACGCAATTTGTTTAAATTTATGCACCGGAGAAACTTCCTGGAAAAAGCCATGGCCGGCGCCATGACGCTGGCAGCCGTTGGTCTGCCGCGAATCAGTCTGGGCGAAAGTCCTGCTGATTCTCGTCCAGCTGATGATATTTCCAAACCGAAGACTCCCGATTTCTCAAAATTGCGCGGCGTAAATTTGGGTGGCTGGCTGGTTTTGGAAAAATGGATGGTGCCGGACGTTTACCGTGGTGTGGATGCTCCGGATGAATACAGCCTCTGTCTTGCCTTGGGAGGCGAGGCTGCCGACAGGCTGAACCGGCATCGCGAAACTTTCATCACCGCCGAGGATTTTCGCTGGATCAGGGACAGCGGGTTGAATGCCGTCCGTTTGCCGGTGGGCTATTGGGCCCTGGAAGCGCCAAAACCGTATGTCGAATCGGCCCGCTTCATCGATTTCGCATTGGACCAGGCTCATCAAAATGGATTGAAATTGCTGCTTGATCTGCACGGTGCGCCCGGAAGCCAGAACGGTTGGGACCATAGCGGGCGCAGCGGACCGATCAATTGGCCGAAGGATCCGCAAAATATCGAGGAGACGTTGCGTGTGCTTGAAAGCTTTGCGCAAAAGTACGGAAGCCATCCGGCCTTGTTTGGAATCGAATTGCTCAATGAGCCGCGTGATGTGGTGCCGCTCGAAATCTTGCAAAGGTTTTATCAGGATGCTTATGCGCGCCTGCGGAAAACACTTGATCCGGAAGTGGCCATTGTCTTTCACGACTCCTTCCGCCCGCTCGCCTGGAAGAAATTCATGCAGGAACCGGCGTTCAGCAATGTGATTCTGGACACGCATCTTTATCAATGTTTCAGCGCCGCGGACAAGGACCGCACCGCGTTGGAACAACTCGCGTTTTCCATCAACCGCAAGCCGACCTTGGACGAGATGCAGCGCGAGGAATTGCCTATCATGGTGGGCGAGTGGTCGTTGTCACTGCCCGGACAGGCGATGGACGGCTTGTCACCGTTCCAGGTTGCCTCGGTAAAGCGCGCCTATGCCGACACTCAACTTCTAAATTACGAGGGAACACGCGGCTGGTTTTTCTGGAGCTACAAACTGCAACATGCGTCTGAATGGAATTTCCGCCACTGTGTGGAGCGCGGCTGGCTGCCGGGAAATTTTGCGGTTTGAAATGTCCGCTGCGGCTTACAGATGAATCAATCCCCGCTGGATCGCCACCGTTACCGCTTCGGTCCGGTCAGCCACATGCAGCTTCGTCAGGATATTTTTCAAATAACCCTTGGTCGTGTGCATTGAGATGTTCATGACATCCGCGATTTGTTTGTTGGCCAGCCCCTTGGCGAGTTCATGCAGAACTTCCAGTTCGCGCGGCGTCAGCGGCTCGAAGTTCGTGCGTTTGGCCAGCCGGTCGGACACTTCTTCCGGAATCCATTTCTTCCCGGTCGCCACCGCGCGCAAGGCGGGAAGAAGCTGCTCGCCGGTGGAGCTTTTCAAGACATACCCCTGTGCGCCGGCGGTGAGCGCCTTGTGAATATCCTCGTCGCCGTCGAACGCCGTCAGCATCAAAATGCGGACCGTGCCATTTTGACTTTGAATTTCTTTTGCCACTTCCACACCGCTTTTAAGCGGCATCCGCGAATCAAGCAAAATCAAGTCCGGGTTGTATACGTTGCAAAATTCAATCGCCTGTACGCCGTTGGCCGCTTCCGCCACGACTTCCATGTCCGGTTCGTTGTTGATGATCGCGATGACGCCCATGCGGACGACATAGTGGTCGTCAGCGACGAGGATTCTTATTTTAGGCTCTTTTTTCATGATCTTCGGCCAACGATGGCAAAAAATGATCGCCGTTCGGTGAATTTAGTGGGATTTCCACGCGAATCGAGGTTCCTGCGCCCGGCGCGCTGGTGATCGTAAGCTGTCCACCCAGGCGCTCTGTCCTTTCCCTGATGCCCAACAATCCAAAATGCCCATCCTTCGGGCCGGCACAGGCTTCAGGATCAAAACCTTTTCCGTTGTCAGCAATTTGCAAAACGACGTGGTGCGGATTGAAGTGCAATTGAATCTTCACTTGTGCCGGTCCGGAATGTTTGACGACATTGGTGACGGCTTCCTGGCCGATTCGCAGCAGATTTTCCTCGATAATTTCTGACAATGGATTGGCTTCGCCGAATGTTTCAACTTCAAAGCGAATTCCGGTATCACCGGTGATTTGCTGGCTGCTGGTGGTTAACGCGCTCGTCAGATTGAACTGTTCGTCCGCGCGGCTGCGCAAGCCCCAGACCGATCGGCGCAGGTCCACCTGGCTTTGCCGCATCAAGCTCCGTGCCAGTTTTAAATGGCGGAGCGCAATGGCGTGATTATTTTCAAATTGATTGGCCACCATGTCCATTTGCAGGGCGATGCCGGTCATGGTTTGCTCCAAGGTGTCGTGCAACTCCTGCGCCAGCCGCGTTCTTTCCGTCAAGCCGGCGCGGAATTGCAACTCCGTCTCCTTGCGCGCGGTCATTTCGACCTTCAATTGGGCCGTCCGCTCAATGATTCGTTCCTCCAGCTGGTCGTGGGCTTGTTGCAGCTGGTGCTGGGCGGTTTCCTTTTCCTGGACCAAAGATTTCAAAACCGCATTCTTGTTTGCCACGATGACGTTCCAACCGATGACCGCCAGCAGCACGGCAAAAACCACCGCCAGACTCGCCAGCAGGTGCTCTGACGTCAGCCAGCCTGGCTTTTCAATGATGTGGACATCCTGCGAAGTGGGCAGCAGCACCCGGAACGATTTGATGGTGCCGTCCTCCCGGCTGTCGAGCAGGCAAATTCCGCGCACCTCAACCAGGCTGCCAATCGGTATTGCGTCCAGAAAGCTGTCCGGCTCGGAGGCCACATACTCGGCGACAAAAATAGAATTGGTGGATTGCAACATCAACGTCGTTTGGTTTGCCGGCCCGTCCACGTCGTGTCCGATGGTTTGCACCAACCGGTCAATTAACCGCCCCCGCAGGGAAACATAATCCGAATGATGCAGACCCTGCTGCAATTCAGCAATCGTGGTCGCCCTCGGCACCAACGTGATGGACGGATCGGTTGTCTCACGGAAAACCGCATCTTCCAGCACCGGCAGAAAATTTTCGACGGTTGGAAATCCCACCGCCTCGACCACTTCACCGGGAACCACCGTATTGGTCAAGGTGCTTTTGACCTGCAATCCGCCGTCGTCATCCTGAAGGAACAAGTCTTCACCTTTCCTTTGATATGTGACGATGCCCTTGACGTGAACCTGGTTGCCCAGAATCGTGTCCTTGCGATACTGGGCGATGCCGTTCAGCGGGGTCGTCGGCGTGTCAAAAATATTGGTCGGAGCGGGTTCCAAGACCAAAAAATCGGAAAGCTGTGGCATAAACAATGTCACAGTTAAAAAATGTCTCAGCGGCGCGTTGAAAGCGGCGGCGGCTGTGCCCCTTAATAAAACTTTTGCGCCCACCAAAGATTGGGGATCCAACTTGGGAGGCGTGGGGAAATATGCGCGAAAGCGATAGCCGCCTGAGACCACTTCAATTCCAAGCGTGTCACCACTGAATTGTGCGGTCCGCACAATTCCTGAAATCTTGACGCGCTGACTGTCTGCGGCACCCGACATAAATCGTTCAACGGTGATCGGTTTGGCTTGGGGCAGCGGTGCCGTGCCCAATTTTTTCCAATGCGGCCTGGTGATGTCCGGCGCGTAACCGCCCGGATGAGTGACGCCGGATACCTGCACTAAATCGCCAGGAACGGGTTGCGGGCTGGTGCGATTGTCCACAAAAACGCCCCCGCTGGAATCTTGCACAAAGAATCTGCCGTTCCAGTGGGTTTCCGCGGCGGTCACCACGCCGGTCACCAGGACCGGGAGATTCGACGAGGCTTGCTTGGCCGAGAGCGAGAGCACAGCGGAAGCATTCGTCAGCGTTTCATTGGCGTAAGCAGTACCCGGCAAATGTCCGCAAACCGCCCACAGAAAGAGGACAAAAAACCATGCCGTGGAATAACTTCTGTTTCGTTGCTTCATGCGTTCTAAGCTGTGGCGACGTGTTGATTTAAGCAAATGTAGAATGGTTTTGCAAGCTCTAGCCCCCCACCCCCTCCAAAGAGGGGTGGCAGGACTCAAATTTAAGGTGTATTGTGTCCAAGATTCAGCACCCAACACACTTAAATTATGAAGCAGCATTTCCATATAACCCACACGTCTCGTATTCTGCGATTAATAAAACTGATCTCAACCCAAACCCTCCGGCCTTTGGCGATCCTGGCGATGATTGCCGGTTGCATGATGCTGGGGACGGCTTATGCGCAGAACCTCCAGTTGCGATACACATTTGAAGATAGCCCGGGAACGACGACGACGGACGACCCTTCAAGCGCTATTTATCCTGTCACCCTGAATATGGTAAGCAACACCGCCGCCGGGTTGCCGGTGGATTTGCACGGCCCGGCAAACTCTGGAGTACAGAATCTGGGACATTCTTTAAATCTCTCCGCCAATCCAGCGACGGGCAATTCCGGGACGCAATATTATGCCGTCACCACCGGCAATGCCACTTTGGGGCAGTTGGGCGTGGTCAGCAATTTCACGGCGACAGTCTGGTTTAAGATGAGCAGTCTTGTCTTGAACACGGCCAACAACGCCGTCCGCTTCTTCACCCTGGCAACGAATGGAATCACTGATAACGGTGGGAACAACACCATCGGCATGAATATCAATGTGGGCCCCAGCGGTTCGGCGACGTTTCCACGAAACGCAATTTACTTGCAATTGAACAATGTGACCACCGTGTCCGCCCCCATCTATTACAATTTCCCAACGAATGAGTGGCTGTTTGTGGCAATGACCTACGACTCCGTAAGTAGCAATGCCGCGATTTATTACGGCAGTGAAGCGAGCCCCGCTGAACTCTATGTGGTTAAAACCATTGGCGCCGGAACCAACTTTAATTTCAGCACCGCCGCGACGCTGTCGATCGGCAACCGGCCCAGCGGCTCGCGTGGCTTTCCGGGCCAGATTGATGAGTTCCGCTTCTACACCGCCTGAGGCCAAACGTCCGTAAACATTGTAACTTCCAGCGGGATAATGCCTTGTATAG
>Ga0206881_10194_pt1 | contig 17751 bp, 17 predicted proteins | sample Alteio_BWOrgCont_3_FD_152867 | JGI IMG/M metagenome (GOLD analysis project Ga0206881, IMG submission 152867) | Enriched cells from forest soil in Barre Woods Harvard Forest LTER site, Petersham, Massachusetts, United States -... | ecosystem: Environmental > Terrestrial > Soil > Temperate forest >...
AGAGCTCTTCAAGAAGCAGAAGATGGCTGCCGTCAGGCGACCAGTCGGTAGGCCCCCATCCACCGCCCTTGAGTTCGGTGAGCATGCGATCGGTCTTCGGCTGGTGAATATCCATGGTGTAGAGGTCGGTGTCCTGTCCGGTGCGGCGCGTGGAGGTGTAGGCGATGCGGGAGCCGCCACCCGGATGTGGGTGCTCGAACAAGGACTGGCTATTGCGCGACTTACCGTCGGTCAGCAGTGTGATATCGCCGTTGGCCATGTCGTAGCGATAGAGCTGGTACCACTCACCGCCGCTTATGTCCTTGGAGAAGACGAAAGATGCGCCGGTGACGGGTTCGAATTCGGCGGACAGGACGCGGTCAGGAAAGAAAGTGAGCTGCTGTCGCTCGCCGCCGGGTATTTTGACGAGGTGAACCTGGTTGGTGTCGGCGAAGCGGGTGCCGATGAGCAACTCGCGTTTGACCGCATTCCAACTGAAGAGGGAGGCGGAGCGGGAGTCTCCGTAGCGCGCGGTCTGATCGGCAATCGAGACTGGAATGGGCGGGATGTTCTCGATCACGAGATTGTCGCCAGGCTTGACGAAAGTGCTTTGCGTTGTGGAGGCCTGGGCAGCGGCAGAAAGTGCGGAAAGGCAGAGGAGAAGTATCGGAACGAGGCGCATGTGCACGGTGGCTCCTGGTGCCAGCTGGCGGGGCGAAGCGGCGGTGGAGGAATCATAAGGGGAGAAAATGCGGCTGCTCAAGAAGATCCGTGAGGCGCCTGGGATTGTCGACGGGGGGAAGATTCGCGGTGAACTCAGGAAAGCGGGAGGCATTCTTAGCAAAATGGCTCGCTGCAGGCCATTGATACCACGGTATTTACTGGATTTTCAACAAAATCCGTGAGTTTTCAACACTTGCAGTGAAAGGCCAGGACAGATAGGATTCAAACTGTTGCTGCGGACGGCTTGAGCAGTCCGGGCGGCAGGTAGTAAAGATAAGTTCCGCGGGGTTGCAAGGCTAATCCTAACGTGCTATCTTTAAAAGACTGAGTTGTTGTTGCAAGGTGGTTCGCGAGCGGGCTCTTGAGCCCGCCGGATGTGACGGCGAACCGGGTGTTCGACAGGCGCTGGGCGCTTTTTTGAGCGAACAATCCAATTGCAGAAGAAGAGGGGCTGGGCTCCTCACGTTTTTATGTGGGCATAAGGCCCGGCTTCGACAGCAGAGGCTGCGAAGTCTGATCTTTCAAAGTTTGGCGTTGCAAAGCGAGCTTTCGCGGCATGCGGATCTTAGGATCCTCGAGGCCGCGGAGAATAGCGTGGCCGTGAATGCCCGGCGCGTATTTGAGCGGAATTCGGCGGTTAAACGGGCGAGCAAATTATTTTAGATTTTTGCTTGACCGACCTGCTGAATCCAGATAGTCTTAAAAAGTTCGCGCAAAAATGCAGCGCAACAAGTTCGAGGGCCGCAGCTAGGCTGCGATTCCCCGATCCAAGCGGTCCGCTTAGGCGGTTTCCGGCGTGGATCTTTGACAATCAGGTTGAACATGCCAGTCGTGAGAACGAAGAAGATCTCGGTCTGAATCGTTTCTCGCAATGTTAGTCCTTCGCAGCCTTTCGAGCGCTGCGGAGGCGGCTACTCCAGCGACCTCCGTCGTCTGGTTATAGCCATCAGGTTTCAAACGAGAGTTTGATCCTGGCTCAGAATCAACGCTGGCGGCGTGCCTAACACATGCAAGTCGAACGAGAAAGTGGAGCAATCCATGAGTAAAGTGGCGCACGGGTGAGTAACACGTGACTAACCTACCCTTGAGTGGGGAATAACCTGGAGAAATCCGGGCTAATACCGCATAACACCTACGGGTCAAAGGAGCAATTCGCTTAAGGAGGGGGTCGCGGCAGATTAGCTAGTTGGCGGGGTAATGGCCCACCAAGGCGGTGATCTGTATCCGGCCTGAGAGGGCGCACGGACACACTGGAACTGAAACACGGTCCAGACTCCTACGGGAGGCAGCAGTGGGGAATTTTGCGCAATGGGGGAAACCCTGACGCAGCAACGCCGCGTGGAGGATGAAGTCCCTTGGGACGTAAACTCCTTTCGATCGGGACGATTATGACGGTACCGGAAGAAGAAGCCCCGGCTAACTTCGTGCCAGCAGCCGCGGTAATACGAGGGGGGCAAGCGTTGTTCGGAATTATTGGGCGTAAAGGGTGCGTAGGCGGTTCGGTAAGTCTTATGTGAAATCTTCGGGCTCAACTCGAAGTCTGCATGAGAAACTGCCGGGCTTGAGTGTGGGAGAGGTGAGTGGAATTTCCGGTGTAGCGGTGAAATGCGTAGATATCGGAAGGAACACCTGTGGCGAAAGCGGCTCACTGGACCATAACTGACGCTGATGCACGAAAGCTAGGGGAGCAAACAGGATTAGATACCCTGGTAGTCCTAGCCCTAAACGATGATCGCTTGGTGTGACGGGTACCCAATCCCGCCGTGCCGAAGCTAACGCGTTAAGCGATCCGCCTGGGGAGTACGGTCGCAAGGCTGAAACTCAAAGGAATTGACGGGGGCCCGCACAAGCGGTGGAGCATGTGGTTTAATTCGACGCAACGCGAAGAACCTTACCTGGGCTCGAAATGTACAGGAATCCGGTGGAAACATCGGCGCCCCGCAAGGGGCCTGTATATAGGTGCTGCATGGCTGTCGTCAGCTCGTGTCGTGAGATGTTGGGTTAAGTCCCGCAACGAGCGCAACCCTTATTACCAGTTGCTACCATTTAGTTGAGCACTCTGGTGAGACTGCCTCGGATAACGGGGAGGAAGGCGGGGATGACGTCAAGTCCTCATGGCCTTTATGTCCAGGGCTACACACGTGCTACAATGGCCGGTACAAACCGTCGCAAACCCGTGAGGGGGAGCTAATCGGAAAAAGCCGGCCTCAGTTCGGATTGGAGTCTGCAACTCGACTCCATGAAGCTGGAATCGCTAGTAATCGCAGATCAGAACGCTGCGGTGAATACGTTCCCGGGCCTTGTACACACCGCCCGTCACATCACGAAAGTGGGTTGTACTAGAAGCAGGTGCGCCAACCGCAAGGGGGCAGCCTTCCAAGGTGTAATTCATGATTGGGGTGAAGTCGTAACAAGGTAGCCGTAGGAGAACCTGCGGCTGGATCACCTCCTTTCTAAGAGAGAACGTCATGGCACTCTCATGCTTCCGCGATCGCGGACTCGCCTCGGCGAGCGTATGAGGGATGTTGCCATGTACCTCCTTCCACGAGTCCCTGACTCGATGGCGGGAGAATTCTGATACAGACCTTCTCTGGGTCTTCAAGTTCCACGATGGTCCGAAGCGGCGTAGCTGCTTTGCATGTTCAACCTGGTCCTCGAAACTTCTCGAACGAATAAGAACACGAGCAGTCGGGCTCAGCATGCGCGCCTTCAGGCCGCAAGGTGTCTGGGCAGCAGTTTTGGGCGATGCCGGGCCTGTAGCTCAGTTGGTTAGAGCGCACCCCTGATAAGGGTGAGGTCGGTAGTTCGAATCTACCCAGGCCCACCATATAGCTTCGAAACTATTCTGCGTTACAGGGAATGGGGCTGTAGCTCAGCTGGGAGAGCACCTGCTTTGCAAGCAGGGGGTCAGGAGTTCGATCCTCCTCAGCTCCACCAAGTCTTATTTGCCGAGGTGGTATTCGTAGAAGCTGCCCGAAGTTGGGTGTCCAGATGATCTGGATATCGAATTTTGGGCAGGGTGAGAATCGCAAGTTGATTCGCACCTGGTTCCATTCGCCCCAGGGCGAGCATCGGTTGAGGCCGATGTCTGAGATGTTTGACAACGAAATCGAATTGGGTAATACATTACAAGGCTGAGCAACACCTCGGCCCTGCAGTCGTAACGCAGAGGCCGGGAGGTTGGTTAGTTGAGTGTCTTTAGAATAATCTTTGCGATCTTCCGCAAGTAAGAAGGTCGCTACAGGCGAATTACATATAGTTAACTCCTGCGTGGGGTTAATTCTATGGTCAAGCTACTAAGGGCGCACGGTGGATGCCTTGGCAGAAACAGGCGATGAAGGACGTGGCAAGCTGCGATAAGCTTCGGGGAGCCGCACACAGGCGTTATATCCGAAGATTTCCGAATGGGGAAACCCACTTGAGCAAACCTCAAGTATGACCCGCTGAATACATAGGCGGGATCAAGCGAACTCAGGGAAGTGAACCATCTCAGTACCTGAAGGAAAAGAAAGAAACCTCGATTCCGAAAGTAGTGGCGAGCGAAATCGGAACAGCCCAAACCCGTGGCATTTCGGTGTCTCGGGGGTTGTAGGACCTGCAACAGTAGAGTTACCAATCCGGTAGTTAGTCGAATCCTCTGGAAAGGGGATCCATAGAGCGTGACAGGCGCGTAGACGAAAACTATCCGGACTCGAAGCAGGCACCTGAGTAAGGCGGGGCACGTGAAACCCTGCTTGAATCCGCGGAGACCATTCCGCAAGGCTAAATACTCGTTTCTGACCGATAGTGAACCAGTACCGTGAGGGAAAGGCGAAAAGAACCCCTGTTAGGGGAGTGCAAAGTACCTGAAACCGTGTGCCTACAAGCAGTGGGAGGGCTATGTCCGCAAGGAAATGCCTGACCGCGTGCCTATTGCATAATGAGCCGGCTAGTTATTCTTGTCAGCAAGGTTAAGCGTAAGCGAGCCGAAGCGAAAGCGAGTCTGAACAGGGCGTTCAGTTGGCAGGAATAGACGCGAAGCGGGATGATCTACCCTTGGCCAGGTTGAAGGTGGGGTAACACCCACTGGAGGACCGAACCGGTGTTTGTTGAAAAAAGCTCGGATGAGCTGAGGGTAGGGGTGAAAGGCTAATCAAATTCCGTGATAGCTCGTTCTCTCCGAAATAGCTTTAGGGCTAGCCTCGGGTGATTTGCATTGGTGGTAGAGATCTGGATGGACTAGGGGGCTTTCCGGCTTACTGAATCCAACCAAACTACGAATGCCAATGACAACCAGCCCGGGAGTCAGACTGTGGGGGCTAAGCTTCACAGTCGAGAGGGAAACAGCCCAGACCGCCTGCTAAGGTCCCCAAGTTACAGTTAAGTGGGAAAGGAAGTCGGAACGCCCAGACAGCCAGGAGGTTGGCTTAGAAGCAGCCATCCTTTAAAGAAAGCGTAATAGCTCACTGGTCAAGCGGTCCGGTGCCGACAATACAACGGGGCTAAAACTGTACACCGAAGCAGCGGATGCGCACCTTACGGGTGCGCGTGGTAGGAGAGCATTCTCAACAGCAGTGAAGCCAGACTGAGAAGACTGGTGGAGCGTTGCGAAGAGACCCTGCCGGCATAAGTAGCGATAATGAATGTGAGAACCATTCACGCCGAAAGTCTAAGGTTTCCTGAGGAAGGTTAATCCGCTCAGGGTTAGGCGGTCCCTAAGGTGAGGCCGAAAGGCGTAGCTGATGGACATCCGGTTAATATTCCGGACCTCCCAACCTTCGTTTGACGATGGGGAGACGCAGTAGGATAAGCAGGGCCTCCTATGGCTATGGGGCTTGATGCGCGTAAGCTGGTTCGTTCAGGCAAATCCGGACGAGCATTAACAGTGAGGCGCAAAACAGTAAGTCGTATGACTGAAAGCTGCTAATTCCACACTGCCGAGAAAATCCTCTAAGGAGAGGCGTTGGGAACCGTACCACAAACCGACACAGGTAGACGAGGAGAATATCCAAAGGCGCTCGAGTGAAAGCTTGTTAAGGAACTCGGCAAATTAGACCCGTAACTTCGGGAGAAGGGTCGCCCACCTCTGGTGGGCCGCAGTGAAGCGCGTACGGCGACTGTTTAACAAAAACACAGGTCTCTGCTAAGTCGAAAACGACGTATAGGGGCTGACGCCTGCCCGGTGCTGGAAGGTTAAAGGGAGAGGTTAGCCGCAAGGCGAAGCTTTGAACTGAAGCCCCAGTGAACGGCGGCCGTAACTATAACGGTCCTAAGGTAGCGAAATTCCTTGTCGGGTAAGTTCCGACCTGCACGAATGGCGTAACGATCGTACGACTGTCTTAACGAGTTGCTCGGCGAACTTGTAGTACCGGTGAAGATGCCGGTTACCCGCAGCTAGACGGAAAGACCCCGTGCACCTTTACTACACCTTTACTATGATTTATGGCTCTTGCTGCGCAGGATAGGTGGGAGGCTTTGATACCAGATTCTCGGATTTGGCGGAGCCACCGGTGAGATACCACCCTGCGAGTGCTGTGAATCTAACCTCCTCCCGTGATCCGGGAGAGGGACATAGTAAGGCGGGTAGTTTGACTGGGGCGGTCGCCTCCTAAATTGTAACGGAGGCGCGCGAAGCTACTCTCAGACTGTTTGGAAATCAGTCGTCGAGTGCAAAGGCATAAGAGTGGTTAACTGTGAGACCTACAAGTCGAGCAGATGCGAAAGCAGGCCTTAGTGATCCGGTGGTTCTGTATGGAAGGGCCATCGCTCAACGGATAAAAGGTACGCCGGGGATAACAGGCTGATCGGAGCCAAGAGTTCATATCGACGCTCCGGTTTGGCACCTCGATGTCGGCTCATCGCATCCTGGAGCTGTAGAAGGTTCCAAGGGTTAGGCTGTTCGCCTATTAAAGCGGTACGTGAGCTGGGTTCAGAACGTCGCGAGACAGTTCGGTCCCTATCTGCTGTGGGCGTAGGAGATTTGCGGGGGGCTGTCCTTAGTACGAGAGGACCGGGATGGACGAACCTCTTGTGTTCCAGTTGTCATGCCAATGGCACGGCTGGGTAGCGAAGTTCGGTTGTGATAACCGCTGAATGCATATAAGCGGGAAGCACGCCCCAAGATGAGATCTCCCTGAAGGGCCCAGGAAGACCACCTGGTTGATAGGCTGGAGGTGGAAGCGCAGTAATGCGTGTAGCTTACCAGTACTAATCGCCCGTTCGGCTTGTCCATAGAATTAATTCTGCGCAGTTATTCTGCAGACACATTCAACAAGCCCTGTAATGTACCCAATCGATTTCGTTGTGAAATATTAGCTGGATGGCGCCAGTTTGCCGCTTCTTGTCCGGGATAAACCATCCGTTGACGGGATTTGGCTGCGGGAGAAACAGCCCGCCAAGCGCCCCCAAAGTTTTGGCGCATTCGAATTTGTAGCGCCTCAAGTTTGCCGGTGACCATACCGCGAGGGTCCCACCCGTTCCCATCCCGAACACGGAAGTTAAGACTCGCTGGGCCGATGGTACTGCACGCGTAAGTGTGTGGGAGATTAGGTGATCGCCGGCAATATATTTCTAAAGAAAGCCCACTCTTCGGAGTGGGCTTTTTGCGTTTACGGACTTCATATAGTGCTATAAATGCCTGGAATGCTGCTGCGCGGTGCGAACCGGGATGATCTGCCCTTTATCTGCTCCCTGGAGCGTCGCCCGGAGTATTACGGAATGGTCGGTAGCTGGCCTGAGGACGAACACCTCCGCCTCCTCTCTGACCCTGACGCCCGCTATGTCATAGCTGAAGATCAGCCGGGAGAAATCGCCGGCTTTGCCATTCTGTTCGGACTCATCTCGCAGCATCGATCTATTGAATTGAAGCGGATTGTCGTTGCGACGCCTGGCATGGGGCGCGGAAAAGAGATGTTGCGCCAGATCATCCGCAAGGCTTTCGAGGAATACGGCGCGCACCGGCTATGGCTGGACGTCTTTGAGCACAATCTTCGCGCGCAGCGAGCCTATGCCGGTATGGGTTTCCGGCGCGAAGGGGTGCTTCGCGAAGCGGTTTATCGCGATGGCGAATACCACTCGCTGATGCTGATGTCGATCCTCGACCGTGAATATCGGGCAGATAATGCTTCAGCGTGAGGACTTGAACAACGCGAAGGCTGCTCCCTGAGGATCACTCAGAACTGAGAAGCGGCCGGCTCCTTCGATGTCGCTAGGCGGAACCCACACGCTGGCGCCCAGCGACTTCGCCTTCTCTGTCGATGCGTCGCAATCCGATACCAGGAAATAGGCCAGCCAGTGAGCTGGAGCTCCCGGTGGCAAGAACTTCGAAGGTGTCGCGCCGCCAATAAACTCCTCGCCGATCTTGATATGCAGATAGCCGTTTGTATCTCCGTCTTTGCCGGGAAGGAACTGCCAGCCGAACAGGGCGCTGTAGAAGGGAATGGCTTTGTCCCGGTCAGGTGAATTGAGGTCCGCCCAGCAGAGAGTGCCGTCGACCCCGGCTACTTTTATGCCGCTATGCTGCTTCGGCTGCCAGATCGAGATGGATGCTCCAGTGGGGTCCTGAACAATGGCCATGCGTCCTTGTTCGGCCACGTCGAAGGGCGGCGCCACAACTGTTCCCCCCAGACCGGCGACGCGCTCGGCGGTTTCGTCCGCACTGGTGACTGCGACGTAGATATTCCAATGCGTCGGCACGCCTCGTGTCTTTTGCGCGGCATCGAGCTGGTAGCCGGCGGCGGTGTCCCGGCCTCCAAGCTGAAATAACGTGTAGACCTGATCCGGTCCCATCGGCACGTCAAAAATTTCCCAGCCGAAGAGGGACGTATAGAAAGACTTTGCCGCTGTCTGATCGCCGGTGGCGAGCTCAATCCAGGAAAAGCTGCCCGGCGCGTGTTGATCGATGTTTGCCATGGCCGGAAGTATACGTCCGGGTTGCCAACGCTGCGTATCAAAATGTCTTGAAAACGGCGGGATTTGGGTTAAAGAGCCGATCGATTTGGTATGATCTGCGGCTATGCCATGGAAGAAGCAATCGGCGGAGATACGACCCACCTCCGCAAAACCTGCGAAGCCGAAGAAGGCTGAGCCTGCGGAGGCGCAGCTCGATGGGTTTCTAGCGAAGTTTATGCCCGAGGTAGAGGACACGGCGCGGCAGGCACTCCGCAAAATGCGGCAGCGCCTGCCCGGAGCTATCGAGCTGGTCTATGACAACTACAACGCCCTGGCGATCGGATTTGCTCCCACCGAGCGCGCGTCGGATGCGATCTTCTCGATCGCGCTCTACCCGCGATGGGTGAGCCTGTTCTTCTTGATGAACGGCACGAAGCTGCGCGATCCGGAATGTTATCTCAAGGGCAGTGGCAAAGTGGTACGCCACATCGTGCTCGAGAATGCGGCGTTTCTCGATGATCCGGTGGTGCAGGACTTGATGGCGCAGGCGCTGGAGCTCTTCCCGAAGCAGATCGATGCCGGGCAGCCGCGACGGCTGATCATCAAGTCGGTCTCGGCGAAGCAGAGGCCGCGCCGGCCTGCATAGATTCCTCGCCATTTGCGCTAGTCTGAAGAAGAGCACACATGCCTCCACTCTTCATGGCCAGAATTCTGCGATCAACCCTTTGTTTTCTGCTCCTCTTCTCCTTGGTATCGATGGGCCTTACGGCGTCGCCTCACCAGCCGGGGCCCACTGTGCCTCTCTGTTCACGGCAGATCGAATTCACGGCCAGCTATCTGGTGGAGACCGAACGGGGCGCGGGACCGGGATTTCTCTTCCGCATAGACAACGGAACGGCGAAGCCGATCACGCTGATCGAGCCGGTTCCTTCGAGCGCGCACTGGTACGCGCGGGTCGGAAACCGCTGGCTGTGGCGTGCGTCGAGCGGGGCTGGCGGCAGCTACGTGGACGCGATCAACGAGAAGGGTGCGGTCTTCGCCTATCAGCCGAGCAAGGCCCCGGCGGATCCGAAGTACGTCACGGTTCCGGCACACGGACACTATGAGTGGACGGCGGGCGAACGCCAGATTCCCGCTCTTGCCTATAAGCCGGGCTGTGCGCGCTGTAACTATCCAGGTGAACACGAATACAAGGCGGTCTTCGCCTACGCTTATTTGCCACCGCCTCAGGAACACAAGGACGGGCTGCTGGCGTGCGGGCTGCGGTCAAATCTGGTCGATATGCCGCCCAAGGACGTTCCCCGGCAATAAATTCACAATAAAAGCGTGCAGGGTGCCGTCCCGCGGCGAGGCTTTCGCGTCTAGTTGCATGAAACACCCACAACCGGACTGTTCCGGTGGGGTTTCTATGAGTGTTGGAGGAACAACACATTATGCGAAACACACTTTGTACTCTCGCGCTTGCCGGCCTTTTCTTAGTGGCCGGGGGTGCCGCTCTTGCTCAAGATAATGCCGCGCCGCAGCAGGGGCAGGGCTACGGGCATCACGGGATGAATCCCGATGCTCAACTACAGCACCTTACCAAGCAACTGGATCTGTCCGCCGAACAGCAGACGCAGATCAAGCCAATTCTTGAAAGCCGCGATCAACAGATGAAGCAACTCTGGCAGGATCAGTCGGTCGCCCCCGCCGACCGCCATGCCAAGATGAAGACAATTCAGGAGGACTCGAAAGGCAAGATCGAGGCTGTTCTGAACGACACCCAGAAACAGAAGTTCGAGGCTATGCAGGCACGCATGCATGAGCGTCAGCAGGGTGGAGAGGCTCCTCAGGCGCCGCCTCAATAAATGCCGGACGATATCCTCCTATAAAGGCCGCACCGGTTGTTTCGCGGAGCGGCCTCTGTATTGCCTAGAAAAACATCTCCATGAAGACGTTGGCGCGCGCGTATTTCGATGCGTGTTCCGGCGCAGCCATGTGGCGGAAGCCAAGCTCTTCATAGAGGTGGATGGCGCTGGCGGCCTTTGTGTTCGACTCAAGGTAAAGTCTGCGGGCATGCAGGACATGGGCGAGCGCGATGGCGAATACGAGCAGTCTGCGACCGACGCCCTGGCCGCGCGCACTTTCCGAGACAGTCATCTTTGCCAGCTCGAACTCGCCCGGCTTCATCGGGACAAGCGCGCAACAGCCGACCACTTCACCATCAAGCTCCGCTACGCATATCTGTCCGCCTTTAGACAGAATCTTGCCCTGCGGATCGTCGAGGACTTCGTGATCGCCGGGCTCAAGGGTAAAGTCGCGGCTGATCCAGGCCTCGTTCAGTTCCTTGAATGGCTTCTCATCGCCGGGCTGAAACCTGCGCAGCACCGGCCGGCTGGTTAGGGGAATCGCTTCAGTATCGACTGCCATAAAGCAAATCTAATCCCCCCCCGTTCATACGTCCAATATCTTGTTTATTCGAATTGATATTATTCTGATATGAACGAGATCGAGGTGCGGCATCTCCGTTATTTCATCGCTGTAGCCGACGAACTGCATTTCGGCCGCGCCGCCCTTCGACTGCATATCGCACAACCTCCGCTGTCACAGCAGATTCGCAGGCTCGAAGAGATGCTGGGCCACGCGCTCTTTCTGCGCACGTCGCGCGAGGTCCGGCTGACCGCCGCGGGAGAAGAATTGCTGGAGCGGGCGCGGCATACGTTGCGCAAGATGGAGGCCGATGTTTCAGCAGTGAAGAAGATCGGACGCGGCGAGGCGGGCACTCTCACGGTGGGATTTATAGGGTCGGGGATGCTCACGGCGCTGCCCAGGATGCTAGGACGCTATCGCAGGCGCTATCCGCAGGTGGATCTGCAGCTACGGGAGCTGTACACGGCCGGCCTGATAGACACATTGCTCAACGGTACACTCGACGTGGGCTTCATGCGCGATGCCGGAGCTGTTGAAGGCCTGAAAGTGGAGACCTTGCTGTCGGAGCCCTTCGTGGTGGTGCTTCCGCGGAAGCATCCGTTGGCCGAACAGAAGACTGTTGCGGTGAAGAGCCTGCAGCATGAGCCCTTCGTCCTGTTTGCGCGCTCCTACGGCAGTGGGGCGTGGAAGAAGACGATGGACGTGTGCGAAGCGCATGGGTTTACGCCGCGCGTGGTGCAGGAGGCTCCACAGTGGCTGACCATCATGAGCCTGGTGGGGGCCGGGCTGGGCGTGACAATTGCGCCGGCGTGCGTGAAGCAGTTGAGCGTGCCCGACACAGTGTGCCGCACACTGCGCCCGCAGGCGGATCTTACGCAGTTAGAGTTGGCGTGCAGGGCGAACGAGGTGCGGCCAATTGCAAGAGAGTTCAGCGAGATGGCGCGGCGGACGTTTGGTCAGGGCTGAGATGCGGTGGGCTTGGCGCCGGGCTGCTGCTGGGCTTCGGCATGAAACACCTCGTACTGATCGTCGGTCACGCTGATGTCGGCACGAAAGCCGATGATTCCAATGGCATGCGCGACGATGTGAGCCTGGCCGCTGGTCGGCAGCCACAGCTCGTTGTTCACCAGCTTCTGATCGAATGTGAAGTTGCTGCCTTTGCCGACAGAGAACAGACCAAAGCCCAGATGGAAGTTGTCGTCGAAGCGGGCGATCATGCGGCGGACTTCGCGATCCTGCTCATCGACCCAGAGTGTTCCTGCCAGCTTCTTGGAGGCGTCTTCGGCCATGCCGTGGGTCTGTGCATGGGGATCGCCGACAAAGTCGAAGGCTAAGGTGCTGCGGCCATCGAGCATCTCGCGGCGCGGGTTGGAAACTTTCATGATGGCCAGAAGCTGGCTGACGCTCACGTCGTTTTTATCCATCGTTTTTCCGGGCGGCGTCTTCTGTGCCTTATCGACATCTTTCATCACCCGCTCCTGCTCCTTTTTCTGCTCGTCAGGAGAAAGATCCTTGCCGTTCTTCTTCACCCTGCGATCGATCTCGTGGGAGTTTACGAAGAAGATCTCACTCTCTTCGCTCTCCGTCTTTTTCACGCCCCCGTTCTTGTCGAGCTCATGCGTCACAACGATCTCGCGATAGGTGTAGTTCTCGCGCGTCTGGTCGAGCTTACGCTGGTGGTCCTGAACCTGCTTCATCAATGTAGGGACGTCGGGGATGGGGGTTTGATGCGCAGAGGTATTTTGTCCCGAGCAGGCGAGTGTCGCGGTGCCAAGAATTACGGAGACGGCGAGAAGTCGCATACGCAGAAATATCCCCGGTGAGTGATACGCTGGTACGACTGCGGCGGTTCCTGCGTTCGCGAGAGATGCGCGGACACAGGCCGGCTTCAAACAAACGAGGTTGTCAGATGCTTCGACTTTTGCTGCGGTGGTTCCTGCAGGCAGGCGCATTGCTGTTGGTTGCGTATTTTGTTCCCGGTTTTCATGTCCGCAATTTTCCCGCTGCCCTGATCGCGGTGCTGGTAATTGGACTGCTGAACGCGACGCTGGGATTGCTGCTCAAGCTTATTACCCTCCCGCTCGGAATTCTCACCCTTGGCCTGTTCTTCCTGGTGATCAACGCGATCATGCTCGAGGTGGCGAGCGCCATTGTTCCTGGCTTTAATGTAGCGAGCTTTGGAGCAGCTTTTATTGGCGCGGTGGTGCTGGCAGTCCTGCACATGATCGTAGAAGCAATCGCCGCGGATTAGGGCACCGACCAGGCCGCAGTTCACTGCGCCGGCGAAGGGCTTTTGGGGACGGCCACTCCGGCTGGCTTTTGCGATTGCGGTGAGATGACGGCGCGGCCCGCCGGGAGGCGACGGACAGAGCGCGGGCGTCCTGCCGGGGACGGCTCGATGGGGTGGTTCGCGGGACGCGTCGCGCCGGCGGACCCCACGCCTCCAGACAACGGCTGGCCGACGAGGCCGGGCAGCACAGGCTGAATTCTGTGCGAATGGCTGACGCTACCGGCAACGATGGCTGCGCATGCGATCGCGGCGGTTGCCGCTCCGAAAGCGAAGCGCGGAATTTCGAAGAAGCGGCGGCCAGGCGCCGGTGCGGACTGAGCGCTTTGCGCCTTCGCGAGACGGGTCTTGATGCGATCTTCGATGCCCGGGGGCGGTGTTTCAGAGCCGAGTCGCCGAAGGGCTTCGTTGATGCGGCGGTCGTGATTCTGGCTGGTGTGTGCGACGTGTGAGTTCATCGCGACACTCCTTCCTTCTCCAGCAGTGCGGAGAGTTCTCGGCGCGCGCGAAAGATGCGCGAGCGAATAGAGGATTCCGTTGTGCCGAGTACCGCTGCAATCTGGACCGTGGACAGCTCTTCGACGGCGGAGAGCAGCAGCGCCTGGCGTTCTTTTGTTGGCAGTCGGTCGACGAGGTCGAGAATTCGATTGTGCTCCTGCGAGGAGATCAGCGACTCGTCGGCGCGACGATCGTTTGAGGGCAACACGCGGGCGAAGTCGGCGATGTCGTCGTTTTCCGGACGGGTTTTTCCGCGCCGTTTCCTGTCGAGCACGACGTTCCAGGTGATGCGAATGAGCCAGACCCGGTGATCGCGGATGTCTTCGAGCTTGTCGCGATGCTTCAGCACGCGCAGAAATGCCTCCTGTACGGCATCCTCCGCCTCGGCGGCGTTGCGCATCACAGAATAGGCAACCCGATAGAGGGTCGCCGAGTACTCCGTAACGAGGGCGGTGATCGTTTCGCTCGAATCCAAAGTCTTCGCCGGCGCCACCCTTGCATTGGTTGCTGGCGCCATCTCAGATTTCAGAGCCGGAGCCATCCAGCCGGTGAGCTGCCCGGGAAATGTGCTCATCCTAACTCCCTGCTCTAAGGACGGAGGATACCGCGTTTGCGCTCATGAAAAACAGTCTGGCAGAAGAGATATCAAAGAGATGCAACTCCAGTAGAATCCGGTGAGCCGAGACTCGGTGGCTCTGATGCAGAGAAAAGCGTGGTTTGAGATTCACGACCATCCATTGTTCCCGGGATTTCTCCGCGATCTGGTGACGGAAGCGCTCGAAGCGATGTGGAACGCGCAGGACTTTTATGGACCGGTTGCGGCGCGCCTTAGGCGTGCGTTGGACGAATCGGGGGCAACGCGGGTGGTGGATCTCTGCTCAGGAGGAGGGGGTCCGTGGCTGCGCTTTTCGCGCGATCTGGCTGGAGAAGATGGCAGCGCACCGGCGGTCCTTCTAACGGATAAGTACCCGAATCAACGCGCTTTTCAGCAGATTCAGGATGCGACGGGAAGAGCGATCGGTTTTTATCCCGAACCGGTGGACGCGATGCGCATTCCACCAGAGCTTGCCGGCTTCCGCACCATGTTTTCAACCTTTCACCACTTCGCGCCGAATGAGGCGAGGGCCATCCTGAAGGACGCCTTCGACCACCGGCAGGGCATTGCGGTCTTTGAGGCGGCGAAATGCGATTGCCGGACCCTTGCCGCCGTGTTCGTTGTGCCCCTGCTGGCCTTACGGCTTGCGCCACGCACCCAGCCCTTCCGGTGGGGGCGGATCGTCTGGACTTACTGCCTCCCGGCGATCCCGTTTACGCTGTGGCTGGACGGGCTGCTCTCGTGCCTGCGGTCGTACTCGCGGGCGGATATGCGGGAGCTGGTCGAAGGGATGACCCATGAGAACTACAGTTGGGAGATAGGCGAAGAGCGCCGGGGCCTGATTTCAGTCCGTTACCTGGTGGGCTGTCCTGTCGGCGGTGCGGGAACAGTAAACGTTCTATTAGAGGAAATGGAAAGGCCCGCTCAGAGCGGACGCCGAGCGGGCCGGTAACTGCTGACTACGCTACTGCAGAGGTTGCTTTCCGCCGTTGAGCTTCTGGGTGGCAATCTGGCCGGCAGCGGTGGTCTTATCCTGGTCCTTGATCTCTGCGTAAAGCTTCTTGGCCTCGGCAGGATTCGAAGCCTCGTACAGCGCAGCAAGCTGAAGCTTGGCAGCGGAGGCGGGAACGGTGTTGGTCGGGTTCTTGATGAGCTGCTGGTAGAGATCGACGGCCTGGCTGCTGCGACCCGTCTGGCGATAGAGCCCGGCGAGAGCCATCTTTGCCAGAGCCGCTAGAGCGCTGTCGTGAGACCCGGCAGCCTTCTGCAGGGCGGCCTCAGCAGGCCCGGTCTGGCCCATGTCAAGATAGGTAAGGCCGGCGAAGTACTGAGCATTGGCGCCGACTTTGAACCAGCCATAGCGGTTGGCGACTTCGACGAAAAGCGGGTTGGCAGCCTTGGCGCGTTCTGCAGCGGTCTTGTAGGTCGGCTGGCCGGGCGCGACTGGCTGGGCGGGCTGAAACAGCGGCGTGTTGTAGATATCCATGGCCTGACCGAAGGCGATTTCCGCGCGGGCCGAGCGCGAGTTGTAAACGAGGATGCCGGCGACGATCAGCGCCAATACAACAACTGTCGAAATGGCGATCCTTACAACATTGGTGCGATGGAGCTGCATCCAGCCGAGGCCGGAGGCCGTAGCTTCAACAAAGCGGTCCTGCTTTAACGCGCGACGTGTCTGTGTATCCAATTTGGAGGTCCTTCAGATCCTTCTGGAGGGAAACTGGCCTGATCAACAGGCTCAGGCAGGCAGCCACAGGTAGATGGGCTGTCTGCTCTTAAGATCACTTAAGTTTATCAGTGGGCGGAGGGCGCGGTCAAAGCCAGTGCTCGGTCGGCGGCAAGGCAGGGCGCCACTGGCCGCCAGCGCGAAGCATCAACAGCAACCCGAACAGCAAGCCTCAAGCGGCGCGAACCGGGTCCTCAATCTCGCCGTTTTCGATCTTTTCCTGACAGTCGATGCAATACGGCGTCCAGGGCAGGGCTTCGAGACGCTTGGCGCCGATTTCCGTGCCGCAATGGACACACTCGCCGAAACCGTCTTCCTTGATCCTGCTCAGGGCCTGTTGCACCATACGGAGCTGCTGGTGGCCGGTCGTGCCCTGGCTGAAAAGAAACTCCTTCTGATACGAAAGAACCGCCTGGTCCGCGACATCCTGCGTGTCGTCGCTTACAGTTTCGCGGCCTTGCTCGACGGCGGTCGACATTGCCTGCTCCAGGAACTGCTTGTGCGCAAGCAGCTTCTCCTGATAGCGCCGGGTGGATTGAGGGGTGAGGGCCACGATGTTTACTCCTTTGCAATAAGTTCAAACAGCTTTGACGGCAGATGTGCGGCGAAGGTTTCGTCGGAAAACGCGATTTCTTACGGGATGTGTATGACACTTGCCTGCCGCCGCCCTCAGTTCTTTACTTGATGCCGGGACGGCGGACGATTAGGCTTGAGATTGCCATGTACGAAGACTTTCAAGTGAAGGATCGCTGGACCGGCGCGGATCTGCACTGCCGCTGGATCGGGAACATCGTCGCCATTGCGACTCGCCACGCCGACGCTGTCGATATCCGGTTTGACGTCAGCGGCCGTCCGGTGTGGATCGCCATGCCCTGCCACGCATGGGTAGAGCAGAAAAAGCGCACTGGCTACGTAATCACCGATGCGCTTGCCGCTCAGGTTGCGGGGCGTTACATCAAGCAGATCATAGAGTCCGGCTATGACAACGGGCGCGAGATGTACACAATGAGCGTCGAAGAGGTGCTGGATCATCTCGATCACGTGCTGCGCGAAGCGGGCCACACCAGCAATCTGCCGGCGCTGATACCTCTGGACGACGCACAGCCGTTGCCCTGAGCCCTTCGACACCGCACTGGAGTCTTTGCCATCTCCTGATCTCGAATGGCACAATAGACGGTTTGCCTGAACGAGAAGGAGCAATTGATGGGAGCAGCGACCGTCACACGAGATCTGCAAAAGTTGACGGAGGGCCCGCACGTCCACCGCAATCTTTCCACCCCCCAGCTGATTGAGGCCGCGATTGCGCGCGGCGAGGCCAGCCTGGCGGCCAATGGTGCGTTGGTGGCGCTCACCGGAGCCCGGACAGGGCGTTCGCCGCGGGACAAGTTCACGGTTGAGGATGCGGAGACCAAGGATCGCATCGACTGGGGTAAGGTCAACCAGCCATTTTCGTCGGATAAATTTCGGGCGCTGCTCGATCGTGTGGTTCGGCACATGGCGGAGCGCGATCTCTATGTGATGGATCTCTACGCCGGGGCGGAGCGGGTGTATCGACTGCCGATACGGATCATCTGCGAATACGCCTGGCACGCCCTGTTTGTAAAGCAGCTCTTCGTGCGGCCGGAACTGGCGGAGCTGGCCCATCACGTAGCGGAGTTCACGGTC
>Ga0206881_10196_pt1 | contig 17627 bp, 19 predicted proteins | sample Alteio_BWOrgCont_3_FD_152867 | JGI IMG/M metagenome (GOLD analysis project Ga0206881, IMG submission 152867) | Enriched cells from forest soil in Barre Woods Harvard Forest LTER site, Petersham, Massachusetts, United States -... | ecosystem: Environmental > Terrestrial > Soil > Temperate forest >...
CGGAGCCTGGCTACTATGCCGGAGTCTCACTAACGTTTCCGGTTTCGGTGCACGGGGTCTCCATCGTGCTGATAGACAATGGGAAGGTTTCCGACTGGTCGGATTAGTACGACGAATTCACCTCCCGACGCTCAGCCTTGGCTTCATATTTCGGAATTGCGCCGCGCTGTACTATTGCGCCGGTGTTTGACCAAGATGTCAGGAGTCCCGGTCGCGGTTTCGGGATCAGCCTGGAATTGTTTTGCGTGAGTGCGAGGCCTGGACCGTCGTAGATAGGTACTCAAAAAACGCGCGCGTCTTCGGTGCGAGGTATTGGCGCGAGGGATAGTAGGCATACAGAGGGAAACGTTCCTCCTCCCAATCCGGAAAGAGGATCACCAGTCGTCCACTCGAGAGATGGGTGTCCACGCCGAGTTCGAGAACTTGAGCGATCCCATAACCTGCCAGGCACACAGCATGCATTGTTGCGACGTCACTCAGCATGAGTTGGCTTTGCGTCTCAACCTTGATCTCCTTTCGACCTTTACGGAATGCCCACTCGAAGGGACGGCCCGTCTCCGGGTCTCGAAAATCTATCATCAGATGTCGTTCCGCGACCAGTTGCTGCGGGTCGGTAGGGTGGCCGTGTTTCTTCAAGTAGCCGGGCGAGGCTACGGTAAGAACTCTCGTATCCAGCAATCTTCGGGCGACAAGAGTGGATGGGCGCGGCTCGCCGAAGCGAATTGCCAGATCGTATCCATCCGAGATCAGATCTCCGAGGCCCTCCCGCGTGATCAGGTCCACCTTAAGCTCCGGATATGCTTTGAGAAATCCACTGAGTTGCGGTCCGAGAATGAGCTGCGAGAAGTAAGGATCCATGTTGACGCGGAGTCTCCCCCTGACGGTCACTTTACCTTCGGCTAGAGCGGAGGTGGCCTCTTCGAGCGCCGACAGAATAGGGCTAATGGTTTCGTAAAATCGCCTGCCTTCGTCCGTAAGAGAGACGGAGCGTGTCGTCCGCTCCAGGAGTCGGATTCCAACCCGGTCCTCCAGCCGAGCGACCGCACGGCTGATGCCCGGTTGTGAAACGTTCAAGGATCTCGCGGCAGCCGCGAAGCCGCCCGATCTCACCACGGCTGCAAGTGCGGTCACGCCATTTAGAAAGCGATCATCGACGCTCATGCACTTATGTTAATTGGTTATAAGTTAAATGCCGCGAAGATTAGTTCCGAATCAATCCCCGTGAGTCAGATAGTTGGAAGCACTGAGAGGGAAAGGTAAGGAGCATGGTGATTCATAGAACATGGGCGGTACTACTCGCTGCAGCAATATTCGGCATGAACGGTCATGCGCAGGTGCCGGCACATGAGGGACTAACGTTCAACGGCGACGGCGCGTTGCGTAACAACCAGATTCATTGGCCCAAGGGCTTCGAGCCCGAGCAGGCGGACCTCTTTGCCCACAATGAGATCGACATCCAAGCCGGATGCGAGATCGCTTTCTCCAATCTTGTCGATGCAGAGGCTTGGCCCTCCTGGTACTCGAACTCGAAGGACGTCAAGGTTCTGAACACTCCAGATCATCGGCTCCGGAAGAACGCACGAATCTCGTGGGAGACCTTCGGATTCCACATCGAAAGCCGCGTGTGGGAGTTTGAGTCGAGTAGCCGTCTCGGATGGTTCGGAGATGGTAATGACGTCCATGCTTATCACACATTCCTTCTTACCAAGACCCCTGAGGGATGCCACATCGTCACAGAAGAGGTTGTAAAGGGCTCTGGTGCCATTCAGTTCCGTGAGCAGCAACCGAACGCCATGCACGACGGGCACCAGCTTTGGCTGACGACCTTGAAGGACCGGTCGGAGAAGGACTGACACTCGCAACAAATCATTTTCAGATAGGAAGGAGCAAGACTATGGCACGCACATTCATCACCGGATCTGCTGATGGTCTCGGTAGGATGGCAGCGGAGCTGCTGATTGAGCAGGGTCACAGGGTCGTCCTGCACGCCCGAACCCAGGCCCGCGCCGACGAGACAAAGAGGAACGTCCCGGAGGCGGAGGCAGTCGTTATCGGCGATCTCGGCACAATTGCCCAAACTCGAAAGGTCGCAGAGCAGGTCAATGCGCTCGGCGCGTTCGACGCTGTCATTCACAATGCTGCCGTTGGCTACAAGGAGCCGAAGCGAATCGAGACGGAAGATGGTCTATCGCATGTCTTCGCAGTCAACACCATTGCTCCTTACATCCTGACAGCCCTGATCGCGAAGCCCAAGCGACTCGTCTATCTTAGCTCTATGCTTCACCAGAACGGCGATCCGACCCTTGAGGACCTTACATGGAAGGCTCGCGCATGGGACGGAGAACAAGCCTACTCCGACACGAAGCTACATGACGTGCTCCTCGCCTTTGGTATCGCACGACGTTGGCCTGCAGTCCTCTCGAATGCACTGGAGCCAGGCTGGGTCCCGACGAAGATGGGTGGCGCCGAGGCAACGGATGATCTGGATGAGGCACATCGCACCCAGGTTTGGCTTGCTGCAAGCGATCAACTTGAGGCACTCGTAACTGGAGAGTACTTCTATCACCTAAGGAAGAAGGGCACTCTTCCAGCTGCCCACGACGTTGCCAAACAGGATCGCCTCCTCGCGATCTGCGAGCGCCTCAGCGGTATTGCTCTGCCCGAGTAGCAAGCTTGATACGCATCTTTTGGTGACAGACGCCGCTTCGATTGGCCGATGTCACCCATAACGACGATAAAAACTAGGAGCCATCAATATGTACGCAGTCATGGGAATCACAGGGAATGTAGGCGGGGCCGTTGCGCGCACGCTTCTTGCAAAGGGCGAGAAGGTTCGAGGAATCGTAAGGAATCCCGAGAAAGCGGCAGAGTGGCAGAAGCAAGGTGCGGAGCTCTTCAAAGCCGACTACGATGACGTGGATGCGCTTAGGGCGGCGTTCACCGGTGTCGCTGGCGTGTTCGTAATGGTTCCTCCAAACTTCGCGCCGGCACCGGGCTTCGCCGAGACCAGGGCAACTTTGAAGGTTCTGCATGAGGCACTATCAAGAGCTCTGCCGTCGAAGGCGGTTTATCTGTCATCCATAGGAGCGGAGCAAGCCAGCGGATTGGGTTTGATCACAAGCTCACATCTCCTCGAAGAGATGTTGGGCGATCTTCCGTTCTCTCATGCATTTCTGCGCGCCGGCTGGTTTTTCGAGAACTCAGCCGCTGACGTAGCGGGCGCGCGGAATGAAGGCAAGATCCGGTTTCAGCTCCATCCGCTTGACCGGAAGTTTTCTCTGGTTGCGACCGCGGATATCGGCAAGGTGGGTGCAGAGACGCTCACTCAGGGCTGGACCGGAATCCGCCATGTCGAAGTTGCCGGCCCGGAGGGCTACAGCCCACTCGACATAGCAGATATTTTCGCGGATGCTGTTGGGCACCCCGTCGAGGCGATCGCCGTTCCCAGGGCGGAATGGGAGACGTTATGGGTTTCACAGGGGATGCCGGAGGGACGGACGGCGCCTCGGGCGGAGATGGTCGATGGATTCAACTCCGGTTGGATTCACTTTGGCGTACCTGGAACAGAGCATGTGGATGGGGTGACGCCGCTTCGTGAGGTAATTACCCAGCTCGTGACTCGCAGCTAACTCCGCTGCCCTCAATTCGACTCTTGGAACCGAATTCCTTTCTCTTCCAATTTGACTGGCTCCCCAGTTAAGCAGAATTGCCGGCGGCATCGACGAGTCTTCCGCAATAGGGTTTTGCCATTCGGAAGATTTTATTCGCGCCAATCCAGTTCGGCGAACTGCTTGGGGCCCATGATTAGTCGTCTATATCACGGTCATAAGAATAAATAACAATCGCGAATACCTGTGAAGAGTCCAACGTAGCGTTAGGCACAAAAACATATCCGCTGGACGAGAGCCACACGAAGACGCCTTTCGCTGCCTGTCTTCACCACCGCCGATTAGCTTCGAGGCAGCTTGCCGCGAGCAACAAGAAAACGGATCACAACGGGGAACAGTGAGAACACACTTCAGAAAACCAGAGATTTCAGACCGCGGCAATCTCATCTTTGATAAGGGCGTTGGTCTGGATCTGCGAAACGAATCGCAGCGGCCTGCACCACGCCAATTGATAGAGGCAGAGAGGATGTCGGCAATCGGCAGGATGGCATGCTCGATATCCCACGATATGCGCCACTCGCTCACGGCTATCTATGCGAATGCCGAGTTCCTCGAACGTCTCGATATATGTGCGAGCGCGCGGGCTGATCTGCTGCTCGAAATTCAAGAAACAGTGCTCGCGATGACGGAGCGTATTGAATCATTACTGCAATTCGGCAGTAGCGGACGGAAAAGCCCACTTGTCCACGAGCGCGTTTCCTTGATTGTTGAGAAAGCCGTTGCGGCAGTGAAGTTTCATCCAGACGGGCAGAACGTGTCCATCATAGTTCGCAAGTTCCCGCCGGCGGAAGCAGACATCGATGCGAGGAATCTTGAAAGTGCCATATATAACTTGCTGCTCAATGCCTGCCAAGCTGCGACACGCTCAACTCACGTGCCTGAGGTGAAGGTATATCTTGCGGATGTCGGTGAACGGATCTACGTCACAATCTTGGACAATGGTCCCGGCATACCTGGGTCTGTCCGGAGGACGTTGTTCGATCCGTTCGTGACCGCAGGAAAACCCAACGGAACGGGCCTGGGGCTCACCCTGGCTCGTCGAATAGCTGAAGAGCACGGTGGTAGCGTCTGCCTCGAGGAATCGAACCGAGATAGGACGGTATTCACGCTGAGCCTGACGAAGAACAGATCATTACCTCTAGAAGATCTGAAGAGTGGCAGAGTGGCGTCGAAGCCTGCGGCAATGGATCTGCGATCTGCTCATAAATAATCAACAACCGAGATGGGCGCTTAGGAAATGTCTGGAGGCAGAAATAGCAAGCAATCAGGAGGTTCTATGCCCTTGTTTACCGTAACGACGAAGTCCAACGGGTCAACCAGCGAGACAAACCGCCTTTCCAGAGCTATCCATGCTGCAAGCATCGCTGCTGGATATCCAGAGGACGACCTTTTCCAACGTTTTCTTTCGTTGGGACCAAGCGACTTCAGGGTTGATCTGTACTATCCCGCACTGCCCAAGCCGCGCTCCGACCAGATGTTGATGATTGAAGTGCTGGTATCTTCAGGGACTGAAACCAATCGGAAGAAAGGTCTTGTTGCCGCGCTGGTCGAGAAGCTTGGCGAAGCAGGGATCGACCCAAACGACATAATGGTGTTCTTTTTGGAGACCGATCGCGCGAGCGGATCATTCGGGGGCGGCCGGTTCGCACCACCTGTTGCCTTTGTCTGACCACCGCCCATGGCATCCTTGCGGCATGGCTTCGAAGAAGCTGGAGATGTACAGAAGAGACCTCTGTCACTCGGCACCGAATGAAGAACAAGTGAAAGGAGTACTAGGCAGGAGAATGGGGAAGAGCTTGGAATTTGCTGGAAAGGTGGCACTCATCACCGGTGGAAACAGTGGCATTGGCGCTGCGACTGCAAAGCGTGTAGCTGAGCTAGGTGCTCAGGTAGTCGTCACAGGAAGGCGGCAAAGCGAGGGGCGACTGCTCGTCGAGGATATCAAACGCAACAGCGGATCTGCGGCGTTCATCCAGGCAGACCTCAGCCAAACCGAGCAGGTGAAGCGAATCGTACCATTCACTCTCAAAACCTTCGGACGGCTCGACTACGCATTTAACAATGCTGGGATCTCCGGTGAAAACCGGTTGCTCACAGATCAGACTGAGAAAACTTTTGACCGCGTCTTCGCTGTGAACGTAAAAGCCTTGTTTCTTCTGCTCCAGGACGAGGTCAAGCAGAAGATGACACAAGGACAGGGGGGCTCAGTCGTCAATACTGCCTCAGTCGGCGGTCTGTTAGCATTTCCAACCGCCGGCCCCTACGTGGCCAGCAAACACGCCGTGCTTGGCTTGACCAAGACTTCCGCAATCGAATGTGGGCGATATGGTATTCGAGTGAACGCCGTGAGTCCCGGCGCGGTTAGGACTGAGATGTTGCTCGACGTATTCGGCACCGAAGAGGCACTCGAGGAAATGAGTGCGGTGCATCCCATTGGCCGGATTGGACGCCCGGAGGAGATCGCCGATGCAGTTGCATGGCTGTTTTCGGACCGATCATCTTATTACACGGGACAGTCCTTGACCCTTGACGGCGGTCTCACGGCGCAGCGCCCGTACGTGACGCAACCCGCCCCCGACAAACTCCTTCAGAATGCCCGCGATGAGAAGTGGCGAGTGGTCTTGAAAACATCTGAATCTTTTTAGACCCCACGTCTTTCTCTTTCTCGAAGCCGATTGACCATTACGTCCTAGGCCGACTTATTCCGGTATTAATCATCCAGGGCGGGTGATAGCCAGACCCTTCACATCAGACCTTAAGCGGCGGCGAGTCGCAAAACGTGTCTGAAAAGATCCGTTGTGACGACAGAAGCGGTAACGCCGGGGACGTTTTCTTTCGCGAGGTCCGTCAAGGCGTGGCCCGGCGGCATTTCAAGGAAGAGGTTACAGCCCAATTCCTCCGCGACGATCGTCGCATCGTGCCAGCGAACTCCATGGGCGATGTTGTCCGCCAGATCCGTTGCCACTGCCGACGCGGAGCGCACAGCGCGTGCATTCACATTCGCGATATAGAGAAATTTAGGCTCCTTTAACTGCATAGAATTCAGCTGGAGCCGAAGTGAGTCAGCGACGGGTGAAAGTAGAGGGCAATGGGACGGTACTGAAACCTGTAGGAGTTCGGCCTTCCTGGCACCGCGCAGGCTCGCCTCTTCTAAAACCTTCTGCATCCCCTCTATAGAGCCTACAATTACGATCTGCCTCGGTGCGTTGATATTTCCTACGAATACCGGAGTCGCGGCCGTGTGCACTGCATTGACAATAGCCGTCACCTGCCCCTCGTTAAGACCGACGATGGCCGCCAATCCGTATCCGACGGGATATAGCTGTTCCATTTTCTCTGCGCGGGAACGAACCAGAATGACCGCATCCTTTAATGGGACCGCCTCGGCAACGACGGCTGCGGCAAAGGCACCCACAGATAAACCTGCAACTGCACAGCACGTGACGCCTTGTCTCTGCAAAGCTCTGGCCGTAGCGACTCCGGAAGCTAGAAGAACCAGTTGAACCGATACTGTGGTATTCAATGCTTCAGGCGAGTCCAACAGACGAACATCGGATTCCAATACGTCGCTGATCTCGTCGAGCGTCAGTTGGACAGCAGGATCATCAACGAGTTCATGAAGCATTCCAGGTTGCTGTGCTCCTTGTCCCGGGAACAAAAATGCAGGATTCACGTTAGCCATCCTCGCCATTCGACAGATTCCAAGGATTGGAGCCGAGAATGCGGCCGTCACTCGTGCGAAGCAGAATCTTACGAGACGATGCTGTCACGAATTCCTCTAAAGAAACACCACAGAACGGTGTCTCTACCAATGCATCGACTTTTCCCGGAGCACTGCTGATCATGCGCCACAAATCCTGTGCTTTTGTAAGGTCGAGTTTTTTAGGCACGAAAAGTATGAAGTCTAAATCACTGTCACTGCGGACAGCCGGTATTCCCGAGGCCAGTTCATAACCCACACTCCCGCCCGGACCCCAGCTCATATCCACCCCTACGAGGTGGCTTTCGAGATAGGACAAGGTTCGGAACGCCTGTAGTCCTCGGCGTGAATCCTCCGCGAGCAGCAGCCGCAACTGATCTGGACGCCGAGCCTCCCTCACTTCCGTCACCCTTGTGAATCCTGCGCACCGTTCGTGCCTTTGCGCCCCACGCACTCCCACGGGGATCAATCCATCTGCGATGCGGCCTCTCCGCACAACCACCCAGGGACGCTGGTTGGGATTGAGGTGTGGGCACGCTGGCGCCCCTTCAGTGGAGGTGACCGCCCTCTCTGATCTCAGGAGAATGAGATCGTGGATATGCAGCGCGCCGATCATTGGATTCCCTCACAAATACTTCGTTATTACGAGCATCCAACCAGCCATAGAAAATGCACCTACGCAATACGAAGCAATCAGCGCTGAGCTGGCGATTTCAGGAGTTGAATTGAAGCTCCTTCCGAAAACGATACCGAAGAAACCACCAGGTATCGCGCTGATAAGCGTGATGTCACGGATGTCATCGTGACTCATATGAAAGAGCTCAGTTATGCAGAGAGCAAACAAGGGCTGAATCAGGATGATGGCAGCGGTTGTCCAGGCGACTTTCCTGTCAAAGCGAAATGTCTGAGAGGAGACTACGATCCCGGTAAGAATCAAAGCCGATCCTGATGCTGCGCTGCCAAGAATCGTTAATGACCTATCAACATAGGATGGCAAATGTAAACCGAAATAGACACTTACCAACGCCAACATAGGGGCCCACACCACAGGACGAGTGAATGCCCGAAGAAATTTGATCGCAACCGCTTGAATAGAGACGCCCTTTCCATCGGACAGCTTGTCGGACTCAAGCAACGCAACGGTTAAAGGGGAGGTCGTGATAGCTCCGACTGCGATTGAGAGGGCGGCTATGACGGTTGAACTGGGACCGTACGCAGTTGTCAGCAAAGGCAAAGCTATGGCAGCAGAATTTGGAAAGCCCACCGTCAGTGCGAGTACAGAGGCATCGGGAAATGGACATTCCGAGACTTTTTCTTGCCCAGATATAGCTGGCAGCATACAAGGCCACAAATACCACAGCCATCATCACTGCTGGTTCCGATTGTTCTACGAGCACAGGCCAGGATGTCCTTCTGATCGTGTAAAACAGCGCACACGGGATGGCGAAGTCCATCACGAGCACGATTAGATTTCGAACATTCAGGTTATCCATGACTCCGCGCCGGCCTGCTATGTACCCCAATAGCAGGCCGACGAAAATCGGGAGCAACGCATTTAGAAGAATCAGAGTCATTGCGACCTCTTACTCGTTGAACCATTGCGCTTCCAGAGCAGCTCGCACTGCAAGGGTGCCTTTCCGCGTTTCCTTTGCGGCGTCCGACTCCCACCTGTTACTCAGATCGAGCTTGCCTTTACGTGCATCGGCAATTGCTTCAGTGATTGCTCTCCTCACTTCGGCAACCTCATTCGAGGTCGAGTGTTGTGGGTCATCAGCGTGCAACAGCTTGAACAGGAGACCGAGTTTGGCATACTCCCTAACGTCATACGACATAGGAGGGATCTCGTGTCCCAGCTTTTCGAGTTCCGCAACGGACCTTCTCGTAATTCTGGCTGCCGCCTCCTTATGCATGGCATGGATCACAATCCCAGCATCGTCAAATGCCAGAATGCGATTGGCCTGGTAGCCGTGAGTGAGAAATCCGCCGCTAAATGCGTGTCCGGCCACCAGCGAAATAACGGGATGTCCCGCCATCCTTGCCGATGCGTATGCATCTGCCGACGTAGCCGCCGCGAAGAAGATACCCGCCGTTTCCTCACGGCGCCCGTAAGCCTGGCTCTTGACGTCAACGATTGCGATAATCGGACGCTTCGCTTCACGAGGTTTATCGCGATCTTCGGCGATAACTGCTCGAATGTGGGTTGCCAGAGTGAATGCTTCTTCGAGTCCAACCTGCCCGTCGCGGACACAGGGGAAACGGCTGTCCTTGTCAGGTACAACGCAGAGGAACAGGGCTGACTCATTTCCAACAGCCGCGGTTGTGGCCAGCACGGAGTTCGGATCATCGCCATGATTCGGAGTGTCGCTTCCAGTCAGGGCTTTAAACCACGCTTTACCGCGCAATCCAACTTGTTCTTTCATCGCACACCTCCTGAGGTGCTAGCCCACTGTTGCCGCAATTTTGCCGGATCGATCTGTCTCGATGTATCGAGCGCCGCTATACGAGCGCGATAAAGTTCTACCTGCTCGATCCGGTGCTTTTCTGGTACGCCTTGGTGAACGCAATCACGCACGGCCGCGGCTATCTTGCCGGCATCATCTTCGAGGAGCGAATCCGCGAGTCCCATGCCGACGCGTTGTTCTCCACCATGAATTGCCCAGATGAGCGCTCGATCGGATGAGTCAAACTCATCGATACCGGACTCCTGCTCGATCACCTCGGGACCGTTCAATCCAAGCCGCGCTTCGCGCGTCATGACTGTGTAGCTGGATACGCCAGCTACGAGAGACATGCCTCCGAAACAGCCAACAGTGCCTGCAACGATTGTGATCACCGGGGCATGCTGACGAAGGGCGAGAGCCGAAGAGATAATCTCGGCAACAGCTGCCAAACCAAGGTTCGCTTCCTGAAGGCGCACGCCGCCTGTTTGGAGCAAAAGAACTGCGGCTGTCGGTTTTCCTGTCTCTGAATCCTTCGTGGCGAGATCCAGCGCGGCGGTCATCTTGGCGCCGGATACCTCGCCGACGCTGCCACCCTGGAAGGCTCCTTCAAACGCAATAGCGACTGCTGGAGATCCGCCGATTTTCCCCTTGATCACGATGCAGCCATCATCAAATTGTGGAGCGATGCCTTGCTTAGCAAGCCATGGAGACTCGATGCGATCGAAGGGACCGACGAGTTCCTTCCAAGTACCTTCATCAAAGAGGCTCTGAGCACGGGCACGAGCGTCCAGCTCGATAAAGCTCTTACGGTTAACAAAATCGGGAATCAGAGTTCGCGTGTTCATTGCTCAATCACCTCCACTGCCTGTTCGAGACGAAGCAACACACTGCCGGGTGTTGCACCCGCATCATTGATGTAGATACGGACCGCCCCATCGAACTTCGAGAAGAAACGATCGAAGACCGCCTTCCACGCATCGCCGAAGCCTTTGACGCTGGTCGTGACGGAGACACGGGCTCCCTTTTCACTATTCGGTTCGAGAAGGACCTCCATGTCACCTGAGCCCACTACACCGACGTGTGCTCTCTTGGTGATGAGGCGTTTTGCCTCGGGATAGTTGAACTCAATTATTTCCATTGTTTTCCTCCACTAGACTGTTGTCCTTTTCCACTCGTTCGAGGTCGCGTTCGAGAGCGTCCAGAAAGAGTGTGGCAGCGAAAAGATCCGCGCTGCCGCCGGGAGAGATGCGCAGGCTGACAAGCTCTTGCCCGAGTGCGATCAATGCTGCATTTCCCTTTGGACTTCCCGGTCCGCCAACCTTGATGACACGGGCGGCACCATCGTGCACGATCCTTTGTGCCTCAGGCCCCCCTCGATAGAGAACACAGGTGTCATCGAGATGCAACATGATCGCAAGTAGAGCCGCGAGCCGACTGTCCCGCTCTGTTCGGCCACTTTTGCGAGCTGCCTTCAGGGCAGGAAGTCCAATTTTGACGACGTGCGGAAAATTCACATAGGCTTCGCCGCGAGCGCCGGTAACCCCATATCGTTCAAGAACCACATCGCCGTGAGATACCGCCTGTGGTCTTGCACGATCGGGCAAACGAGCCAGATAGCCTGCAGCCTCCGCTACAAATTCCGGAGGAGAGCCCTCACTCAGACTTGCAGCACAAACCAGTAATCCCAGAACCCAGATCGCACCTTTGTGCGCATTGCTGCCCGAAGTTGCGCGAAGCATTGCCGCTTCGGCTTCTCTCCCAATGCTGGCAACCACTGCACGCAGGCTGGTATTCATCTGAGCTTCAGCAGATACCAGAGCCATCCGGGTAAAGTATGGGGCAATCGCGTCCGCAGATCTCCTCATCAGATCGAGGGAGAGATCCGAATGAGATCCTGACCCCCGACCATCAACCAGGCCCGGTTTAGGTGTGAGCTCTGCTTCAGCAATCAACGATTGCCAGGCGAGTTCTGAAAGCCACTCACACCGGCCCAAAGCGTTGAGCTGCTCAGACGATTTCGTGATTGGTCTAAGCTGTGCCATCACCAGCTCCTGAACTTGGCCGGCGGCTGATAAAGACCACCAGACCATGCGACCAGGTCTTCCATGCTCCGAGCCGCAAGCAGAGATCGCTTCGCTTGAAGACGGTAGACTCCAATGTCCTCAGGGAAGGCGACGATCCCGCGACGACGAAGTTCGGCGGTCTCATTGGCTTTTGCCTTAAGGCCGACAGGACTGATACCTGCTACTGCAGCCAAAGCCCGGCGGCGCTCTTCAACGCCTTCGGCTTTGTACAGAAAAGCAATCCCTTCTTCCGTCACAACGTGGCTAACGTCCTGGCCATAGATCATGATGGGTGCGATCGGCATGCCAGCCTTCTTGCCAACTTCAATTGCATCCAGAGTTTCAACAAAGGCCGGCTCTCCGCCTTTGGCAAAGGTTTCAATGGTCTGAACCACCAGCTTGCGGCCTGGGAGTGTCGGGTCGGCACTCGTCTTGAGGTCGAGCCAAGCTGGCGATGAATGGCGGCGTCCATGCGGGTCATGTCCCATATTCGGCGCGCCTCCGAAGCCTGCAAGGCGTCCGGTCGTGACCGTAGAGGAATTGGCGTCCCCGTCCATCTGAAGCGTTGCTCCAATGAAGGCATCCACGGCGTACTGACCAGCAAGCTGGCAGAGAACACGGTTAGACCGCAGGCTGCCATCCCGGCCAGTGAAGAAGATGTCGGGGCGAGCACGGATGTACTCATCCATTCCGACTTCGCTTCCGAATGAGTGAACACTCTCAACCCACCCGCTCTCGATAGCCGGAATCAGTGTGGGGTGGGGATTCAGCGCAAAGTGTTTGCAGATCTTTCCACGAAGCCCGAGAGACTCTCCATAGGTAGGGAGAAGAAGTTCGATGGCAGCCGTGTCGAAACCAATTCCGTGATTGAGTGACTGGACCTGATGTTTCTCATAGATGCCACGGATGACCATCATCCCGGTCAGGATCTGAAGATCGGTGATGTGGCGGGGATCACGTGTGAAAAGAGGTTCCACTGCGTATGGCTTGTCGGCCTCGACGACGATATCGACCCAGGAACCGGGGATGTCGACCCTTGGCAATGTGTCGACGATCTTGTTGACCTGCACGATCACAATCGCGTCGTGGAAAGCAGCAGCCTCAACAATGACTGGGGTATCTTCAGTATTGGGGCCTGTGAACAGATTGCCCTCATGGTCTGCCTGTTCAGCGCACACCAGAATAACATTAGGCACCAGATCCACCAGGAGTCGAGCGTATAACTCGACGTAGGTGTGAATGGCGCCGATCTCCAGTACGCCATCTTCGAGCAACTGCGCTACACGGAGACTCTGCGGGCCCGCGAAGGCAAAGTCGACCTTCTTCGCGATCCCAAGCTCAAAAAGCGTGAGGTGCTCGGGGCGGCTGATGCTGGAGATTATCAGATGCAAGTCGTGTATCTTTGCCGCATTCACCTTTACGAGGGATCGCGATAAAAAGTCCGCCTGTTTCTGATTGTCTCCTTCCAGCACGAGACGATCACCGCTGGCGATGACGGATTCGAGCGCCTCAACCGTCTTCGCCGTCGGCAGGATGGGCCCGGTCATCCACGGCCTCACGATTTGCATTCGACGCGCCTTCTCGTCACGCCGCCTAGTCCACGAGGATGTCTGTTGCAGCCTTTGCTCGCTCATCATCTCTGTCTCCTCTCTTGCCTGTACAAATGATTTGATACTGACCCATCATTTACAACGATGAAGTGTTTTTATAATCGTGATAGCGTCAGCTAATCAGGAGACCGCATGGAAATCCGTCACATCCGTTCATTCTTGTCCGTCGCCGAAACTCTTCATTTCGGTCGAAGCGCTCGGCTGATCAACTTGAGCCAGCCTGCGCTGAGCCTTCAAGTCAAAGCGCTTGAGGACGAATTAGGTATCCAACTCCTAAGTAGAAACCGACAAGGTACGGTGCTTACGGAGGCTGGGCAGGCGTTTCGGGAAGACGCGGCGATCGCTCTGGAAAGACTTGAATTTGCCAAGAGGAAAGCTCAGTGGGCGTCAGCAGGAAAACTCGGCCATATTCGCATCGGTTTTATATCAACTGCCGGTTTTGAGATCGTCCCGAATTTGATGCGGCGCTTTCGGAAGAGCTACCCAGATGTCGAGTTTTCGATAAGAAACATTTTGACAGGCACCCAACTGGAAATGATCGACGATGGTTTGTTAGACGTAGGCTTTCTTCGTCTTCCCATTGAGAATCGCAAAGGGATCGAGGTGACAACGGTTCATCGGGAACCATTCGTCGCGATCTTGCCTTCATGGCACTCGCTTTCCGCAATGAAAGAGATTCGTCTGCGCGAACTCAAAGGGAATCCATTTGTCATGTATGCGCGGGAGTACGCTCCTGGATTCCATGATCTTTTGACTGGAATTTTGAGCAACGCTGGAGTCGTCCCTAAGGTGGTCCAAACAGCAGGAGAGATGCCTACACTCATCTCTCTCGTTGATGCCGGCGTGGGTGTCTCAATTGTCCCAGCATCTGTTGCAAAAAAAATCGTCTCCAAGGTTGTCGTGTGCTCGATCGCAGATCGACTGCCCGAGTCCGAGATTGGCTTGGCCCTCGCACGCCTTAACACTGCAGCAGTTGTACGCCGATTTTGTGAATTCGCTCGCACGTCACTGAATCATTAATACGCCGATAGACCCCTCGACTACGTTGGCCAATGCGTGCGTTTTCGCAGGGCTCTTTGGGCCCGCTGTGCTCAATTGGACTCTTAGGACCGATCTCTTGCAATTTGACTGCCCTCCCGAGTTGAGCAGAATTGCCGGGCGGTGTCGGCGCGTTTTTCTGCAGAGGGCTTAGCCAATCGGAAGGTTTTATTCGCGCCAATCCGGTTCGGCGAACTGCTTGGGACCCATGATTAGTCGTCCATATCACGGTCATAAGAACAAACAACAATCACGAATGACCTGTGAAGAGTCCAACGTAGCGTGAGGCACAAAACACATCCGCTGGATGAGAGCCTCACCAATAGCGACGGTTCTTAGTCTTTGAAACGCGCCGCAGAACTAAACCTCGAGACAGGTATGTTTAATCGATTCGCCGTATTCACCACAATGTTGTGTGCTGCAGCCGTGTCGAGCACACCAAACTTACAAGCTCAGAAGTCCGACGTGAAAAATATCGTCCTCGTCCATGGTGCCTGGGCGGACGGTTCGGGCTGGAGGGGCGTTTACGACAACCTTGTCAGGGATGGCTTCAAAGTCAGCATCGTCCAAGAGCCGGAGACGTCCTTCCATGATGATGTGACCGCCGTGAAGCGTATCCTCGCACTGCAAGACGGACCGAGCATCCTTGTCGCGCACAGCTATGGAGGAGCCGTAATTACAGAAGCGGGCACGGATCCATCGGTTGCCGGATTGGTGTATGTTGCAGCGCACATGCCAGACGCTGGTGAGAACGGAGCGGACGACGGCAAGCGCTTCCCGAGTGACCTCAGCAAGTCTGGTGCGATAAAGAAGACGGCAGATGGTTTCACGTACCTCGATCCCACCGAATTTCATGAGTACTTTGCGGCCGATTTGTCTGCGGAGCAGGCCGCCTTTATGGCCCGATCCCAGGTATTCAACGCTGCCGCGAATTTCAAAGCGGTCATCACCACGCCTGCATGGAGAGAAAAACCGAGTTGGATGGTCGTCGCCGGGGCGGATAGAACGATTAACCCCAACCTCGAACGGTTTTATGCCAAGCGAGCCAATAGTCACACGATCGAAGTCGCAGGCGCGAGTCATTGCGTTTATGTGTCCCACCCCAAGGAGTTGCAGATGTAATTGAGAGTGCAGCACGTGCGAAATAACTCGGACTCAACAAGGAGTCCCCACACCAGGAGGGACCAAGTGAAACTTCTCGAAATTCAGTCCTCACCAAGAGGCGAATCTTCCGATTCGATCAGCCTCACCAAATCATTCATCGAGGCGTGCAAATCCGACAACACCTCGATAGTTGTGGATACGTTGAACGTCTGGCATGAACGGCTACCAGAGTTCGACTATGAGGCAATCGGAGCGAAGTACAAAGCAGTGAAGCACGAAACGATGACTGAGGCAGAGTCCAACGTATGGGAGCGTATTCAATCGCTGATTCAACGATTTCAGAACGCCGATCGAATCGTCTTAGGAACTCCAATGTGGAACTTTGGCCTGCCTTACAAGCTCAAACAATTGATTGATCTCGTAGCGCAGCGAAACTATCTGTTTGCCTACGACGGCAAACAGTACGGCCCTCTCTTGCACGTGGAAAAGGCAATCGTCGTCTATACACGCGGTTCACGTTTTCTGGACGGTACTCCTATACCGCCGTCGCGATTCGATCACCAAGCAACCTATTTGGACTTTTGGTTGGAGCTTGTAGGTGTTCGAGATCTTCGGAGCGTGATTGTTGACAACGCGTGGAATCGAGATCGTCAGGAATCAGAAGTGAGCTTGGCGAAGGGCAAAGCGACTCTGGAACAACTGGTTGAGTGGTTTCTTAACTAGTAGCAGGCCTCAGCCGTACGCGGCGGCCCAAGGTTGTATGAGTGGCGTGACTCGTATCCAACGAAGGTGGAATTAGAAGTCTTATGGAAACATTGACAAGACCGGGCGAGCACGCACCCACGAATCCGCCAGCGGTCGCTTTTAGCTCGGTTATGGGTATCTGCGGTCTCGGGCTGTCCTGGCGCGCGGCAGGTCAGGTGCTCGCCGCTCCACGCGCGATTGGCGAGTGGTTGATCGCGGTCGGCGTAATGCTCTTCATCCCCTCTCCGCCTTGTACGGCATCAAAACAGTACGCGATCCGAGCATTGTAGTCGCGGAATTTCGGGATCCTAGGTCCGCCAGCAACTTCGCCTGTATCACGGTCGCGGTCGTGATTGTTGCTGCTGCCATCCTTCCCCACACGCCATCTGCGGCGCTTTTCCTTTGGGCATTAGGCACAGGCGCTCAGCTTGTGCTCTTCCTGACCCTCTTGGGGCGATGGATTGCTGAGCCTACTGAGATTCTGCACGCCACGCCGGCTTGGCTGGTTCCAATCGTCGGTAATGTGACTGCTACCGTGCCGGGGGTGCCACTTGGGTTTCACGAGACGTCCTGGTTTTTACTAGCCGTTGGACTTGTCTCCTGGATCGCCTTCCTGCCGCTGTTGCTTCACCGGCTTATCTTCTGTGAGGACAAGTTGCCGGGGCGTCTCGCCCCGAGCCTGGCGATCTTTGTCGCCTCGCCCGCGGTCGGGTGTCTGTCCTGGCTGCAACTTACGGGCCGCGTGGACGCGGTCTATCGGTTCATCTTGTTCACGGCCCTGTTTTTCGCCCTGCTTGTGCTGCGCATGTGGCAGCTTGCAGTGCGAGCACTTCCTGTATCGGTTGCCTGGTGGGCTTACACCTTTCCCAGTGCCGCGCTCGCTTCTGCTCTGATTCGTTATTGCCAGCATGTTCCAGGGGTTGGCGAGAGACTTCTAGCCTGGGCCGGTCTCGCGTTCACCACGATCGCTGTGGCCGGCGTGGGACTCATTTCATTGAGAAACTGCTTGTCGAGATTGTGGCTTTCGGTCCGGAGCCGACCTGATCATTCGGCAGATCCAGCGAGTTCTCCTCGAACATCTAACGCTGTATCGAGCCAGTGAGGAGATCGTATTCGACCGGCTTTGGGGCAGCTCAAGAAAGGGAAGGTTCCGTACGCTTGTATTTGAACCTGTAGCTGATCGTTCGTGGGTGGATCTGAGAGATTGAGCTTTGCTGTGGAGTTGGTGAGTATTGAGGAGGAGAGAGCATGGATAGACG
>Ga0206881_10052_pt1 | contig 17592 bp, 14 predicted proteins | sample Alteio_BWOrgCont_3_FD_152867 | JGI IMG/M metagenome (GOLD analysis project Ga0206881, IMG submission 152867) | Enriched cells from forest soil in Barre Woods Harvard Forest LTER site, Petersham, Massachusetts, United States -... | ecosystem: Environmental > Terrestrial > Soil > Temperate forest >...
AATGGTGATTTGCACAGTCCGGTTCACTGAGCAGGGATAGTGTGCGAAGATATTGCGCTTGGCCAAATTCAGCCTGCGCCCGTGCCACGATCCTCGCGCGATCGTCGGGTAGATGGTTCCGGGACAAAATGGTTGAGAGTTCCTCCGATGCTCGAACTGGATCTTGGGGATCGACGGCATGGCCGAGGCCCGATTCGCGGAGCCATGCTGCTGTCTTCCCAGAATCCTCGCACATGACGATGGCGCTAGTGCCCATGGTGGCATAGGTGACGATTTTGCTGGGGAACGCATAGCGCATCAGATTCGGCTGAGCCCCGACAAGGCCAAAACGCGAGCGGGAAATCTCCACGGCGATCGCGTCGCGATTGATGGGATCGTGAAATCGAACCGTCGAGTCAAGATCGAGTTCCGCAGCCCGTCGTTCGAGACCAACGCGAGCATCGCCGTTTCCGAAAAAATCGACGTTTGGGCGATTGCTTTCTGGAATGCGGGCCAGCGCTTCCAGGAAGTGTTCGAGGTTCTGCGCGACTCCGTGATTTCCCGCATAAATGATGTCGCGAACTGGCGGTCCCGGCTCGACCCCCGGCGGAGCGTCGACCGAAAAATTGTTAAGGACGCTGATTTTCTTCGCAATCGCTTCGCGTTTGCCAAGTGCGACGTACAACAGAAGTTCGCTGCGCATGTCCTCTGACAGAGTGACGGTGTGATCGGCGAGCGACAGGATCATGCCCGTCCACCGTCGATAAGCGAAAGCCAAAAGCGGATTGTTGATCCGGTAGGTGAAGATATCCTGCACAAAGTGAATACTGAATCGCGAACGGCGGAACAGACGGTTGGCCATCAGCAGAACACCGGCAACGCCTGGTGGATAACTGACCGTGTAAAACGTGTGCCACCGCCGTGACAGAAGCTTGCGCAGCCCGGAGACCGTCAATCGCAGTGCCGCTTTCAGGCGGTGCGCCGCTCGTGCGCCGCGATCGGCAGTCACCGCAAAACTATTGACGGTGATCCCGGAATCGAGAACGCTTGCGCGGACTTCCTCAAAGGTATCACCGTCGCCGCAAACAACCGTCACCGCTTCCCCACGACCTCGATGCATGAGCGCGATGTCCTTGAACATCAACCCCATCAGCGCGAAATTTGTCGGCCAAAAATAACGATGCACGATCAGCGTCGCGCGTTCCTCTTCGCGATCGGACATCGATGCTCCCTCAACTGTCTCTACCAATCGATTTGAAGTGTCGTTGACCCACACAGGGCACGGAGTGGTCTAGTACGGTGTGGACGAATTCGGTGTGGTCTAATGGCGATGTCAATCGCTGTCAACGGCCGAATTCACCGCGCGACAATTCCGCCGTTCTGACCCGAAGACTCTTGGATTTACGAACTGATGACGGTTCAGGACTGATCTTGCAGCCAATTCGCATTCCAAGTAAACCACGCGGCTGTCGGCAGAATCTGCCGAAGTTCCGGCGCTCGCAGATTTGATTGCGAACGCATTTGCAGCGAATGGGATCGAAATCCTCTCGTCATGACGACCGTCAAATTCGTCCGAGCGTTTTGACGGCCAGTGACAGTTCGAGAAATCTGCATGAGCAATAAGACGATTGGAATTACCGGCCCCGATGGATTCATCGGCAAGCATTTCGCGCTTCGCGCGGCTCGAGTGGAAGGATGGAAAGTCGTTGCGTGTCCCCGCTCCGCGTTTGACAATCCGGACGAGATGAAAGCGTTTGTCTCCGCCTGCGATGCCATCGTTCATTTCGCGGGAATGAACCGGGGAACTGAAGCCGAGATTCATTCCGTGAACGTCGGCCTGGCTACCAAACTGATCGACGCCCTGAAAGCGATCGGCCGCACACCGCACGTTGCTTATGCATCGTCGACGCAGGAAGAAGCGAATAACGTCTACGGCAATGCGAAACGCGAAGCGGGAAAGATTCTCGCCGAGTGGGCGCAGTCCTGTGGCGCACCGATGTCGAACCTCGTGATTCCGAATGTTTACGGGGCGGGGTGTCGGCCATTCTACAATTCTGTTGTCGCCACCTTCTGCCACCAACTGGCACGCGGTGAAACTCCGACCATCCTGGTCGATAAGGAAGTCGAATTCATTTGCGTCAGCGAACTTGTGGATTTCATCGCGGCCGACATCCTCGATCCTCCGGATGGAGTCGAACGGCAACGAATTCGTGGAACGGCTCACATGACCGTGAGCAAACTCCTGGAAACGCTGAAATCGTTCCGCGATCTGTACTTTGAAAGCGACGTTGTCCCGGATCTTTCGGATCGGACGATGCAGCATTTGTACGCCACATTCTTGTCGTACTTACCGGCGGAAAAGCTTCGACATTGCCCCAAGTTGCATACCGACAATCGTGGCAGCCTGGTGGAAGTGATCAAGCTGGCACAGGGTGGGCAGGTCTTCTTCTCGACAACCAAACCAGGCATCATTCGTGGTAATCATTACCATACGCGCAAGGTGGAATGGTTCTGTGTTTTGAAAGGGGACGCCGTCATCCGCTTGCGGCGACTGGGGACGCACGAGATCCAGGAATTTCGCGTTTCCGGCAATCAACCGGAATTCATTTCGATCCCTGTCATGCATACGCACCATATCGAAAACGTCGGCGACGAAGAGTTGTTAACGATGTTCTGGTGCAACGAAATCTTTAACGAGCGGGATGCGGACACCCATTTCGAAAAGGTGGCCTAGGTCTGTCGGCAATTTGGTCGGCGCAGTTCGCAAGCCCTTCTGCGGATACATTCATGTCGAAGCGACTCAAAGTGATGACCATTCTTGGAACGCGTCCGGAAGTGATCCGATTGGCGCGGGTGATGGCACTGCTCGATCAAGAGACCGATCACGTTCTCGTTCACACCGGACAGAATTCCGACTACGAACTGAACGATGTCTTCTTTCACGATCTCAACGTCAAGCCGCCGAAGCATTTCCTGGGGATCAGCCGCGCATCACTTGGACAAATCCTGGGACAGATTCTGATCAAGACAGAGCAGGTGATCGTCGAGGAAAAACCGGATGCGGTGGTGATCCTGGGTGATACGAACAGCGCCTATGGCGCCATCATCGCAAGACGAATGAAGATCCCCGTCTATCACATGGAAGCTGGAAATCGCTGCTTCGACTTGAACGTGCCCGAGGAAATCAATCGGCGCATCGTCGATCATGTCAGTGATTTCAATTTGGTTTACACCGAGCATGCCCGACGTAATCTGCTGGCCGAGGGAATTCACCCTCGCCGAATCTATCTGACCGGATCGCCGATGCGCGAAGTCCTGGACTACGCTCGCCCGTCGATCGACGCCTCGGACGTCCTTCAGCGGTTGAAATTGACATCGGGCAACTACTTTGTCGTCAGCCTGCATCGAGCGGAGAACGTCGACATTCCGCGGCGGCTGCGGATTCTGGTCGATGCGCTCAATCGACTGTGCTTGGAGTACGAGTTGCCCGTGATTGTTACCACGCATCCGCGCACTCGCGATAAACTGGACAAGCTCGGGCAGTTCGACTTGAATCCGAACGTCCAGTTTCTGAAGCCATTTGGATTCCACGATTACGTCCATCTGCAGATGCACTCGCGATGCACGTTGTCGGACAGCGGCACAATCAGCGAAGAAGCGGCGATTCTGGGCTTTCCCGCTGTCACTGTCCGCAACGCGATCGAGCGACCTGAAGCGATGGACTCGGGACATATCATCCTGACCGGACTCGACCCGGATGTCATTCTCAACGCGGTTCGAATGGCGGTGTCTCACAAGGCTGTCACATTTGAACATCCGATTCCAGTCGAGTACTGCGTGTCGAACACTTCGTTCCGTGTGGTCAAGCTGATCATTGGTACTGCCAAGCTAGTTCACCTCTGGGACGGAGTCGTCGTGGCGTGATGTCACAAGAAGTCAAGAGCGTTAGTGTGCTCGCGGCGACGAATGAGACCTTCGCCTCTATTCTCCTGCCGCGATCAGAAGCCTCACATTTGACCGTGTGCGGCATAGATGTCAGTTTGGGGGCAGTGCAATGACTCAAGGCATTTACCGATCTCTATTCAAACGGATCCTGGATCTGCTCATTGCCGTCCCGGCTCTATTGGTTCTTTCGCCGGTGGCAATTCTCGTCTGGACATGCGTTCGGTTCGCCCTTGGACGACCAGCAATCTTCCGGCAGACGCGCCTGGGGCTGAATCATGTTCCGTTTACACTCTACAAATTTCGGTCCATGACCAATGCAACAACGGCTGACGGGGCTTTGATCCCGGACGACCAGCGACTGACACCGTTTGGGCAGTTCCTGCGTTCAACCAGTCTGGATGAAATCCCACAGTTGTGGAATGTGATCCGGGGGCACATGTCACTGATCGGGCCACGGCCGCTCTTGCCAGAATACCTCGAACACTATTCTGAGGAACAAAAACAGCGACACCTGGTGCGGCCTGGAATCACGGGATGGGCTCAGATTCATGGCCGGAATGACGTTTCCTGGGACGACCGGCTTCAACGTGACGTCTGGTATGTGCGGAACGGAGGGCTGTTGCTCGATTTGAAAATCTTGTTCCTGACCATTGGCACCCTTACTTCTCGCCGTGGCGTCGCGCGCTGCGGAAGCGTAACGATGCCGCGATTCGATCAGGAAAAGCTCGCCAAACGCCCGGTGTTGGTTCTGGGTGGTGGTGGACACGCGAAGGTCGTGGTGAGCACGCTGCAGGCTGCAGGTCACGACGTTGAACTCGTTCTCGACGACGACTCGCGGAAGTGGGGGCAGTCGGTACTCGGCGTCCCCATTCGCGGGCCCATCTCCGATGCCGCTCGCTGGCCCGAGTTGCCAGCGGTGATTGCCATCGGAGATAACGAGGTTCGGAGAATGATTGCCCAGTATTTCTGCCGAGAATGGATCTCTGTCATCCATCCTGCTGCATACGTTCACAAATCCGTCCAACTTGGCGAGGGGACCATTGTGGCCGCAGGCGCCATCGTTCAACCAGATGCGGTGCTGGGCGAACACGTCATAGTCAATTCCTCGGCGTCGATTGATCACGACTGCATCATCGAAGACTTTAGTCACGTCGGACCGGGTGCGGTGCTCGGCGGCAATGTCTTGTTGCGGTCTGGAGCCTTCCTTGGCTGCGGAGTGAACGTGATACCCGGGATCTGTGTTGGTCCGGAATCGACCGTTGGCGCAGGCGCCGTCGTGATCCGCGACATCCCAAACAATTCCATCGCCGTCGGCGTACCGGCCAACGTGATTGGCAGCACATTGAAAACGTCTGGACTCGTATGTGGAGTGACTGGAACATCCGTTGAAATCGGACTGCAGGGAGACTCCATCCTTTCCACTGATGCCAGCATCGCCGCAGTCTATTCGAAGTTGCAGCACCGAGTGGAAGAGGAAGTCGAAGCAGGAATTCACTGATAAACTAGCGAGCCAAACAAACACCGTATGCGCCAAGGACGACGTTTTTCGGTGTCGACAGTCAAGCAATTCACACACTGCTCATCGTTGTCGGGGTAGCTCCATACAGAATCCGGCACAAAGCTTTACGAACGAAAGGAATCGATCGTATGGGAATCAGCGAACCGTTTGCCCCATGGCCGTACTTTGACGAGGACGAGTTGGAAGCAGCACGCCGAACACTGCAATCCGGCCGTGTGAACTATTGGACGGGCGAAGAGGGCCGGAAATTCGAAGATGAGTACGCGGCGTTTACAAATTGCAAACATGCCATCGCTCTGGCAAATGGGACCGTGGCGCTGGAACTGGCGCTCTACGCCCTGAACGTCGGTCCAGGGGACGAAGTCATCGTTCCCAGCCGCACGTTCATCGCGTCCGCCAGTTGCGTCGTTGCCCGCGACGCGAAACCGGTGATTGCCGATGTCGATCGAGACAGCCAGACAATCACCCGCGAGACGATCGAAGCGGTACTCACGCCGCGAACCAAGGCAATTGTCGCCGTGCACCTGGCGGGATGGCCATGTGATATGGACCCGATCATGGAGCTTGCTCGTCAACGCGGCATTGCCGTGATCGAAGATTGCGCGCAAGCACACGGAGCGGAATACAAGGGACAGCCGATCGGATCGATTGGTGACATCGGCGCGTTTTCATTCTGTCAGGACAAAATTCTGACGACTGCGGGCGAAGGGGGGATGCTGGTCACAAACCGGACAGACCTGTGGGATGTCTCGTGGCGGTATAAAGACCATGGAAAAACTCCCGACGCGTTTTACAAACCGCAGCCTCCTTCGACGCAATTCCGATGGCTGCACGAGAGCTTTGGATCCAATTACAGATTGACGGAGTTCCAGTCTGCGATCGGGCGCGTGATCCTGCGCAAGCTGCCTTCATGGGTCAAAAAACGCAATGACAATGCGGCCCGCCTGTTGGACACCTGCCGCGCCATTCCCGCACTTCGCACTCCGACACTGCCCGCTCACAGTCGTCACGCCTACTACAAGTTCTACACATTTGTCGATCTAAGCCAGTTGGAGCCAGGGTGGAGTCGAGATCGCGTTTTGCAGGAACTGCGAAATCGCGGCATCCCCTGTTTTTCTGGAAGCTGCAGCGAGATCTACCTGGAAAATGCATTTCCCGACGCTTGGAAGCCCGAGTGTCGACTGCCCGTCGCAAAGGAGCTGGGTGAAACGAGCCTGATGTTTCTGGTGCATCCGACGCTGACAGAGTCGCACATTTCGCGGACCTGCGATGCCATCTCGAATGTTCTGTTGGAAGCAACTTGCCGCGAGAGTCGCCAACGCGCGGCATGATGAATTGCCGACGACGATCGTCATGAAGTACGTAATAGTGATTCAGAAACGACTCTATTTCTGTTGAAGTAACGGCTTGTGCTCCGCACCGGCCCGTCAGGACGACATCAGATGTTTCGGATTTTGAGCAATGGAGCGCGCTTCTGTTCGACTTTTGTGATTGGACTACTTTATATCCGCGTGATCCAATCATTTGGGAACGAGACATTCGCGATCATTGTCATCTCGGCAGCATGCGTGACATTGTATGACTGCGTTCGTGAAGTCGTCCGCACATTTGCCATTCCCGCACTTGGCGTCGCTTGTCACTCCGCCGAGGGCGAGGAACTGGGCAGAACGCTTGTCAACAGCGTACTCATCAGTTCGGCGTTTGCCGCCATTGCGTTTGGTGTCTCAATCTGTGTGGCACTCAATCCTCAGTACCTGGGGATCCCAGAAGGCTATACGACCCAATCCACGGCATACCTTTTGATTCGATTTGTGCCGGCGGCGGTAGGAGTCGCCGTCTGCCCGTTGACATGCATGTTCGCCGTCCACGGCGATTTCGCGAGATACAACGCGGTGTTTGTCGCAGAGCGCTTTCTAGACTTATTTGCGGCGCTGGCTGTTCTGGTTGTCGGCTACTTCTTCGATACGTCGTCGCAGTTGATAGTTTTCGGAGTTATTATCTCGGGCACATTGCTCGTTCTCAATTGTGCGGCAGCGTGGCTCGCTGTCCGTCAATTGCCCGCCCGCCATCTGTCTCCGCGACTGGTGTCGCTCAAATGTGTCCGGGAATTGATGAGCAGCACGGGCTGGAGCATTGCCTATATGGTGGGGCTCACATTGCATATCCGGTTCGATGTACTGCTGGCAAATGCCGTATTTGGACTCAAGACAGGTGTTGCCTACTCGGTTGCGGCTCAGCTTGCCGGATACGTTCGCACTGGCGTCAGCACGCTCGGTAACGGGCTGGATTCTGTCGCGGCGCGAGCCTGGGTCAATGGCGATCAGATGGAACTTCGACGACAAACTCGGATCTTTGCGTCGGCGCAGGTGCTGGCCGCTCTAGCTGTAACGGGAGCTCTCGGTTTGTCTCTGCCGGATCTACTGCCCGTTTGGCTCGGAAGTCAGGCCTCGTCCGAAGTTTTGGACTTCGCCGAGATCGCGTCCATTGCAAGGCTGCTGCTGATCGGAATGGCGGCAAGATCCGCGTCCGAAGCACTGATGTCGATCCTTTCGGGGTGCGGCCGGATTCGATCGCATGCCCGTCCGATCCTGTTGGGTTCGCTCGTCAATCCAATTCTGATTGCAATGCTGTACCTGATGTTGCCGGTCGACCACCGATTCCTGGCGCCGGCCCTTTCGTTCGCGATCATCATGCCTCTCGTGCACGTGTTGCTCATTCCTTGGATCTTCTCAAAGACGATTGCAATCTCGTTGCGCGACCTGATTCGTTTCACGACGGTACCGATCACAGTCTGCGTCCTTTCTTATGTCGCCGCGCTGGCCTCCGCCAGTGCATCGTCGTTTCTCTCCGGTTTTCCTCAACTCCCGTGCCTGTTTCTCGTGTTTCTCGGAACTTTCTTTTGCTTTCTGAATCCACACCTGCTTGGCCTGCGTTCCAGGAATCTCGCTTCGACCTCGGCAGTCCCGTTGGTTGACTGAGACCGACAAACACCACTCGTTCGGGCAAGAAGAATATCAAAGATGTTCAGAATTCAATTCGATCTTTCGAACGTATTGGAGGCACTGAAATGAACGCTCCGGACTTCCTCGTCATCGGTGCCATGAAGTCGGGAACGACGACTCTGTATCACGATCTCAGTCTCAATCCGAATATCTTCCTTCCAGACAAAGAGACGAACGGCCTGGCGACAGCGATCACTCGCTCCGAGTATCTCGCGAAATTTCAGGCGGCGCGGCAGAGTCAGATTTGCGGAGACATCTCTACGGTCTACGCGATGCTGCCGGATTCGTCAGATGTCGTGCCGCGCGCTCGAGAATTCCTGTCGCCCGATACGAAAATCGTCTACATCGTTCGGGAACCCGTCGGACGAACGCTGAGTCATCACAATCACATGAGGACATGGACCGGGCCTACGGCCATGGGCCCAGACATTAACGTCGAGCTTCGGTGCCGTCCCGAATTGATTGACTGCAGTCGTTATGCGATGCAGTTGGCGCCCTGGATCGACTGCTTTGGCCGGTCTGCGGTACACGTCATCGTCTTCGAGGACTATGTCCAACGGCGGAAGCAGGTGATTGCGGAACTTTCTCGATTCCTCGGTGTGGAACCCAAAGTCGATGGCATTGACGAGAACATTGTTCACAATCAGAGCGACGGAAAGCCACTGACCGTCGGAGGGTGGAAAAAGATCGCATCGTCACCCCTCTATCGGCGTCTCATTCGACCGATGATGTCGCTGCGAACTCGTGACGTCTTGAGATCATGGTTGCTTCCGCATGCGACCGACGAAAGGATTGCGCCGACCGAACAGACGATCGATGCAATCATCGCCGGTGTCCGGCATGACGTCGATTCGCTTTCGAAACTACTGGGTGCAAACAGACCTCTATGGGATCTGGATGCGGCAAAATCTCGGTATCTCAAAGTGGGCGACACTGCGAAGCCCATTGGGACTCAAAAATCTGCAGCCTGATGAATCAAAAACTGCTCGTCGAGCGCCTTCGCGAAAAATGCTGAAGCGATACGGCGCACGGTCAAACCTGAGACCACTGATCGCGGGAGGAGAATGGAGGCAAATGCCTCATTCGTGGCCGCGAGCACTATAAACGGAACTGCTGGACTTCACATGGCTAGTCTGGAACGACAACTCCTTGAAATCGGTGACATTCAGGTCATAGCAGCACTGCTGTTCTGCGGCATGATGTTCTTTTTCTTGCTGCCGCGCGAACGTCGTCTGGAACTCTCCTTATTTGGACTGGCTGTGGCCCAGACGATCGCACGACTTGTCGATCTGGGAGCAGCCGCATCGATTGCGATGGCATTGATCATCGGTTTCTACATCGCGATCATCGCTTCCATCGCATTCGGCGGGGAGGAGGGGGCGCGATGGAACGATTGGACATGGATCCTGGTGCTGAGTTCTGGAGCATCGATATTTTATGTCGTTCAGGCAACGGACGCCGCTAAGGCAGTCATTCTAAGGGTTGAATGGCTGCTGCTCGTGGTCTCTGCCGCGATGACCGCCGGATCGGTCAAAACACAGGACCAATTACTGCGTGTCATGAAGGCAATCTGCCTGGGTCTGGGAGTGGGCTGCCTAGTCTGCTTCTGGCCGTTGATTGACAATCCAGCCAGCGCGATTAGCGCGGGGTTTGGTAGATTCACGCCGTACGGAGCCAATCCGAACCAAATCGGTATCACGTTTGCCATCGCAGCCATATTCGGCGCGTACATCTGGTTGCGAACAAATGACTTGATACCTCGCATTTTGTGTGGTGGTGCCGCTGCCCTTGGCGCTGCTCTGCTGTTGTTGACAGTCAGTCGCATGGCTGTCTTGATTTGTGCTGTCGCGCTGCTTCCGCTACTGCCGTTTCTGCTGAGACGACCATTGCACGCGATCGTGCTCTTTTGCGTGATGTGTGGCGGTGCCTACAAAGTGGTCGCGGCCGTCAGCGAAGCGTCATTCGATCGAATCGATCAGGGTCTGGATCGTTCGAACTGGTGGGAATTGGGCTATGAAGAGTTTTGCCGCCGGCCAATTCTTGGGATGTACGGGGTCAAGGATCTACCGGCTGTGGAAATCGACGAGCGGGACAATTCGCACAATGCCTACTTGTCAATTCTGTATCTGGGCGGGCTGTCGATCGGCATCCCGATTTTCCTCTGTCAGCTTCGAGGCGTAATCGCGGCAATTCAAATGTCTCGGAAATGCGATAGAACGGCCTACGATCCGATCCTGATCGGCATCCTTGCCGGTTGCTCGGTGATGCAAGTCGTCCATGGCTTCGCAAACGAGATCATCTATTACCCGACTTATATCTGGGCATTCTGGAACATCTTCTGCATCGTCTTTTTCACAAATCAACTGCGATTGAAGGACCTCCGCTCGGCGTCCTCAATGTTGCCGGTATCACAAAACAGACAGACCCGACGGTCTGGAATCCCGTACCGTGAGTTCCGTCCCGTTCTGGCCAGGAGAATATCGTGAATTCGGTAGACTCGAATCCGTCCACAGTTGCACCTCGGCGCGTGCATTCCGCCCCGGAAATGTATCCTTGGACGTTGCGCCAAGGGATCCGATCGCTGGTCATCGACGTACTTGCCAATTATCAGTCGTTTCAGCAGACATTTCAAAAGGGCGACGAGACCACGTGCAGAGTCGACATACTGCTGCTGCACACCGTGTTTCCCGACGAAGAGGCGAACTTTCGGCAATTGCTCGCGAGTCTGTCCAAGTCGTACACGTTCGTTGGGTACATGGAAGCCGTTACGCTGATCAATTCGGGCCAGATTGATGGGCGCTATCTGGCGTTCAGTTTTGACGACGGAATGAAATGCTGCCTTTCCGCGGCGGCCATTCTGGAGGAATTCAACGCGCGAGCCTGCTTTTTTGTCTGCCCGGACATCATTGGAGAAACTTCCGAAGAGAAGATCGAGGAGTTTTGCCGGGGGAATCTGCTACACGATTGCGTCGAGTTCATGGACTGGGACGATCTCGAGCACCTCCGATCGGCGGGACATGAAATCGGTGGGCATACCATGGGGCACGTCGATCTCGCCACTCTCGAGCCCCGGCAAATCCGGGAGAACCTCGCTGAGTGTCATGCGATCCTCAAGCAAAGACTTGGATCGTGCGACCATTTTGCCTGGCCATTCGGCAGGTTCTCGAATATGACAGCGGCCGCAGTCCAGTCCGTTTTCGACGTTGGATTCTGTTCCTGTGCCTCTGGCGAACGCGGAACTCACGGGGTTGTCCCTTATGAAGCCGTTCCTCGCTATCCGATCCTTCGAAGGCAATCGATGGAAGCCAATTGGCCGAAGTCGCACATCGATTTCTTCTTGAACCGACGAACACAGCGCCCTTGCCCTTGGTCGGAAATGATCTGAACAATCCGCGTTTTGGAAAGACTCTCGTGCGTGTCGTTATTAATGCCTTGAACATTCATCCGGGCGGGGGACTGACCGTGATCCTCGGCCTGCTGCAAAGTCTGCGCGCCGCCAAACCCGACTGGACTTTGATTGTCTTGACCAGCCAGGAACGGACCCACAACGCCGTGATTCAGACAAAGGCGGCCGATCAAGTTGAGCGACTTCTTCCTGACGGTTCCGCAGGCTGGTTGTACTTTTGGCAGAACACATGCCTGGGGGCCTGGCTGCGTCGGCGGCATGTCGATGTGATGATTAATGTGAATCACCTGCTCTGGAATGTCCACTGCCCGCAGATCGTCTATCATCTCAATCTGTTGCGATTCCAAAAACTGCACCCGCTTGGTCCTGGCTCCTTTTCGGAGCGGCTGCGAGACCACGGTGCGCGTCGCGCTGTCGCACACGCCGCGGCAAACGTGTTTGAGTCTCGTTATCTTCGGGAAGCGGCAGAAACGGTCTGTAACCGCCCCGCACACAACGCAAGTATTGTTTACATCGGACTGCCGGACGAGTTAATCGCACTCGCCGCTCGCGACGGGCTGCCATCGAAAAAATCGCGGCGAATCATGTGCATCACGAGTCCGACGGAACACAAAGACAATCCGACGCTGATTCGAATGCTCGCAGAACTTGTCAAAGTGGACCCCGGTGCCGACTGGCAACTCGATATTGCTGGAGGCCGAGACAAACGAGTTTGGGAACCGCTGATCCAAATTGCTCGCGAATGGAACGTTTCGGATCGAATAACATTCCACGGCTTTTGCAGCCAGGACGATCTGACGCGGCTGCTCGATGGAGCGCTCTGCCTCGTGTCAACGAGTCGCGTGGAATCATTTGCGATGGTGGCCTTGGAAGCGATGGCTCGCCACTGTCCTCCGATTGTGGCAGATTGTGCATCGATGCCGGAAAGCATTGGCAGCGCCGGCCTGCTGGCGTCGGCGGGTGATGAGAAATCTTTTGCGGCTGCTGTGCTGCGGCTGGCAAACTCACCAGAGCTGCATCACGAATTCGTCAATCGCGGCGCGCAACGGGTCGCAGGATTTCGTTGGAAGGATTGCGGTCTTGCTTTCGCTCGCGTGATCGAACAGTTGATTTCACAGAACGGAGCCAACCAGAGCGAATCCTGCCTTCAAAAGGCTGGATGAATTCGGTTGCACTGTCGTCAAGCGAACGGGGCAATGACGAATTGCACCATGAATGGCTTGAGAACAGTGAATGGCTTGAGAACAGTGAATGGCTTGAGAACAGTGAGTGGCTTGAGAACAGTTGTCCGGATGAAAGAAGGGTTACAGGCACCATGCGAATTTTGATGCTTTGTCAATTCTTTGATCCCGAGCCAACATTCAAGGGACTTGTCTTTGCGAGAGCGCTAGCCGAGCGCGGCCATGACGTCGAAGTCTTGACCGGCTTTCCAAATTATCCCGGTGGCAAATTGTATCCGGGTTATCGGCTGCGACTTTGGCAGCGCGAAACAATCGATGGCATTCGAGTGAATCGTGTTGCGCTTTACCCCAGTCACAATCAGTCGGCACTACCGCGTATTCTTAATTATCTCAGTTTTGCCGTGATGGCAGCGTTGCTCGGACCGTTTCTGGTCAATAGACCCGATGTCGTCTACGTCTATCATCCGCCGGCCACGATTGGGCTGCCCGCATTAGTCCTGCGAGCCCTTTGGGGGTGTCCATTTGTATATGACGTCCAGGATTTGTGGCCTGACACAGTCAGCGCATCGGGAATGATGCGAAACCGCTTCCTGCTCGTCTTGCTCCGCAAACTGTGCCAGTTCGTCTACCGCAGCGCGAATCGAGTTGTCGTCCTTTCACCCGGCTTTCGGCAGATCTTGATTGAGCGTGGCGTGCCTGCGGAACGCATCGACATGATCTACAACTGGGCGGATGAACGCAGCATACGCTCCGTGGACGGGGAATTGGTGCTGGATGCGGAGATGCGTCGGAAAATGGCCGGGCGATTCAATGTCATGTTTGCCGGAACCATGGGCACCGCGCAGGCACTGGATGCCGTTCTCAAAGCCGCCGCTGAATGTGAGAAAACCCTACCACAAATTCAGTTTGTGCTGCTTGGCGGCGGCGTGGACAGGCCGCGTCTGGAACAGGAGTGTCGGGATCTCGGCCTCTCCAATGTCTTATTCCTGCCAAGGCAGCCGATGACGGCGATGGGGCCGATTTTGAATCTGGCAGACGTGCTGCTGGTCCATCTCAAAAGCGATCCGTTATTTCGAATCACAATTCCATCCAAGACGCAGGCCTATCTGGCAGCAGGACGTCCGATTCTCATGGCTGTTTCCGGCGATGCTGCCGATCTGATCGCGAAATCCGGTGCTGGAATCAGTTGCGAATCGGAAGACGCGACTGCCATCGCCGCGGGAGTGCAGCACTTGTACGGGTTGGGCCGGGAAGCACTCATCGAAAAGGGATGCTGCGGCCGGGCATTTTATGATCGCGAGTTATCATTGGATGCCGGCGTCGAACGATTTGAAAAAGTCTTTCAAGATGTCGTTGCGAATGAAGTTCGTGAAATCCCACACACTGTCCTGCGACTTCACCGTCATTTCCCGAACAGACAAACAATCTGATCCCGGAAATTTTCTTGTGGACAGTTAACCGAACTGCTGTTGCTGGATCTGGTGAGCGCACCTAATATCCAGACGAGGGGGTGTTCGGAAAGAACTTCGCGGAATGTCGGTCGAAACTGGAATTTCGAACACCATGAACGTATCTCAAGCCGACCGCTCGACATTCGCCGTGTTGAGCCGGCTGCATCAGTATCTGGTGCATAGTGAATTTGTGCGCAGCTTCCTCGTCGTGCTGTCGGGTACGGTGATGGCGCGCGCCATTCTCATTCTGGCGATGCCGCTGCTGGCGCGATGGTATAGTCCCGATGCAATCGGGGTCTGGCAGCTATTTGTCAGCTTTCTGGCGGCATTGTCGCCTGTAATGACGCTGCGCTACGAAATTGCCGTGACTCTTCCGGATACAGATGAAGGTGCCGCCGGTGTCTTCTGGCTTTGCCTGTCGATTTCGGCGGTCATATCTCTCGCCTGTGTCATTCCAGCCTACCTGTACGCTGAACCGGTGGCGCTGGCCATTGGTGATCAACAGCTCAGTCGCTTCTTGTGGCTCGTCCCGCCATTGTCAATGACACTGGGAATCCAGCAGGTCTGCACTTACTGGCTAAACCGAAACGGTGCATTTGTCGCGACGACGCATCCGATTATCGTCAAATCTTTAGCCATGGTTGGAATCCCAATCGGCATTTATTGCCTGACTAGTGCTGATACTCAATATTTGATTGCCGGGACCGTGATCGGAAATCTCGTCGCTGCGCTGCTTTTACTATGGAGCATTGGGCATAGGAATCACACGGCACTCCGATCGGGCTTGAGCTGGAAAGCGATCTACTCCGCAGCAATGCAGTATCGCAACTATCCCATTTATATTGCTCCGATCGGCTTTGTGACTCAGGGAGCGGCCAGCCTGGCCTACGTACTCCTTGCAATTTACACAACTCCGCGCAACGTCGGTTTGTATGCGGTAGCAATGCAGGTCACTTTCTTACCAGTCACTTTTATTTCCCAGTCCCTGAATCAGGTGTTCTATCCAAAACTCGCACGCGAACAAGATCGCGAACGGCTGCAAGCATTCATCCTGCAAGTGCTCTTCCAGATGGTGGTCTTCGCCACGCCACTAGCCGTCCTGTTTGCCGCAAACGCTCCCGATATTTTTGCACTCCTGTTGGGAGCCCAGTGGAAGCAAGCAGGAATTTATGCCGCGTGTCTTGCCGGCCCATCCCAGATGATGCTGCTTACCGCATGGCTCAACAGAATGCAGCATGTTGCTGGACGACAGCGTCTTGAGCTTGTCATGGAAGCGACTTACAGCGTCGTGTCGATCCTGGTTCTTGCAGTTCTACTGCATTCTGGCGTTTCACCAGAGTTCTCGGTTGCCGCATACTGCGCAACGACCGTTATTTATAATGGAATCTGGCTGGCGGTCACGTTTCATGTGGCACGCTTCAGCATCAGAAGCCTGTTGCCCACGTTCTCCATCCTGCTGATCTTAGCGGTGCTTACGTTTACTGCCTGCCAGTCAGCCCGGTATTGGTTCTCGCCATTAGCCGCCGCCGTGATTGGTACGGTCTCTACGCTCTTGATTCAACTTGTGGCGGCGTCGCTGTCAGTCCTGTCTAGTAAAAGGAGTTTAAGTATGTCGCGGCTGTTGTGGAGGTGGAAATCGTGGAAAGAAATGTGGGACGGTGAAACGTCTCCATTGTTTGGTATTGACGCGGCTGAGCAGCTTACGTCATTTGCCGACGAGTTGAAATTGCTATTCCACAGCGAGACCCCTGAACGCGTGCTTGAGATCGGGTGTGGCAATGGTGCGCTGTTTCCCTACCTTGGATTCTCCAAGGCACGCCGTTATCGAGGTGTTGATTTCTCGTCGAGTATGATTGAAGACTTCGAACGCCGGTGCCCTGGAACATCTTTGACCGTATGTGAAGGTGAGAAATATCAAGATAATGATGAGTACGACCTGATCTTTTCGAACGGAGTCGTTCAGTTTTTCAATCCCGCGATGCTGGATAGCCATCTGCAAAATGCGAAAAAAATGCTAGCTCCGGGTGGAAAACTCATTCTGGGCTCAGTCCCTTGGCGAGTTGCCCGATATGTATATCTACGTGGTGAACTACTCGGTGCGGCCCGGTCGGGATGGCTGAGATACGTGCGAGGTTCGATCAGTGAGTGGCGTGGAAACTACATGGGTCGCTGGTACGACCATCGCGAGATCGTAAAGCTGGCGAATCGTAACGGCCTGTCAGTCAGATTCTGTGGATCGTTGCTTCACCCCTATCGGTTTCATGCGATCCTGGAAATCAAGAAAGTTAAGGAAGACGCCGCGGCTGCGCGGAGCGCAGCTTGACGAATTGCAAGGAGCAGGCGGAATGGCAAACGACGAGAAATCTTCTGAATGCGTGAACAGCATCTTTCAGCAACCTTGGTGGATGGAGGCGGTGGCGCCTGGGCAATGGCAGATCCTGGAGGTCGTTCGGAATGGAACTGTCGTCGCTCGAATGCCGATCGCGCAACGGACGCGCATGGGATTGCGCCTGATTGATACTCCTGCTTTGTCGCACACGTTGGGTCCGTGGTTGAAGACGACCGAAGGAAAAATGGCAACACGGGTTGCCAATGAGAAGGAATGGATGCTGGAATTAATTGACCAGTTGCCACCATTCGACTACTTCATTCAAAACTGGCATTACGGACTGCAAAACTGGCTGCCATTCTATTGGCGCGGTTTTGAGACTTCGGTGTCGTACACATACGTGATTACCGATCTTACCGATCTGGATGCGGTCCGGGCCGGCTATGGCGCGAATATGCGCCAGCACATTCGACAAGCTCGCAAAAAGGTCGCCGTTCGTTCCGATCTGGGAGTCGACGTTCTTTGGCGACTGACCGAAAAAAGCTTCGGACGTTGGAATAGGCGCCCGCCGTATACCTTCGAACACTTGGCCCGTGTCGATGCCGCCTGCGAAGCCAATCAGGCTCGGAAGATTCTCTGTGCAGAAGATGCGCAGGGAAACATCCACGGGGCTCTGCTTCTCATTTACGATGCCCGTGCCGCTTATTACCTGGTCAGCGGCGCCGATCCCGCTTTTCGGAATAGCGGTGCCATGGCCTTGTTGATCGACGAGGCAATTCA
>Ga0206881_10198_pt1 | contig 17513 bp, 18 predicted proteins | sample Alteio_BWOrgCont_3_FD_152867 | JGI IMG/M metagenome (GOLD analysis project Ga0206881, IMG submission 152867) | Enriched cells from forest soil in Barre Woods Harvard Forest LTER site, Petersham, Massachusetts, United States -... | ecosystem: Environmental > Terrestrial > Soil > Temperate forest >...
GCCGAAACGACTCTTTCTCGCCTCCCGGGTAAACCAAGAGCGAAAAATCGCGCGCCATCGCTTCCTTAGCGACGTCCGGATCGGCCGGGATCGCACCGATTTTGGGGAGGAGCCAGCGGAAGAAGGGATTTTCGAGGGCCACGCTGTGAGCGAGCCCCAGCGCGCGCTTCGTGGGCCCAAAGCGCTTCCACCAGGCGTGAAAGAGCATCAGCACCTCAAAAGTGAGAAGCCCGTTGTGATTGCCCACATAGAGCGCCTTACCGTCTTGAATGTTCTCCCAGCCGCTCACGTCGCAACGAAAGTAATGCTCGTAGAGCCCATCGAGAAAGGGCTCGATTTTCTTAGCAAATTCGGGGTCGATCCCGGCTTTGAGATCGCGAAAAAGACGCCTGAGCTGGGCTTCGGTGGCCATATTGCAGTGCACTATCATAGAAGTTTTAGAATATGTATTCATTTTTCGTGTGCACCGCGGTATTAACCGTTTTCGGGTGCTAGGACACCGGAACGAAGGAACCTGACGATGAAAACAATGATTTTAATGACGGCTGCGCTCGGCGCGCTGATGATCTCGGGACAAGCTATGGCGATCTCTGAACAGAACTATGCGCAAGACATGGCAAGCGAAGTGATGCCGTTCTACGCCACCGGCGTGACCGGGACTTTCAACGGCGTCGACAACATCCCCCTTTCCTACATCAAATTCGAAAATCCAAACGAGATCGGCGCCATCGTCATCGTGAACGGCCGCACCGAGACCTACGATTTTTACGCCGAGCCGATCTACGATCTCGCACAAGCCGGTTATTCGATCTACACCTACGATCACCGTGGGCAGGGCCATTCGGGAAGACTCATCCCCGACAGCGAACCCAGCTACGTCAAAAACTTCGACGACTACGTGACCGACATGAAAACTTTTGTCGACACCATCGTCAACGCCAAGGCTCACAAAAAGCTGTACGTCTTCTCGCACTCCATGGGCGGCGCGATCTCGGCGCTCTACGGACTGAAGTACCCCACGGATTTTAACGCTTACGTTCTTTCGTCACCGATGTTCGGAATTCCCACCCAACCCTATTCGACGTTCGAAGCGCACGCGATCGTCGATTGGAATATTCTCATCGGCCAGGGAGCATCCTATGCCAAGGGGCAAACGCCTTACGACCCGACCGAAACTTTCGCGAACAATATTCTCACGACGAGCGAACCGCGCTGGGACACGCGCCACGCGATCTTGATCGCCAATCCCTCTCTTCAAATGGGTGGGGCGAGCAACAAATGGGTGAGCGAAGCGCTGAGCGCGACGTCGACGATTCAGAGCAAAGCTTCTTCATTCACGCCTAAGGCGATCGTCTTCCAAGCCGGCCAGGACAAAGTTGTCGTCCCTGCCGCAGAGACGCAGTTCTGCTCAGCAGCTCCGAGCTGCTCCCTCGCCGGGAGTTATCCCAACGGCTATCACGAGCTGATCCGCGAGCAGGATTACATCCGCTCGGACCTGTACGCGAAGGCACTGCAATTCTTTAGCGAAAATTGAACCTCGGGTTTGAGGGGATCGATCCCTCGCCTTAGGCTAATTCTGGTTTTCTGGGTTTTACCCGAGAGAACTCGAAAACCAGAAAACAGGAATTAGCCTAAGGGCACGGGCGCGCACTCTGGGGTCCGGCCGAAGCCAGAATCAGCCCAAAAGGCCCCGCCCACAAAAGCCTTAAACGTCGTCCGAACCGCCGCGCGCCCACTCACCCGTGATCCGGCAAGTGAGAAACGCTTTGACGAATTGATCGAGATCGCCGTCGAGCACTTTTTCGGCGGCGGAACTGACGCTTCCGGTGCGGTGATCCTTGACCATCTTGTAGGGATGGAGCACGTACGAGCGGATCTGGCTGCCCCAGGCGATGTCCATTTTCTTACTCTCGATGAGATCCTGCTTTTTGCGCTCTTCTTCCAAATGGCGCTCGTACAAACGAGATTTGAGGATCTTCATCGCGATGTCTTTGTTCTTGATCTGCGAACGCTCCTGCTGAACCGCGACCACGATGCCGGACGGATAGTGGGTGATGCGCACGGCGGAGTCGGTCGTGTTGACGCCCTGACCGCCTTTGCCGCCCGAGCGATACACGTCGATGCGGAGATCGGCCGGATTGATCACGACTTCAAAGTCGTCGTCGATCTCGGGCGTGACAAAAACGCTGGTGAACGAAGTGTGCCGGCGCGCATTGGAATCAAACGGCGAAATGCGGACGAGGCGATGAACACCGGCTTCGGATTTGAGCTGGCCGTAGGCGTACGGCCCCGAAATCGTGAGCGTCGCGCTCTTGATCCCCGCTTCTTCGCCGGCGAGCGCGTCGAGGAGTTCGACTTTAAATCCTTTATCCTGACCCCAGCGCTGATACATGCGGAGAAGCATCTGCGCCCAATCCTGCGACTCCGTCCCGCCCGCTCCGGCGTTGATCGTGACGATCGCGTTGAGCGGGTCTTGCTCCTCGGAGAGCATCTTCTGGAATTCGGCTTTTTCGAATTGCGCGGCCAAATCCGAAACCAATGTGGAAACTTCGGCGATCACGCTCTCGTCTTTTTCTTGCTCAGAAAGCTCGAAAAGCGTCGACGCGTCCTGATAACCGCGCTCGAGCCCGAGAAAACTGTTCACCTCGTTTTCGAGGCGAGACTTCTCCGTCGTCAGTGCGCGGGCTTTGCGGTTGTCGTTCCAAAAACCTTCTTGGGTGGAGAGATTCTCGAGTTCCGAGATCCGGCGTTGTTTGACCGCTAGGTCAAAGTGAACCTCGTAGGAAATCGAGCCGTTCTTTCATGGTCGAAAGCCGCTCGCGAATTTCATAAGGTGCCAAAACGCCGTTCTGTGAAGCCATGGAAGATCGCCTTTCGATTAGAGATTAAGATATAGACTTTTCGGCGCGGGAAATCAAGCTCACCCAAACGGCCTCACGCTTCGAAGAAAGAAGCTTTTCTTCCCATTTTTTCATGACTCGCGCCTCGCGATCGCCTTTCTCGTGATCCAGCCCCAGAAGATGAAGGACGCCGTGAACGAGCAGGATTTCGAGCTCGGCTTCGGCCGAATGCTTTTGCTCCCGCGCTTGCCGGCGCAGAACGTCGCCGCAAACAATCAACTCGCCCATTTGCCCCTGCGCAAAAAACATCTTGGGTGTCGGAAAACTCAAAATATCCGTCGCGTACTTTCTGGCCTTCCAGGCAAAGTTGAGCCGCTTCATCTGAAGCGTGTTCACGAAACTGAGATGCACGTGAAAGCGTTTGGCCTTGGGAAGCTTCTTCTTGAGCTCGGGAATCTTCCGCGCCCGCTCCAAAATCCGCGCAATCTTCCTCACTCCCAAGGTTTCGAGCTCGGCGTCGGAGGTTCGGGGTGCGGATCTCGATTTGTGAACGGGCATATCCCTATGTTATGCCCTCTCTATGGAAAAAAGCCAAATCTTAGCCGATCTCATTCAAACCGTTCATCGCCTCCGCGCTCCGGGCGGCTGCCCGTGGGATCGCGCTCAGACGCATCAAACACTCCGGCAATATCTGATCGAAGAGACCTACGAAGTGGTCGACGTACTGGATCAAATCCATTCGACCGCCGATCTGAAGAACGAAAGGATTCAGGGCGCCTTCAAAGAAGAACTGGGCGATCTCCTGATGCAAGTTCTAATTCACTCCGAAATGACCGCCGAAGAAAAAGCCTTCGACGTCTACGACGTCGCGCAGGGCCTAAACGACAAGCTGATCCGCCGCCATCCCCACGTCTTTGGCGACACCAAGGCCAACAGTGAAGAATCCGCGTTCCAAAACTGGGAAAAAGAAAAAGCCAAAGAGAAAGCATCCAAACCCGGCGCGAGCATCTTGGATGGAACTCCCAAGGGACTTCCCTCTTTGCAGAGAGTGGGGCGGGTGATCGAAAAAGTGAGCAAAGTGGGCTTCCAATGGAAAGATCTGCAAGGACCGCTGGAAAAACTGGACGAAGAGCTGGGCGAATTCAAAACCGAGATGCGTGCGCTCGAAAAATCCTCGGAAAGTGACAAGAACTCGGTTCGCACCCGCCTTCAGAACGAACTCGGCGATTTGATCTTTTCTCTGTGCAACGTCGCTTATCTCATGAAACTCAATCCGGAGGACGCGCTTCGCGGGACGATCAACCGTTTTGAGTCGCGCTTTCGCCACGTCGAGAAGCGCCTCAAAGAAGCTGGAAAAACGCCGGAAAAATCGAACCTCGAGGAAATGGACGAGTTCTGGAATGAAGCCAAAAAACTCGGCCTATAAAATCTGGGGACTGACCGGAGGGATCGCCTCCGGAAAATCCACCGCCGCGCGATTCTTCGCCGAAGCGGGCGCGCCCGTCGTCGACGCTGACCAAGTCGCACGCGAGCTTTCGCGCGCCGGGGGTGCCGCTCACGCTGCGATCGTTCAACGCTTCGGAACCGCCGATCGCGCGGAGCTCAGGAAACTCGTCTTTTCTGACCCCGCCAGCCGAAAGGCTCTGGAAGCCATTCTTCACCCTCTGATTGTTCAGGAAAGTCAAAGGCAGATGGACACACTCGCTGGGCGGGGCGCTAGGCTTGTGATTTACGAGGCGTCACTCCTCGTCGAAACGGGGCGATGGAAAGACTTCGACGGACTCATCGTCGTCGACTGTCCGCGCGAAATGCGCAAAAAAAGGCTGATTTTAAGGGATAAAATCGACGAAGCGACAGCCGAGCAGATTCTTAACGCACAGATCCAAGACAACGTTCGCTTGGCCGCGGCCACTCACGTCCTTTCGAATACCGGTTCTCCCTCCGATCTTCAGAAGAAAGTTAATGAATTCTTAGTTGCCGAGCCGCCAGTTACGTCCTAGTCTAGCCAGGAACTTGTTTTGGATGACAGGTCTAAAGGAGATCTTCGCGTGATTCGCTCACAGGGATGGTTGGCGCTTTTAACCGGATTACTACTCACTGGCTGCAATGCTTTCTCGCCGCTCAGCAGCCCTTCGGGAGATGCCCAGCTTCTCTCCGCGGCCCGCGCCGCCTTTGACCAAGGCAATTATCAACAAGCGATCAATTATTACGGTCAGCTCAGTTCTTCCAACAGCGACACCGGCCTTGCCGAATCCGCTTACGCCGAAATGACCGAAGCCGGCGCTTCCATGCAAGCTTATGCCGGCGCGTTCGGCAAAGGCGACGTAGCCATCGGGCCCGCGATCACCGCATTTGCCGAATCGATGGTCCCCGGAAGCCAAGCAAAACGCGTGGCGATCTGGCAGGCTTACAATCAAGCCGCGAGCATCGGCGACGCCAATCTCAAATATCTGGTCAAATTCCTGGGAAGCGTTTCGTTCGCGGCCGAGATCCTTGCCGAATCCGTTCCCCCCAATTCCACGACACTCACCCAAAACGATTTGAGCAATATTCAAATCAGTGCGACCAATTTCCCCACGACTGCCGACTCGCACGGGGACTACACTCTTTCGACCGCCGTTCTCAGCGATGTCAATGTCGCGACACCCACTTACAATATGTTCAACGCCGCGGTCTTCGACCTCATCAATGACGTCGATCAACTCGGCGACAACGGAACGTTTGGGGCCAACACGCTTTCGTTCGCAAGCCAGGTTACCTCGAACTTCCATCCCACTCCTACTCTCACGTCGGTCTACATCGCTCTCCTCGTCAGCGTAGGGATCGGAACCACGCAATGAAAAAAATCTCAGCTCTCGCCGTCGGTCTCTTTGTTCTTTTCAATCTCTGCTCGGAAGCATTGGCCGACGAGCAGATCATGCGCCAGTACGAAAGTATCCGCGATATGGGTATGGGGGGTTGCAAGATCACGACGGGTCTTTACGACGACAACTTCTTCGCCAATCCGGCGCGCGCGACCGCCAATCCGACGTGGCGTTTTACTCTTTTCGATCCGTCGATCGAAGTCGACAGTCATCTCACGCAGAACATCAGCTCCTTCACCGGAAGCGGCGACAAGATTCAGAACGTCGCCAGCACCGCCGGCGACAACAATCACGCCCGCCTCGAGACGACGATGCCGGCTTGGTATCTCCCTCCGAGCGATCACCGCCGATGGGCGATGGCCGTGGCCTTCATCACGAGCTCTCAGCTCGATTTGAGCTTGCGCGACAACTATTCGATCAGTGACGACGCGTTCATCGATGTCGGCCCCGCGATCACTTATGCCTATCAGTTTCTGCAGGACCGATCGCTTTCGGTCGGGGTGACGGGGCACGTGACTTATCGATTGGGAACGGACCAACCTTACACGATCGCCGATCTTCTCAACGGAAGATCCTTTGCCCTGAATACGATTGGCCAGCAGGGAACCCTGATCGATGGCGACATCGGGGTGACGAAGATTTTTCCGTGGCATCCGCACGGAATCGAATTGAGTGCGGGCGCTTCGATCGACAACGTCTTGGGCGGGAAGTACAATCATAACTTCTTCACGCCGGTCAACGGCATCCAGGGCGAAGATCCGCAGGATGCGAACCGCATTTACGGGTTAGGCGTTGCCGGAAAGCGCGACATCGGGCCTTTTCATGACTTGATGGTCGCGATCGAAAGTTCCGACATCGGGAATAACGAAAACGGCAGCTTCTACCGCACGCTGCACATCGGGGCCGAAACTCGCGTGGGCTATATCTTCAAACCGCGAATCGGCCTCAACCAAGGCTACCCATCCGCCGGTCTCGCCGTCGATCTCAAGCTGGTCGAAATCGAAGCCGCAACCTGGGGCGAAGAACTTGCCCTCAATCCGGGCGAGCTTCAAGACCGACGCTACGGTTTGAAAGTCTCGCTCCAACTCTAGTAGGCTACTGAAGAAGCTGACAAGCCTCTCCAATGAGAGCAGTTAAATCGACGCCTCCGACCGCGCAGAACAATTCGTAAGCTTCTCCGTCTTGAGAATCTATCAGCTCAACCGAATCAGAAAGTATTTGCTTCGAACCGATCAATACCGATTTACTCACCGCTTTGCCTTGAGCTTGATCGGTGAGATCAAGAGTCAGAGTCACGTCTCCAGCAGGATTGTACGTCGAAACATTCACTTCCGCCTTTAAGTTACCGCTCTTCGAAATCGCTTTCGTATAAGCAAGTGGCCCCGGCGCAGTGATAAGAGAAGAACAGTCGGAGCGAGTACGAACTTCACAGACGATTTGGGATCTTTTTGCCGGAGCTACGCAGAGGGTGCTCACCGGGCTCTCGGTCAGGCCGTTCTTGAGAGGAACGGACGTCATCTCTCCCGTGTCACCTTTCATTGCCATGATGGCGTTTCCACCCTGGCTGATATCCAAGGTGGATGAGGCAAAGGTATGCCCAGAGGTAATCACGACGGTAGCAGCTCCGCCTGCATCGAACTGATCTATCAGTCCACTGGGGTTAAAACCATTTACACTGCCGCGCCCCAGATCCGTAGCAAGCTGATTGAGCTGATCGGCGGCAGGAAGCGTCATTCCGCCGACATTACACCCTTGCTCTAAATCATCCGGGGAAACTCCAGAACGAAGGTTTCTCGTCACTTCAGCCCAGATGTTTCCACCCGAATCCTTCCAGCCCCGGTTATGGTCCACAGAGCCATCGTCAGAGACGACCAAAAAACTTTTAGCGACTTGTGGTTCAGGACTTACCGAGAAAGGCGCAACCGGAGATGATTTTGCCGAATTAGGCCCCTTACTGCATGCGAAAAAAGACAAAATCAATATCAGACCAAATTTTCCGATATTCGGTAAAAATCGATTTTGTGTTTTCATAAAATACTCTCAGTTTCATTTTCTTCTCTGTTCGCTTCCGTGAGGATAAAACGAATCAAATGCGAAGCTGGTTATCACATTTTTGACTAATTTTGTCAACAATTACTCACTCTCAGAAAACTGATCACAAGTAATCATAACCATTTGTAATTATTAGATATAAATCTTTCTTGTTTAAATGACTGACGCGGAGCATAATCTGAAAGAAGAGGACCTTCTATGTGGCAGTCACCGAATCAGCGGGTTCGAGCCCAAATGAATGCGCGCAAACGCGAAAGAGATCGTCTGAAGATGCCCTTTCACGTCAAACGCGTTCTCGCATCCATCGTTCCTTCTGTCGGCAGTGAAAACGTCACGCCCATTTCCGTTCGCGTGATCCTCAACGACTTCACCCCGAAAGGCGTAGGCCTCTTCAGCGCGCATCGATTTTCGCCGGGCGACGAAGTTTCCATCACGCTGGAGAGCCCCAAGAAAATCCAGGTCAAAGGCCGGATCGCTTGGTGCCAGGAATACGAAGCGCGCGGCAAGATTCTCACCGAACATTCCTATTCTTATCGAGTGGGGTTGAGCTTTGTCTTCGCCTCGGCCGAAGAAGAGCAAGCGCTCAAAACCTATTGCGAAGAACTTCTCAAGGAACACCACTGCCTGACGGCCACCGGCTGATCAGAAAGGACGGCGCAAATGAGCAAAAAACCTCGAGTCAAAGAAGATGACGAAGTGAAAATCCTAGAGGGCCTCAAAGCCCACGTCGTCGCCACCGAAGACGACGAAGTCGTGGTCGAAACCGAAGACGGAAGGCCGAAGTGGATTAAGACGGCGAGATTGAAACTCGTCGCGAGCGACGCCTCCCACCAAGTGTGGGCGGAATTGCCGGAAGCCGCTTAACCAAAAAGAGTCACGAATTCGTCCCAGTGATTGCGCAGCTTGCCCTTCAAGCGCAGCACCGCCTGCGTGTGCAGCTGGCTCACGCGGGATTCGGTCACGTCGAGAACGCGGCCGATTTCCTTGAGATTGAGATCTTCGTAATAATAGAGCGAAAGTACGAGGCGCTGCTTTTCGGGAAGATCCTGAATCGCCTCGGCGATCATCCGCTTCACGTAAGCGATGTTGACCTCGTTGAAAGGCGTGGGAGCTTTCGTTCCCGCGTCGCCCATTCCGTGCAGCGAGCGCTTGTCGGCCTTGGAAAAATTGGAAATGTCGTCGTACGAGAGGAGCGAGACACTGCGAACCTGATTGAGCAGGTCGTGGTACTCCTCCTGCGTGATCTGAAGCTCGGCGCACACCTCTTCATCCGTCGCCTGGCGACCGGAGGCTTGCTCGATCTTGGCGTAGACGCGTTCGAGGACTTTGGCTTTTTCGCGGACCGAGCGCGGCACCCAGTCCTGAGCGCGAAGTTCGTCGAGAATCGCGCCGCGGATGCGGAATTCGGCGTAGGTCTTAAACTTGTTGTCGCGGCGGGAGTCGTACTTCTCGATCGCGTCCATGAGTCCGATGACGCCCGAGCTGATCAGATCGTCGAGTTCGATGTTGGCCGGCAAGCGCGCCGCGATTTTTTGCGCGATGTACTTGATGAGCGGAGCGTACTCCATGACGAGTTTTTCGCGCGTGCTGTTGACCGGCGAAAAATCTTCTTTGACCAGTTGGGAGGTCTGCGCGGATTCTTTTTCGAGTTCTTCGGCAATCTCCTTCTGGAGAGCCGCTTCTTCGGCGGCGGCCGTTTCGGCTTCGGCGACTTCTTCGACGGCTTGCTGAAGTTTCTGAACGTCTTCTTTTTTTCCGCCCTTGGGGGATTTCGGATTGGATTTAGAATCCGAATCGTGACCGGAATTGCCGGAGCTGTGATGTTTCGAGGAAGCCGATCCCGCGGTGCCCACGCTTTTTCGGGGAGAGGCCTGCTTCTCGGCCGGAGTGGCCTTGGGCTTCTCGCTATTGCGAGCCACTGCGCGATATTTCTCGATCCCTTGATTCGGCCTCATGCTTTTACCTCGCCCAGCAAAGTTCTCCAGAACCGAGCTGTATTTCCTGGCGCTAACTGCGCCGGTTCATCCATAAACCGACCCACTCTCAGTGGTGAAGCCACTGGGTGTTTCTCTCTATTACTCTCGAATTTCCGCACCGAAGTTTGAAATCTTTTGGCCAGAAGCTCGAGAGACGGGACCGATGAAGCCCCTTCATCCAAGTCTAACAGAATTTTTCGTTTCAACACGGACTCCGTGATTTTTTCGTCCTTCTGCCAGTGCCCCAGATATTCCAATTGGACATCCATGAATCGCTTCGCGACATCATTGAGTTTTTGGAACACTTTGACGCCCTCGCGTCCGTCCGTCACTCGGTTGACGACGACGCCCGCTTTGCCAATTCCCGATTGCCGCTTGAGAAGCTTGATCAGCCCATAGGCATCGGTGAGCGAAGTCGGCTCCGGAGTGATCACCACCGTCGTCTCAAACGACGGATGATGAAGCGAAAGCACATTGGGTTGAATTCCCGCTCCGACATCCATCAAGATAAAGTCCATTTCCCAGGGAAATTCTTCAAAAAGCGCGAGAATTTTTTCGCGCGCCGAAGCCATCTCGCCGCGTGCGGCCTCGATCACGCCAGAAAAAGAAGGAATCAACCAAAGATTGGGCTCCACTCCCACCACCGCTTCATGAATGCTTGCGCTGCCCTCCAGCACTTGCTCGAGTGAAGCGGAAGGCTGAACGTTGAGCATGATATCCAGATTGGCGAGGCCAAAATCGCAATCGACGAGAAGCACGCGATGTCCCCGCCTCGCGAGGAGCGTGCCGAGATTGGCGACCAAGCAACTCTTCCCCACTCCGCCCTTTCCGCTCGCCACGGTGATTACGCGTGGGCCATCTTTTTCGGCGCAAGAGTTGGAGGACCTGGGTTCCTGCCCGGTTGCTTTTCTCTGCTGCATCAATCTTCTGAGAGTATCGGCTTGGTCTTTCATCGGCTTCCTCAGAGATCCATGATCAAGGCCGCAACTCGTTCGCACGTCGCTTCTTCGATATCCTCGGGAACACGCTGTCCGGTCGTAAAATAGAGAAGCGGGAGTTTAGCCTTCTGAGAAATATTGAAAATCGCGCCGTAAATCGTGCCTTCGTCGAGTTTAGACATGATCAGCCCTTCGGGCTTGAAGATCGAAAACCGGCTCACCATATCGTAGAGCTCAGTGTCGCGAGTCGAAACGGAGAGAACGATCTGGGTTCTCGCCGATGGAATCGTCGAAAGAAGCTTCTGCATTTGCTGAAGCGAGGTGGGATCCTTTTGCGAGCGCCCGGTCGTATCGATCAACACGACATCGAGGCCCTTGAAATCGCTCATCGCCGCTTGCAACTCGCGAGCGTCGGCGGCGCTTCGGAACGGGACGTTGAGAATCTTCGCGTAAGTTCCGAGCTGATCAAATGCCGCGACTTTGTAGCTGTCGAGATTGATCAAGCCCACCTTCAAATCGCGCTTCAAAATGGCTTCGCTCGCGATCTTAGCGACGGTCGTGGTCTTTCCCACGCCAGTCGGACCGATCAAAGCGATCACCACCGGGGACGCGCTGGCATCGAGTTCGGAGCGAGGATGGACTCCGTTCAAGGGAGAACTGACCACGGTGCTTCTCATCATCTCGGCGGCAAGGAGGTCGAGCACCGCTTCGGGATTGCGCGATTGTTCTTCGCCCAACTCAAAAGCGGTTCGTTTGACGAGCTCGTAGGCATAGCGCTTGTCCACGCCGTTCACGATCATCTGCTCGAAAGCGTCTTGCAGGGCTGGGGTCGAAAGCTTGCTCTGCGAGACCAAAAGCTGCGCGCCCGATCCGGCGGCGCCACTTTCTTGCGAGCTTTTGATCTCTTCGATCATTCGTTTGAGATGCCTCACCTCTTCTTCGATCGGCATCGTCGAAGCGAGCTCGGCGTTGAGCCCGAGTTTTCCGGCCATGGTGGAGTTGTGGGCGCGAGCGACGGCCGGAGCGGCGGAAGCCGCCGGGACCGGCGCCTCATCGATGTCGATGTAGCGAGTGGCGGTGAGTTTCTTTGCTTGGCCTTGGATTTGAGCTTGCTGAGCGGCTTGACCGGAGCGACGCTCGGCGAGCTTCTGCGCGGTCTCCTGATTCTTGTCGTGATACTTATTCAGGAAGTCAGCCTGTTTGACCGCACCGAGCTTCTTGAGCGCTTCGCGACCGGTGTCGGGCAGTCTCTTTTCGACATATTCTTTCTTCTGAATCGAGCGTTCGGAGACCGCTGCCGTCACTTCGACCGAGGGCCGCGACATCAAGCCGAATCCGCGCTTGTGCTTCTTGGTCTGCAGAATGATCGCCTCAGGTCCAAGCTCCCGCTTGACGTTGTCGAGCGCCTCTTGAAGGGTCGGCGCTTCGAATTTCTTAACTTGCATATGACATCCTCACTGTTCCAAAGGCTTTTACGTTGACGTTGTTGGTGATTTCGTTGTGGGAAAGAACGATCAAATTGGGGATGAAGCGATCCACCAACTGCTTGAGGTGATGGCGGATCAAAGGCGAGCAGAGAACGACCGCGTTGCTCGACTGCGAAGCGAGTTCAACCACTTGCTGGTTCAGGCTTCCGATAAAGCTTCGGACAAATTCGGGATCCAAAGAAAGCTGCTGTCCCTGATCGGTTTGAATGATCCCGCCGGCGATCGTTTCTTCGATCGTGCGATCGAGAGTGAGAAGCTGGATGATCCCATCCGGACCGGCGAGCTTCTTGGTGATCGTCCGAGCGAGCGCGGATCGAACGTGTTCGGTGAGGATCTGCGGATCTTTCTGGATGGGCGCCGCGTCGGCCAGCGCTTCCAAGATGCTGCGCAGATCGCGGATCGGCACACCTTCCTTGAGGAGGTTGCGCATGACTTTGAGCACGGTTCCCAGCGGCAAAAGAGCGGGAATCAGATCTTCGACCACTTTGGGCGCCACTTGCTTGAACGAATCGATGAGGCCTTGCAACTCCTGCCTTCCGAGCAGTTCGTGCGCGTTCTGCCGGATGAGTTCGGTAACGTGGGTTGCGATGACCGTCGATAGATCGACCACGGTATAGCCGGCGTAGGTCGCCTCTTCTTTTTGCCGAGGCGTGATCCAAATCGCATCGAGACCGAAGGCGGGCTCCTTGGTTGGAATGCCCGCTACCGGAGTGCTCACGTTTCCGGGATCCATCGCGAGAAGATTCCCCACCATCAGCGAGCCGGAACCGATCTGGACACCCTTCAAAAGAACCTGATAATCGCCGGGTTTGAGCTCGAGATTGTCGCGAATGCGAAGCGAGGGAACGATAATCCCCAGATCGAGCGCGAACTGCTTTCGGATATTGGAGATCCGCTCGAGCAGATCGCCGTTCTGATCGGCATCGACGATGTTGATCAGGCCGTAACCCACTTCGAGCTCGAGAAGATCGACGGGAAGAAGGTTCTCCAGCTTCTCCGGAGTGGGTTTGAGTTTTTCCTTTTCGGCGGCGGCTTTTTTCTTATCGATTTCGAGTTGATCGCGGCGGTTGAGACGGTAAGCAGTTCCGCCGAGAATCGCACCCAGAGTCATGAAGGGAAAGAACGGAAGCCCCGGAATCAGCGCCATGAAGGCCATCACACCACCCGCGGCCATGAGCGCCTTGGGTTTCATCAACAACTGCTTGGAAAACTCGGCGCTGTAATTGGTGCTGGTCGCGGTACGAGTCACGATGATGCCGGCCGCAGTCGAAATGATCAGCGCCGGAATTTGGCTGACCAGTCCGTCCCCGACGGTCAGAAGCGTGAAGGTCTGGGCCGCGGTTCCGATGTCCATTCCTTTTTGGAGAGTTCCGATGATGATGCCGCCCACGATGTTGACGACGACGATCATGATGCCCGCGATCGCGTCCCCGCGAACGAACTTGCTCGCACCGTCCATGGCTCCGTAGAAGTCGGCTTCGCGCGCGATCTCCTGGCGACGCTGGCGAGCCGTCTCTTCGTTGATCGTTCCCGAGTTCAAATCGGCGTCGATCGACATTTGCTTGCCGGGCATCGCGTCCAAGGTGAAACGCGCGGCGACTTCGGCGACGCGGCCGGCACCTTTCGTGATGACGATGAAGTTGATGATGATCAAGATCGTAAAGATCACGATCCCGACAGCGTAGTTCCCGCCCACCACGAACTCACCGAAGGATCGGATCACCTCGCCGGCCGCCGAGGTCCCCTCTTCCGCGCCGTGAAGAAGAATCACACGGGTCGTAGCCACGTTGAGCGACAGGCGGAACAAAGTCGTGATCAAAAGCAGAGAAGGAAAAATACTGAAATCGAGGGCTTTCGTCGCATAAACCGAGGTCAAGAGTAGAACGACGGAAGAAGCGATCGCCGTCGAGATCAGAAGATCGATCAAGAAGCGCGGCATCGGGATGACCATGACGGCCAGGATGCCCATCAAGCCCATGGCCAGGGCGAGGTCGGATTGCTTGGTTAAGCGCTCAAGAAAGGTTTTCATCCGTTCATTCCTTCACTCTCTACTTTAACTCTACTTTATATTCTTCAGGCGATAGACGTACGCGAGCACTTCGGCGACCGCTTGGTAGAGGACCCGCGGTACGGATTGGTTTACTTTGACGGTTTTGTACAAGGTTCGGGCGAGCGGCACGTTCTCGACGAGCGGGATGCCGGCGTCGGCCGCAATCTGTTTGATCTTTTGCGCGACGAAGTCGGCGCCTTTGGCGACGACTTTGGGCGCGGCCATTTTCTCGCGATCGTAGACAATCGCGATCGCGATATGGGTCGGGTTGGTGATGATGACGTCGGCTTTTTTGACGGCGGCCATCATGCGCTTACGCGCCATATCGCGCTGAACGGCGCGAATACGGGATTTGATGAGCGGATCCCCTTCGCGCTCTTTATGCTCTTGCTTGGCTTCCTGTTTGGTGAGGCGGAGCCCTTTGTTGTGCTCGTGGCGTTGAAACGCGAAGTCGAGCGCGGCGAAAATCGCAAGAACCCCAAAGAGCGAAAGAAAGATCACCCTCGCCGATCGCGAGAAGAGGCCGAGAAATCCGGCCGGATCGGTGCCGTAGATCGAGGGAGTGATCAAGACCTCGCCTTTGATCAGGGAGTAGCAAACGGCGACGACGATCGCGGTTTTGGCGATGGTTCGAAGCGCTTCGATGCCCCCGCGGACGGAAACGATCCTCTTGATCCCCTCGAACGGATTGATCTTGTTGATGTCCGGAGTGAGCGGATCATAAGAAAAGATCGCGCCGATCTGAGCGAAGCTTGCGCCTACGCCCACAAAAAATCCGGCAAGCCCAATGGGAAGCGCAACCGTCGCCATCGCGCCGAGCGATTTCATCATGACCGACCGAAGAATCTGATTGGAGCCGAGATCCAGGCGCGAGGAGAGATCCGTCCTAAAAACTTCGCGCATCAACTCGGCGAGCGTCTCGCCCATTTTTGGCGAGGTGATGTAGGCAGTCGCGGCCGCCGCCAGAAGCGCGAGCAGGCCGGAGACTTCCCTGCTTTGGGAAACCTGGCCTTTCCTGCGATTTTCTTCAAGTCGGTACTGGGATATCTCGTCGCTGAGATCTTCGCCCGACCTGTCTTCGTTCTCTGCCAATTACTTCCCTTTCTGCATGGCGATCAAGATCGACTGCATCCAATCGTCCATTTGACTAAACAAACTACTCACCGATCCCTGAAACTCCGGAATGCTCATGAACAAAATAATCAGCCCCACCACGCTCGTCACCGCGAGTGAAAGGACCAGGATGTTGATCTGGGGCATCGCTTTTGCGACCACACCGAACGCCACGTTCACCCCGAAGAGGCAGATCGCGATCGGAGCCGAGAGTTGAAAACCAAACTTGATCACTTCGCCGGTCAAATCGATCAAGCGCTGGCTGAAGGCGCCGTTAAACCCGCCGTGAGCAAATGCTCCCAAGCCCCCCACTCCCACGATCCGGTAACTCGAGAGCGAGGCACGAAGCATGAGATGGTGACCGTCAAGCGCCAGAAAAAGCAGCATCGCGATCGCCATTTGGATCTGCGCGACCACTTGCGACTGGGACTCTTGATGTGGGTCGTATTGGCTCGCTGTCGCAAATCCCATGAAAGTTCCGACGAGATTGCCGCCAAAACTCACGGCCTCGAAAGCGAGTCTTGCCGTGTAACCCAAGACGAGGGCACAAGCGACTTCGAGCACCATCGTGCTGAAAATCCCGCCCGCCGTTGCACCCCAGACCGCGGCATCCTGAGGGTTGACCTGGCCTTGCGAAACGAGAAAGGGAAAAAGCGCGAGGGTTGTCGCGAGCGCGAGCAAAACTTTAACCGGAGTGGGCACCACTCGGTCGCCCACAAATGGAAGAACCGCCATCAGCACGCTGAAGCGGACCAATACGGCAAAGAAGCAGAGGACTTCTTCCTGGCTGAAGTTAAAAAGATCCGGCATTTAGCGAATCATCTCCCCAATTCCTCCGAAGATCGAAACCGTATACTGTTGCATCACATCGAGCATCCAAGGCGCCATCACGATCAGAACGACGATCACGGCGATCATTTTGGGAATGAACGTCAACGTCGACTCGTTGATCTGGGTGATCGCTTGTAGAACGCTGACCAGGATACCGATCGCCATCGCCGCCAAAAGAAGGGGCCCGGCGATGTAAATCGTCGTCTTGATCGCTTCCGAAGCCAGAGACATGACCATTTCCTCAGTCATCGAACCCTCCGTTTAACCGAAACTTTTGACCAAACTTCCAACGACCAGATCCCATCCGTCGACCAATACGAAAAGCAGGAGCTTGAACGGCAACGAGATCACCGCCGGTGGAAGCATCATCATCCCCATCGCCATCAGTACGCTCGCCACGACCATGTCCAAGACCAGGAAAGGCAGATAGAGCATGAAACCGATTTGAAACGCAGTCTTCAACTCGCTGATCACGAAAGACGGGATCAGCACATAGGTCGGAACTTCAGCCCGGCTCTGCGGCTTGGCTTCCTTCGAGAGCGAAAGAAAAAGTTCGAGATCCTTCTCGCGAGTCTGATTGAACATGAACTCGCGAAGCGGTCCTTCGATCCGATCATAGGCTTCGGACTGGCTGATTTTTTCGTTCATGAAGGGCTCAATTCCGTTGGCGGAGATCGCCTTGAAAGTCGGAGCCATCACGAAAAAGCTCAAGAAAAGAGACAATCCAACGATGAGTTGATTGGGCGGCATCTGCTGCGTGCCGAGCGCCTGACGCAAGAAAGAAAGCACCACCACAATCCGGGTAAACGAAGTGCACATGATCAAGATCGCCGGTGCCAGGGTCAGCACCGTGAGCATCATGATGATGCGGAGAACCGAAACCATGTCCGAAGGTTTCTGGCTATTCACGAACGAAAGGCTCAGCGAAGGAAGCGTGATTCCCGAGGTTCCCGGAACGTACGCTCCGGTTCCGCCGTCAGCCATCGCGCTCGCGCTGAACCCGATCGCCAGTAGGCCCACCGCCAAAACCGCTCCCGTGAAAACTCCGCGCGAGATCTTCATATCTGCTTGAGTCCTTCGAGTTTGTTCCGGATCTGCGCTCTCACGCCGGACAATCCTTGTGCGGCCTGCGCGTTGACCTGGGACTTGGGCTGAGAAGACTGCGCTTGCGGAGCTTGAACGCCGCCGGCTCCATATTGGGTCACACGAACGTCCCGCTTGGGCGCGGTCCGGCTTAAATTTCCGCCGACTTTGGCGTTCACGATCGGATTTCCAAGCGCGGGCTTGCTGGTCTCCGACTGCAATATATCCGAGAAAATCGCGGGGCCTGCGGAGAACGCTCCCGCCGAAGTCGCGGGTTGC
>Ga0206881_10201_pt1 | contig 17355 bp, 16 predicted proteins | sample Alteio_BWOrgCont_3_FD_152867 | JGI IMG/M metagenome (GOLD analysis project Ga0206881, IMG submission 152867) | Enriched cells from forest soil in Barre Woods Harvard Forest LTER site, Petersham, Massachusetts, United States -... | ecosystem: Environmental > Terrestrial > Soil > Temperate forest >...
GTCGAATGGCTTCATCTATCTTCCACCCACGCACCCAGATGAGTGCTCAACGGTTGTCCAAAATGCTCCTTGCGGACCAGAGGCCTTACGCCGGAAGCTTCGGAAAAAGTGTTGGCGCCATTTGCGCCGCGAATTCCTTGAAGACGCGCACCGGCCGCGGTACGTACCGATTCCCGTGATGGACCAGCGAAAGATTGAAGTGTGGGAAGTGCCATTTCGGCATGACCTCAACGAGGCGGCCTTCACGCAGCAATTCGGGCTGCACAATCGGTGGCAGGTCCCCGATCCCGACCCCGGCGAGCAGAGCGGTCGCCAGGCCAGCGTATTCGTTAATCGTAAGGTAAGGCTGGAAGGTGATCGTTTCCTTGTCTTTTCCATTCGACTGAACAAAGTTCCATATCTTCTCAGGTCTCCAAAACGAGAAGGCGAGCAGCCGGTGTTCAAGCAGGTCTCGCGGTGACTTGGGCGCCTTGCATTTCTTGAGATAGGCAGGGCTCGCGACAAGCTGATGACGGTAGGTCAGGAGCCTGCGCGCAATCAGCGATGAATCTTCGAGTTCGCCTACCCTGAACGCCAGATCGACCCCCTCAGCGATCTGATCGACAATCCGTTCGGTAATGAAAACCTGCACGCGCACATTGGGATAGGACGCCTGGAATGCGACGAGCAGCGGCGCAAGCAATGAGTCGGAGATACTGGGTGGCGCGGAAAGCCGCAGGGCCCCTGAGACGTTCGCCAGGTGGTTCGAGACAATCCCATCGACCGCCTCACTCAGTTCTGCGCTGTGGCGGGCATGCTCCAGCACTTCGGAACCGACATCGGTGAGCCTCAAGCTGCGTGTCGAGCGTTCTAGCAGACGAACGCCGAGTTGATCCTCCAGCTCAGCAACGCGGCGGCTCACGGTGGAGACGGGCATCTTGAGGCGGCGGGCCGCCTCAGAAAAGCTGTTCACCTCAACGACCATGGCAAAGATCATCAGCGAATTGAGGTCCATCGTCATTATTCCAGTTATGGAAATGTGATTCCCAGTTTACCCCGCTTATCGCGCATACGGGATAAGCCTTATCTTCGCTTTTAACGCAAAACCAAACTCCGAGGGGCCGAAATTATGAATGCAGACGAAAAGGCCATCGCCGATGTGCTCACGCAATATCAAGATGCGTTAAACCAATCAGACACCGACGCCGTGATGAAGATCTATGCTCCCGACGGCGTGTTCATGCCGCAGCACTTTCCATCCAGCGTTGGGACCGATGCAGTCCGCAAAGCGTATCTCGCTGTTTTCGCAACAATCACGCTGAAGGTCGAGTTCAAGGTTGCCGAAGTCGTGCAGGTTGCTCCAGCCTGGGCATTTGCGCGCACCAACTCGGCCGGAACAGTCAAGGTCAACGTGACCGGCGCCAGCAGGCCGGAGGCAAATCAAGAACTCTTCGCCTTCCAGAAAATCGACGATGCCTGGAAGATTGCGCGCTATTGCTTTTCCACCACAAATCCGCCACGCGCATAAAAGCGGAAATTTATTCCACCTCACTCATCGTCAACCACAAGGAGGCCTTCCATGAAGAGGCACACGTGCATTCTCGCGCTTGTTGCCATGCCGTGCGTTCACCTATTAGCTCAGTCTTCGCAACAAGCATCGATGCAGCTTCCACCCGAGGACTCACCCGAGGCCCTGCAGCAGTATGTTCCCGTTTTGCCCTCGGTAAAGGCGCAGTTCTGGAAAATCGATCCGAAGTTTGGATATGCGGTCCACAGCGTTGGTGGAGGCGTATACGTCGTCTCCGACAACGGGTGGCAATCCGCATTTCTTGTAACGGATGAGGGCGTCATCGTCTTCGATGCGCCGGCGAGCTTCGGAAAGAGCATTCCATCAGCCATTGCAAAAGTAACCGACAAACCGATCAAAATACTTGTCTACTCGCACGCGCACAAGGATCACATAGGTGGTTCGGCAGCCTTCAAGGGCATCAAAGATCTCAAAATCGTCGCGCTGGACACGGTCAGTGATTTTCTGAAGGAAATGAACGATCCGAATCGATTGATACCGAACGTAACATTCAAGATAGAGAAGACGATCTCACTTGGTAGCAAAACTGTCGAGCTCACGCGCCATGATTATCACTCAAATGAAGGCGATCTCTTCATTTATGTCCCTCAGGCAAAATTCATGATGGCTGTTGACTGCGTAACTCCCGGCTATGCTCCTTTCTCGGGATTCGATATCACGACGAACTTTCATGAGTACCTGAAGGTATTCGATCAGCTGCTTGCCTACGACTTTGACACCTTCGTAGGCGGGCATCTTACGAGCATCGGCACAAAGCAGGACATCCTGATGACCAAGGAGTTCACGATGGACGTCTACAGCACGGTCAAGCGGACCCACAACGGCATGGATCAGGCTGCCGTCTGGTCTGAAACCGCGAAACAGATTGGATCCGACAATGAGTTTCTGTTGTTCAAAGTGCTCCTGGACAAAGTTGCAGACGACTCGATCAAGGAAATCCAACCGCGCTGGATCAATCGCTTAGCCGGTGTGGATGTCTGGCTGCCGAGTCATGTACGCACAGCTCTCATTTACGTCCGCTGGGATGACAGGGACTAGATGGGTCGCAATTTAGCCCGGCGCCACAGCGCTCAGAAGGAACGAAATATGCCGACGATGAAAGCCGCAGTGATTTACGAAGCAGGTGGAGCGGACGTTCTCAAGATCGAGAGCCGACCCATCCCCACTCCCAAGGCCGGCGAGGTTTTGATCCGGGTCAAGGCGTTCGGTCTCAACCGCTCAGAGTTGTTTACGCGGCAGGGCCATTCTCCAGACGTCAAGTTTCCGCGCGTGCTGGGCATTGAAGCGGCTGGCCTTGTGGAAGACGCACCTGGAGGCGAGTTCCGCAAGGGCGATATCGTCGCGACCGCCATGGGCGGCATGGGGCGGCAATTCGACGGCGGCTACGCCGAATATACCTGCGCGCCCGCTAAACAGGTGCAGGTGATCAAGACCGCACTCCCGTGGGAAACGCTCGGTGCGATCCCTGAGATGCTGCAAACTTCATGGGGCTCGCTCTTCAAGTCACTTCGTCTCGAAAAGGGCGAGCGTCTGCTGATCCGCGGCGGCACGACTTCTGTAGGGTTTGCGGCCGCGGCGATCGCCAAGAAACACGGCGCCTTCGTCGCAGCAACGACTCGCAACCCCGAACGCAATCAGCTGCTGTTGGAGAGCGGCGCTGATCAGGTGTTCATCGATACCGGCTCGATCGCCGAGCAGGTCAAGGAGGTTTGTTCGGGGGGTGTCGACAAAGTTCTTGAACTGGTGGGCACGACGACTCTGAAGGATTCGCTGCGCTGCGCCAAACAACGTGGCATCGTTTGCATCACTGGTATCGTTGGCAACAAATGGTCGTTCGACGACTTCGCACCGATGGAGGCGATCCCGACTGCAGTCTGCCTAACCAGCTATAACGGGAAATCGGAAGATTTCATGCGAACGCCACTTGCGGAATTCGTCGAACAGATCGCGGCGGCGACCTTGCACATCCAGATCGGCAAAGTCTTTCACCTCGACGAGATCGTGGAAGCGCATCGCTGCATGGAGGAGAACAAAGCGGCTGGAAAGATCGTGGTACTGACCTAGGGGCCGTCACCATCGCCAGTGGCTCGAAGGTGATCGCTATGCTTCCCAAAAGGGCAACGACAGCGCGTTCCACATGGGCGATAAGTCGGCTACGCGTCCAGTTGCGGACTCACCCAGGTTCGATACCAAGCTTGTCGTTCACCGCGACTTTCAAACGCTGCTTGCAGCCAATGTAGCGCTCCGTTGTTTGTACCGAGACATCCCGAGAAGGAATTGGATCTGCTGGAGCTCGCCGCCGGCGTCATGGCAGAATCGCGCACAGGAGCGTCGAAGATCGTGTGGCGCAAGACGTGGAATATTCATACTCGCGGCCGTCTTCTTGACAGCAAGAGAGATCCGCCGGTCAGCATTTGCGATAGGGCCTGGTCGATCGTCGCCTCCGGTGCCTCCAACAGCTTCACAGCTGCCAGCTTCAGCTTTTCCAGCGGCAGGCTTAGAACCTAAACGATTTTCATGGGATGTCGCGGGCCGAAGGCCCTGCTCAACTTACATAGATGGCGATTTAGACCTGCGCAGCGGTTTCTTCAGTTTTTGTTAACTGAAAGACAAGCGCCCAGATTTCCTGGGTGCTCGGGTTTTGAGGCTTCCTCTATTTTTTAGAACTGATATTTAAGTGCGAATTGGAAAAGTCGCGGGTTGTAGTTGGCGCTGGTAGAAGTGATCTGACCGAAGGTGCTGTTTTGTACCGAGTAAGTGTTATCGGCGTTTGGCGTGACTTGTAGAGTGTTGTTGGGGTTGGCGAAGTTTGTCGTGTTGGCGATGTTGAAGGCCTCGGCGCGAAATTCCAGCGTGGATTCACGATAAACGGGGAATGTCTTGAAGACAGAGAGATCCACGTGACGGAAATGAGGTCCGTAGAGTGGATTCTTGCCGGCGGTTCCGACTTGACCCGAGAGTTGCGGAGCGAAGGCGCTGGTGTCGAAGAACTCCTGAATGCTCGAACCGCCCAGGGAAGCCTTATGAAGCTGATTGGGCCTGTCCGAAAATCCGGCATTCGTGGTGAGGGCAATATCCTGCGAGTTGATGACTGTAAATGGTTCGCCGGATTCCCAGACCATAAGAGTATTCGCTTGCCAGCCTGCGGCAAGTACTCCCTCAACGCCGTGAAGACTTTTGCCGAAAGGTAGAGCGTAGTTGGCGGTCAGGACTCCGCGGTTGCGGATGTCCACGTCACTGTTGCCGTAGTCAAGCGTGTGGATCCGCGATGGAACGACGCCGTAGCCATCGTTGATCTCATTGCTGAGTCCGAGCACATCATCAAGTCCATGTGCCAGCGTGTAGTTTGCACCCAGGGTGAGACCTGCTTGTGTGCGACGGGTAAACGAAAGTTGCAGCGAGTGGTAGCTCGAAGCTCCCGTGCTGAAGTAGCCGCCGATCTGAGTCACATTTGGCAAAGAGTTGTAATAAGGACGAAGCGTGTTGAAGGCAGTGGCAGAGTTGGTACCATGTGCTGTCGCCAGTGCGTTCAATGCAGTATTTGAAATAGGTGCCGGCACATTCTGGTCGTTGAAAATTGAGGCGAGGTGACGGCCCAATATGCCGGCATAGGTCGCCTGAATCACATTGCCGTCGATTTGCTTTTCCACTGTGAGGTTGAATTGCTCCAGGTAGCTGGGGCGAAAATTGACATCCAGCGTATCTGCAATCTGGCCACTCGGATTGGTAGCGCTTGATGGTGTGGGCAGGGGCGGGCCCTGCTGGAACTGGGTGATGTTGTTTGGGCAGCCTCCGTTCTGGCATAGAACCGATGAAACGAAGGGCTGGTTCTTGAGAGAGGCGTTTGATGTGTAGTTTTCCGGCACGAAGGACAATCCGAAACCACCACGGACTACCCAGCCGGGAAGGAAGGTATACGCGAATCCGACGCGCGGAGCCACATTCGTCCAGGTGGTATGCAGCCCGGCGTAGTCGTTCACCCCGTTCTCGCCAGCGACGATGATGGTTCCAGTGGCAGGATCGAAGTTGGATAGAGCATTGTTCACTTCGGTAAAGGGTGTGAAGACGTCGTAACGAACTCCGAGATTGAGTGTCAGCTTGCTCGAAGCATGCCAATCATCCTGGATGTATACGCTCGGTTCCCATGACCGGTAATGTGGAGGTATCAGGCTGTTGGATCTCTGTAGCTGCTGAAAGTTACCCTGCAGAAGTGCGGCGAGACCCGTCGGATCGGTTGTGCCGGTCGCCGGATTGACGATGGGATTGAAGCTCCATGATCCGATACCGTAGTTGTTTTGCTGATTGAATGCCTGCCGACGGATCAACGCAGCGCCAATCTTGATGTTGTGGGCTCCGCGATTGATGGTGACGGCACCCTGGTATTGAAAGGTGTTGTCGACATCGAGGATCGGCAGGAAGTTACCATCCCCCAGGTCGGCGAGTCCGCTGACGCTTGCCGGGGAAAGACCAGAGGTTATTTGATTGAGATTGACATTAGGCTGCCCAAAGGCCAGATTCACCGCCTCTCCATAGTTCAGCGGGAAGGACTGGTTGTTAATGCGTGTGTAGCCGAAGGCCAACTGCAGAAGAAGATTCGAAGTGAAAGTGTGAATGTAGTTGATCTGCGCACTCTGTGCATCGTCCTTGGCATTCCCGTAGTACTGATAGATGCTGCCGCCGGGCGCAATGCTCAGACCGGCTTCGTTCACCAGCGGCAACTGCCCGGAGAATGTCGACGGAACGCGATTGTAGGTATAGCGCCCATACAACAGATTCTTCTGGTTAATCTGTTCATCGACGCGAGCATCTACGGTATCCGAGGTCAGCGTCTTTACAGGGGAGCTGACAAAAGACTGCGAAGCGCCGTTGGTTGTCGACGGGCCATTCGGTTGCGGATAAAGCAGAGCGTACTGCAACCCGATTGGATCGACGGGGCCATGCGCCAGTGCGGCAGGATCGCTTCGCAGCAGATTGTACTGCGCCAGTGTCGGCACCTGGCTGGTGACGGGGTTTTGTCCCTGGACCAGACGCAGCCCTTCGTAGTCGGCAAAGAAAAAGGTCTTGTCGCGGATAATGGGACCGCCGATCGATCCGCCAAACTGATTCTGGCGCAGTTCCGGCTTGGGGTTGTTCGCGCCAAACTGGAAGGGGTTAGCATCGAGCACATCATTGCTGAAGAACTCGTATGCCGAACCATGAAATTGATTCGAGCCCGACTTGGTGATGATGTTAATGATGCCGCCTGCAGTGCGGCCTACCTCGGCAGTATAGGTATTCGTCTGGACGTTGATCTCTTTGATTGCTTCGACGGAGGGCCGTACGCCGATGGTGCCGATGATGCGTTCGTTGTTATCCAGGCCGTCGACGAGCTCATCGTTAATGACGTCGGACTGTCCATTGACCGAGATGGCTGATGTTTGTCTGCGGTCGTCGGGACGCGCTCCACTGTTCAGGCCATTCGGCGGTCCTTCATTGGCCCCCGGGGTAATCTGTGCCAAGTTAATATAATTGCGGCCGTTCAGTGGCAGGTCCTGCACAGCCTTTTCTGTCACGGTTGAGGTCAACACCGAACTATCTGCTTGCAGCGCCGAGGCCTGCGCTGTGACCTGCACCGTTTCTGTATTCGCACCCACGTCCAACCTGGCGTCTTCGCGCGCGCGATCGCTGGCAGCCAGGGTCACTGAGGAAATTATGACCGTCTTGAAGCCGGGGCTTTCCATCTTGATGGAATAGGAACCTGGATTCAGAAGTGTGAAGGTGTAGTCTCCGGCGGCGGTTGTGTTGGCAATCCGTGTTTCTCTGGTGGCAAGATTAGTAAGCGTCACGGTGGCATTTGGGAGAATCGCGCCCGTGTTGTCCGTAACGGTGCCTGTGATATCGGCGGTTGTGCTCTGCGCTATTGCGAGCGGTGCCGCGAACAGGCAGGCGATCAGCACGCAAACGCCAAGCCCTCTCCCCAGAAGATACACGGCAATCTGTCGCAAAGGGGAATACCTTACGACGCATTTCGTTATATGCATGATAATGACGGCTCTCCTCAATACATCGTGGATAAACAGTCGTGCGATCGCTGCGGCGAGCCTCAGCGGTCGTATAGGAGGACACTTTATGATTGGTGAATCAGGACAAATGCCTACCCAATCTGGGGGAAGCAAATCTCAATGAGACTTGCCCGCTCGAACTTGCTAGATGGGCACGTTTTGATAAGAGAATTTTAGACGCATTCGTTGACAGCTCCTTAACCAACTCGCTATTAACTCATACTTAAATAGCAGTTGCCAAGATCCCATTTTGATCCTGATGAAAACAAACTACTTATTAAGTGCTAAAACGTTTATTTACAGCAAAAGAGGGGGTCAAGGTGCGCGAGGCGCCGAATGGCGGGACTGTTCGGGTAAAGGACGTGGCCCGGGTCGAGTTCGGCACGCAGGACTACAGCATCATTTCCTGCTTGAATGGCAAGCGCGCTGCGGTCATTGCCGTCTACCAGTTGCCGGGAACCAATGCTGTTCAAACGGTGGAGAGCGTTCGGAAGCTCATGGCTCAGATGAAGCAACGCCTCCCGCAGGATATAGACTATGTCGTATCGCTCGACCAGACAGCGCCGGTCACGGAAGGTATAAAGGAGATCCTCGAGATCCTTTTGATCGCTATCGTGCTGGTGATCCTGGTTGTCTATCTCTTCCTGCAGGATTGGCGCGCCACATTGATTCCCTTGTTGGCCGTACAGGTCTCCCTGGTCGGCACCTTTGTCCTGTTTCCCCTGTTCGGTTTTTCGATCAACACGCTTTCGCTATTCGGGCTTGGTGCTGGCCATTGGCCTGGTGGTGGACGACGCCATTGTCGTTGTGGAAGGTGTTCAACGCCCCATCGAGGAGGGTCTGAATCCCAAGGACGCGGCTCGAAAAGCCATGGATGAGCTTTCGGGCCCGATGATCGGCATCGCCCTGGTTCTTTCGTCGGTGTTTGTCCCAACGTCTTTCATTCCGGGTATCACGGGAAGGCTCTATCAGCAATTCGCGGTGACCATCGCTAGATGGAGACGTTGCAGGAGGAGCCGCCCGATGAAGAATAAAGCCTTCTTTATCAATGGGAACCGAGGGATCGCCCGGCCCGGGCAATTTTGCAACGGGCCGTTGCAAAATTGGATTTTGAACCCTCATCCTTATATTGGAACGTTTCTTATTTAGGGGCTGAACCCTACCGGCGTGCTTCTATGACCGAATCACTGGCCTTAATCTCTTTAGCGGCGGAATCGCAGCTCAATCGCGATGCTGCATTTCGGGAGCTGCGGGAGATGGTGCTGAACTCGGTTGCCTCCGACCATTCCAAACGAAGCTATGCCAAAGCGTTGGACGAGGTGTTCACCCTGTGCGCGAATCGCTCACAGGTCTCTCTCGTGCTCTCCTCATGGAATATCGTGCAGCCATGCTGGAGCACAAATTGAGCGCGTCGACCGTGAACGTTCGCCTGTCCGCCGTTCGCAAGCTTATCAACGAGGCGCAGTGCAACGGAATCATCGGCGCTGAAGAGGCCGTAAACCTCGCCGGCGTCCCCAACCTCGCCCAGAAGGGAACTAGGGTGGGGAACTGGCTCACCCGGGACCAGGCCAAAGAGCTACTAACGGTCCCTGACCGCTCCACGATCAAAGGGAAGCGGGACTTCGTGATTTTGGCGTTGCTGCTGGGCTGCGCCCTTCGGCGGCAGGAGCTGGCCAGCTTGGATGTTGACGCCATCCAGATGCGCGAGGGGCGGTGGGTCTTGCCCGATCTTCGTGCCAAGGGTGGCCGAGTCCGGACTGTCGCGATCCCGGTCTGGGTCAAGCAGGGAATCAATGCCTGGATGGTAGCGGCGAAGATCGAGGACGGCCGCTTGGTGCGGCCGCTCTCCATCTCTTCTTGCAGGAACGGATTTCTAAGTACTGTCGACGATGGTGGCCGCAGAACAGGGTGCACTCCGCATTGTTACTTGTCTCCTGTCCACCCTTTGACACATGTGTAGGCCGAAACTCGATACGTATATCTACACTTTCACACGCTTCCCAACGGTCGGACAGAAGTCGTGGCGTATGACGGCCCGAATGTGTCTAGGATAGTTGGCCGAGAAATATGTCGTCAGGATGGGGAGGATGATCCTTTGTTCGAATACGTAAGTCGAAGTGATTATAAATGTGCGATTTGTCGCAACTGGGGCAACGGAATCGAAATGGACGTTGAATGGGCATACCCGTTTGGTTGAAACTACCGTAAACGCCAAGGTAGCAATAATCGTAAGGGGTTTTACAGCCGTGGCAGCGAATTTCCCAATATATGTGGCTTACGATCATGGCGGCATTCTACGCTGATCGCCTTTCGTCAAAGATCGTCCGAGAATTATGGACAAACCCAGAGCGAAGGCTTCGGCAATCTTCTGCTTGTCGGATCGGCGTTGGTAGCGATCGCGCATCGTCTAATACTTCGCGACCTTCTTCCGCTGCGCCCATCTTTTCTTCATGGCCTCGCTGATCCGCGCTCTCCCCTCGGCACTGATAACGTGCTTACGTCGCCCTGTGCTTGTGCTGCCAGCGAGCAGTGTGCGGGCTCGTTGTAGACGGGATATCTCGGCGTCAATAGCTGCGATCAGTTCAGATGTGTTCATAGGCGATCTGGAATGGCGTATCCTCGGGCTTAGGTGTGCGGGGGCTATATGTCATCTAATTATGAACTAGTCAGCGTGTCAGGACGTTTGCAGGGCATGGGGCGCGATGTCGCATGCACGGTATTCGCTGAAAAGGTATCGCTCCGCGGCACTGATGTCTATGAGTATGTTCGTCCGTTCATTACCGGTGCTCCGCGAGACTTGCAAAACGGCCTATACAAGCTGACGTTTGACGGGAGAGTGCTCTCTGCCCAGCGGCGTGGCGGAAGCTGGCTGTCTCCCATCGCGACATAGCCTGCGCGTATCCGCGATGCGCTCCTTGCCAGTCCAACGCTCTAAAGCAACGTCTCGTTTAAATCGAGCGTGATGGCCGCGCTGCCTACTTGGCTGAGCAATGCTGCAAAGTCACGAATGCCTATCGATATCTCTTCCGTCATAACTCTTACCGCTGACTGCATGCGGCTGATGCCGTCAGTCACCGTTGAGTACTCCCAGCTTACGACGCCGTTTTCTAGCATCATTGCTTTTCCGTACCGTTTGCCTTGATATGTCTGCATTCAGCCCTCGCCGTGCTAATCTCGACGCTCGATTTTCTCCGGCAATTTCCGAAACACTCGATTGAAAATCTCATGCGCGAGTTCGACTGACTCACCAATTGCCTTACTCTTGTGGACCGCTGGCGGGGAGAGGGGCCGTGAGCTTAGGTGTTCCCATTTTGGGAAGCAACGTTACGGTCTTACCGTTGACGATCAGAATTTCAAGCCACTAGGCCACGCTGGTTACGGGCTTTCCCAGAGCCAACAGCCATGCGCGGCAGTCGAGTGGGTAACTTGCATCCTCATGACGAGCGTGCCGTAGTTCGCATAGCTGACGAAGAACAGCGATGACCAGTCGCGCTCTTTTGGCGTTGTTGTGCCCTTCGCTGAGATCAAGAATCTTTTGCACAAATGGCCAGTCAGAATTTCCCATAACCTAGTTTTACGCCGTGCCTCTTCCTGCCATGTGGAAGGAAAATGAAAGCGGCAGAACAGCCCGAAGCGATCCTGCCGCTGTATACACATTTGAGAGAGCCGCCGATTAGATACAATCCTTGTCTTGTCACGTCGTGGTCAGCAGGCAAAGACACTAACGTGTAGGATTCACCTTCCGCACACCAATGCAGTGGCCTCGGGTATTGTCAGACGGTCGGCGTTGGTGCAGACAACGCGTACCTCCCTCTCATGTTCATAGCTAAGTCTTTTCTCGAAGATCGGCCTGAGCGGATCGATCTCTACATCAGCACCGACATTGAAGTCACTTTCCTCATCGCGATAACTGACTTGGCCTATAACGAAACGCCTTTGATCTGCTTGCAGCGAGTCTTTCAACCTACCGACCGTGGTCGCGATTGCGACACCGTCTAATCCCTTTGTATAAAGCTTCCACATTGCCACTGATTCATGAGCGTTCATGTGCCAGCAGCTTACCGCTGCTTTCTTGACGGTTCTGGTGCAAACTCTCGAAGCGGTGGGAATCCAGGGGATAATGGTCAGATGCGAGCACTGGATCTGTTTAAGGGACGGCATTTCAACTGGGAGGTCATCGTACTTTGTGTGCGCTGGTATCTGGGATTCAAACTGAGTCCGCGGGATCTGGTCCAAATGATGGGGGAGCGCGGAATTGCGTTGACGCACACCACGATTCTGCATTGGGTAAGCGCTATGTACCGAGTTTGAGAAGCGTTGGAGCAAGTACTCTCGGCCAGTGGGTGGGTCATGGTGTTGTGATGAGACCTATATAAAGGTGAAGGGCGGTTGGACCTCTGTATCGAGCAGTGGACAAGCAGGGTCGGACGGTAGACTTCCTGCTGAGTGAACGACGCGATGTTGCGGCAGCGAAACGCTTCTTTAGCAAGGCACTGAAGAAGCACGGCACACCGCGGGTCATCACACTCGATGCTTACGCGGCTTCGCATCGAGCCATCACGGAGCTGAAATCAGCGGGAACGATAGCGCGCCGTGTTGGGATACGATCCAGCAAGTACCTGAACAACGTTGTGGAGCAGGATCATCGCCGAATCAAACAGAGGACTCGGCCGATGCTCGGGTTCAAGCGATTCCAGACAGCGGCGACAACCATCAGCGGCATTGAGCTTGTAGAGAAGATTCGGAAACAGCAGTTCAAGACTGGAAACTTGCCGGGCAGGCCCGCTACTGCTCCAGACATTTGGGCAGCTGTTCTCGCTGCGTGACCTCATCAAGAATTCTTTCAATCGCCCATCACCGCACTCACAGAGTTTGCACCAGAACCGTTTAGGGTGCCGCGTGATAATCCGGTTTATCGCGTTAGAAGTCGCCGCCATCATCGGGTGAATCCGAATTCAGAGTCTTGCCGAAGTTCAGATGAGATCGGAATTCAATCCCGCAAGAACAATTCACAATGAACAGGACATTTGCGGCTCTGATCCCTGCGGTTGCATTTGCAGTAACTTCACCCCTGATCCAGAATGAAGAATCCGGTGGTTGGCGGCCAGAAGATGGTTTTCACCAAGACTTAACATCCTTGAAGAACGAGCACAAATTGGACGATTGGAAAGTTTAGTGACCGACTTGCGTACCGCGTTCGCTGCTCGGCGCCTCCTGAAGTATCCGCAGCGGCCACACGGTCGAAGTGGATGATACGTTCCATGATTCCAAGCAAATCTGAATCTCATGCCGCTACCTCCTCCTTCCTCCTGCGGCGATCCGGATGCACCCACCACGCCACCACCATGCTCAGGAGGTACAACAAGAGCATCGGCACGGCGAAGGCAAGCTGCGTCGGAATGTCGGGTGTAGGAGTAATGACCGCCACAATTATGAAGATGATAAGGATCGCGTAGCGTACGTTCTTCCATAAGAATCGCGGACTGACAATGCCAAACATGGCGAGGAAGAAAATCACCACGGGCAGTTCAAAAGTCGCTCCCATGCCTAAGATCAGCGAGAAGAAGAAGCTGGTGTATTCCTCGACGCTGATGATCGGATGTATTCCCAGCTCTCCGCTCAGCTGCAAGATGATAAAGTTCAGCATACTTGGAAAAACAAAATGATAGCTGAGGAACGCTCCCGCACAGAACAGTCCTACAGCTGAAAACATGAACGGCACCAGGAACCTGCGCTCACGCCGGTAAAGCCCTGGAGCGATAAATAGCCACACCTGGTAAAGGATGAGTGGCGAAGCTAGAATTATCCCTCCGACCAGCGGGATCTGAATGTATCTCAAATTGACCAGGTCAGCCGGATGGGTAAAGTTTAATTGGATTTGGTTATGCTTCAGCGGCGCCTGCATAAGCAAATAAAGCTCTGGCGCGAACACGAGCGCAACGACGTATCCGACCGCAAGATAGAGCGCCGAATGTACAATGCGCTTGCGCAGCTCGTCCAGATGCGCAAAGAGGCTCATTCCGGGCAGTTCTACTCGCTCCGACACAGCGGCCCTTGCACGGTTGAATGAGTTTAGCTTGTGGGGAGAATCAAGCTCAAAGGTTTTAGGCATGATTGGCTTCCCATTCAGTTTCGGAAATTGCTTCGGGTTGTGCCGCGGCACCAATCTTGCCAATATGGGCCGGCTGTGGAGCCAAATCCAGCTCCTTGGTAGGGGCGGACGCCGCTGCTGGCAGCTTCTTCTGAACCTCCGCCTCTTCACTTGTGCGAAGTTCTTCCTCCATCTGAAGCTTGAAATCGTTCGAAATCTTGCGGAACTCGTGTATCAGCTTCCCAATCTTCCGCCCAATCTCCGGCAGTCGCCGCGGGCCAAAGACCACCAGCGCCAGCACCATGAGGAGCAGCGTGTCCGGGGTGCCGATACTTGCAGCGAGAATTGTCTTTGGAGCTTCCATGCCTGCAACCCTATGCTTTCTTCCTCCCTACCACGCGTGAATGCGTTGCCGCAACCGGAGCCCGCCTATCCTCTCAGATCCGGCGGACGAATTACGGTCTGAGGGGGTGCATCATTGGGGCTCGACCGGGTCGGCCTTGGGCTGAGCGGGAACTGCATTTTGCAGGTTCGTCGTAGCGGGCTCGCTGCCCGCGCTCTTGATGCCATCTTTGAAGCCCTTCAGGCCTTCGCCAAGTCCCTTGCCCAGCTCCGGCAGACGCTTCGCGCCGAAGAGAGCAAAGACGATAAGTCCCAAAACCAATAAGTGGGTCGGCTGAAACAATTCACCCATGACATGTTCCTCCGCGGAGAGCATCTCCGCCTCTCATATCGAGAGTCGTCCAAAGTTAAGGAAAGCCCCTCCATCAGGGGCGAACCACTGTTGTTATTGCAGGATTAAGGTACTGGTCTCGACCCGTACCTTAATCCTGTGCGCATCGCTGCACTCCCGCAGGATGCTCTGCGGCGCGTCTGCGTTGATCGCTGCATCGATAATGACAACCTCGAAGCCGTGGTTTAGCAGCGACGCGGCAAAAGCCAGAATGCAAAGTGGCGGCCCGAGCGCCGGACCCCTCGTACACGGGGTAAAACAATACGACCTTCCTTCCCGTGGTCGAAGTGGAGGCGCGTCTCGCCGCGCCTCTACTTGGCGTTGGCAATATCTGAGTCACCAGAGAAGGAACGATCATCAGCGGCTCTAAATCCGTGTAGTTTTCTTTTCCCCTGTCTTGCACACCTATAGAACCTGGCGTAGGCGATTTTTATTCCAGCGATTTTGATTTGAGTTGGGGTCCAGTGTCGAAGCGCTGGTATTCCTCTCGTGCGCCGGGCACCATGCACATCAGTGGATCGCTATCGGAAACAGAAAAATGCTTGATATGGGCTGCCTTGTGTCAGCCGGGTCGAGAGAACGGTTGTCGTAGCGGCTTAATTGCTGTTCTCCGCCAACTATTCCCGAGCATCTCTCCCTAGTCACGAACCAAAGCTTTTACACACAATTCCTAGGAGATGAAAACCTACTGCATCGACCGTGGAGCGGTGAGAAGCGGTTCTCACTTCCTGGTTGGTCTGAGCTCGATAGGATCCGTTTGTCAGGATAACGTGCCTATTTGCCTGAGGATACTTTGAGAAACCGGATGATGTCCGCACGTTCATCAGCCTTTGGTACGTGGAAACTCATATCGTTGCCGGGAATCAGCGATTCCGTATCGGTAAGCCACTTATTCAGAGAAGCATCATCCCATGTCATGTGCGCGGATTTCAAAGCGTCCGAATACTTGAAGGTAGGAATGCTGCCCGCCGTCCGGCCATAGACATTCCGTAGCCGCGGACCTTCCTTGTCCTGATCCAGGGAGTGGCAGCCGGTACAGCGTTTTTCAAAGAGTTGTTTACCGCGATCGGCGTCGCCAGCCTGGTATCCGACCATAGCTCCGTTCCCGGCTGCACGGCCTGTCAGTGGAGATACGAGTAACAAGATCACCAAGCCGATGAAAAACAGCATTGAGAGAGTTAACGCCGCCCTCTCTTTCTGAGCCTTGATAGGCCTCGCGATGTGATTGATCATGTTCTTATGCCTTTAGTTTGCCGCTGGCTTGGTTTGTAGCACTTCAATCTGCTGCCTAATGTGTTTGCATTCTGCCTTCGCCCAGTCATAAATCAGTTGCTTGCTCCTCCGGAGAAAGGCGCGCCTTGGGGTGAAGAATCAAATATTGCTTTACTGGCATCTGCCCGCTGCGCACTTCAGAAGCGATGCTCGCCAGCAAGTCGATTTGAGTCTCAAGGTTGTAGCGCTGCCATTGCGACATGTTCAGATGGTTTCGACCGTCGTCCACGTCGTGCTCTACCAACCAGGAGCCTGGCGCCACCTGCTATATAGCGGCCAACTCGGTATTGGTCGAATGACAGTCCGCGCACTTTGTCTCCATTACGTGACGCACTTTGTCAGGGACAGCGCTTCCATCGAGGAGAGGCGCATCCGCCTTAACGCTGGAGCGCAGGTTGCCCCAGGGATGAACGAATGAGAGAGCGATGCTCGCTGCGAACAGCGCGCCTGCAGCAAAAGCTACCCTTGCCGGATTCATGCCAACGGCATCTCATGCAACTCGATCGGGGCGCCGGACAGTGACGAGTCGACAATGGCGAGTTGATGCTTCTGCGCTACGAAATTGACGTGGGTAATTCCCAGCACATCACGAAGCTTATCGGCTGACACCTTCATTGGCCCAGGGGACGGTGCGATGCCTGGCGCAGGTTGAGGAAACGCGGTGGACATTGCGGTGTGAAATGCAACATTACCCTCCACCTTCTGCATGACCTGATGGATATGGCCATTGAGCACTGTGACCGAGCCAAATCGCTTCAACATTGCGAAGGCCTGCTCGCTGTCCGATGTCCCCCATCCCCAGGTTGGATAGACAGCCCAGAGTGGAATGTGCGCGAAAATTACGATGGGAGCGCTGCCCTTCAGACCGCCGAGATCCTCCTTCAGCCAATCAAGCTGTGTCTGACCCAGCTTGCCCATACCTTCAAGCTGGACCACATTAACCAATCCGATGAAGTGGACGCCCTTGTGATCGAAGCTGTACCAGCCATTTCCCTTGGAGCCTTTGCCATACCTATCCAGATACATCTTGCCGTCATCGACCGATGTGTCATGTTCACCGGGAACGTAGAACACCTGTCGCTTGGCGCTGACCAGCACCTGGTCCAGTGTGTCGAACTCGGCAGGTTTGGAGGAGTGGGTCAAGTCCCCGGTATGAATCAGAAAATCTGGGACACTGGAATAGGCGCCGATCTTGTCCAATGCGGCCTGCAGAGTTGCGGTCACATCAGTATTCGCCGGCTTATTGAAGCCGATATGGCTATCGCTGATCTGTACAAAGCTGAATTCTGACTGCTTGAGCTGATGATGAGTCTGACCAAAGACGCGCGATACGGGGACGCCTCCAGCAAAACTCCAGATCAGCCCAGTACCGGCCCAGGCCATACATTTGAGAAAGCCGCGGCGGTCTATGCCGTCTGGACTTACTCTCTCTTGATTGGTGTCAAAGGTTAGTTCGACAGAATGAATACGGTTGCTTGAAGATTTGCTCATGAAAGCTCCTTGGGTTGTTCTGCTTTGAATTGCAAACGGCCACCTGTAACCGCCGTCGACCGTGGGTTGCTAATGCTCAACGTGGATTGCTAAAGTTGGAAGAGGTGACGCTCTACAGAACCCTAACTCTGCCGCTCTAGCTCACTTACATCTATAGAAA
>Ga0206881_10202_pt1 | contig 17290 bp, 14 predicted proteins | sample Alteio_BWOrgCont_3_FD_152867 | JGI IMG/M metagenome (GOLD analysis project Ga0206881, IMG submission 152867) | Enriched cells from forest soil in Barre Woods Harvard Forest LTER site, Petersham, Massachusetts, United States -... | ecosystem: Environmental > Terrestrial > Soil > Temperate forest >...
ACTGAAATCTACGGATGGAAAAACGATAGTAGTGGTTTCCGCCATGGGCAAAACGACTAATGCTCTTGAAAAATTAGTGCCTAAATTAAATGACCCAGATGTAGAAAAACTAATTCGCGAAATAGAAGAATATCACATAAGTATTGCCAAAGAATGTATAACTCGAACTCAAAAGGATAAAGCACTGGCCATATTGAACGAGCAATTTAATGGATTAAGAAAATTGGTAAAAGGATACCCGGCAGATAATTATGACGAACGCTATGACCAGATTGTTTCTTTCGGAGAAATACTCTCTACTCATATTGTAAGTTACTTTCTTCTTGATGAAGGCTTGTCCAATCAATGGTTTGATATTCGGAGTGTTATTTGTACCGATGAGAATTTCAGGGATGCTAAAGTTGATTTTATAAAAACAGAGGAATATTTTCAGTCATCTGTTCTTCCAGCATTAGCAGAGAATAACATACTAATTATGCAAGGTTTTATCGGATGTACACCTATAGGAAAAACCACTACGCTTGGAAGAGAAGGCTCTGACTATACAGCAGCTATTGTTGCCTATTGTGCTAATGCAGAATCAGTAACAATATGGAAAGATGTGCCGGGAGTGTTAAATGCCGATCCGAAAAAATTTAAAGACACTATAAAAATAGACCGTATTAGCTACCAGGATGCAATAGAATTAGCATATTACGGTGCATCGGTAATACATCCGAAAACGATAAAGCCACTGCAAAACAAAAACATTCCCCTCTTTGTAAAACCATTTTCAAATCCTGCTTCTCCCGGCACTTGTATTGATGCAGATAATACTCCTTTATCCATTCCTTGTTTTATTTCAAAAACTAATCAGGCATTGTTGTCCCTCTCTCCAAAAGATTTCTCATTTATCGCAGAAGAAAACCTCAGTCACATTTTCGATTCTTTTTCCAAACTAAAATTGAAAATAAACATGATGCAGCATTCTGCAATTAACTTCTCTGTTTGCTTTGACAATGTTCCGGGCAAACTACCAAACCTGTTGGATGAATTCCAGGACAATTACAGGGTATTATATAATGATAATGTGGAGCTATTCACCATACGATACTACGACCAGGCAACCATTGATAAAATTACCCCAGGAAGAAATATATTACTCGAACAAAGAAGCAGGTATACAATACAACTGGTGCTGAAATAACCAAGTTTACTAAATAGTCCAGGGGATAGTTGGTGTTGTACCCCGAACAATAATGCCACCCCTGTTACCAATTTCAACACTTCCAAAACGGGATGCAAATATTTCCGGCAAAGGCCTGTCATCTGGAATTGAAAGCCAAAGCCTCAGCAAATGGCGTTTTTGAGCGGGTTCCTCCCAGTCCTGAAATCCGGTACGGTCATGCAAAAGAGCGTGGTTATATACAAACTGCATATCTCCCGGTTCCAGTTCCATGGATAAATAAAGCTTAGGATCATTGGCGAGATTATCGAACATATCCAATGCTTCTACATGCAAGGGTGTAAGGCGTGGAGCATCGGGAAAGCGTTGTGCAGAATCAATATATTGCCGCTGATAGAAGGTTGTAAGGAATCCTTCATAGAAACTAAAAACAGGAATCAATAAATACGGCAGCATACCTTCAGGAACCTCGCCTCTGCGGTCAGTTGCAATAGGTTGCAACAAAAGCTCGAGAAGGTCGGGGCGATGCTTTCGCATTTCATTGAAAATAGTAGAAGCGCTTACCAATAAAGATGTGCCACCCATTTTTGCTGTTTTCAAACACAGCAATCCAACCACATCTGAAGAGTCAGTGTGAAAAGTTTGACGTTCATTTGTCTGGTAGATGCGAGTATTAGGGTCACTGCTCTTTTTGCCCAAATCGCGTACATGCCCAAGCATGTGCCCCATAGCATTTTGTGAGCGGGGGGAGCCAAGATGGCAACCAAGTCCGTAAAAAATAGTACCCGCTTCCTGTTCATTGTATTTTGAAACTGACAAGCCTCTCAGGAGTGCAAAACCTCTGCCATGAATTAGTTCTTCACGCAGGGCTATAAGTTTAGCACCTAATGTGGGCAAAGGAAATCCGGAAGAAGTAAGCGAACCTACATTTTGGTTGGAATTGAGCACCGCTTCTGCCGTTTTCTCCAACTCCATTACTTCGTCAGGACTTAGTTCCTTTATCCACTCATTTTTACGTTGAGCCATCTCAGGCCCATACCAGGTGGAGGTGATATTTAATTCAGGGGGAAGTGAATGTGTACTCAGTTTTCCCATATTTTATTTTTACTTATTCAATTGGCAATCCTTGTTCCTTATAAGCATTTAATACATTCTGAAAAGTCACCAGAGGGTCCGGTGCATCCCATATATATTCATCGAAAGCAACACCTGAAAAACCCACACTATAGGCTGTTTTTATATTCTCTATGGTCGCTCCTCCTCTGGCAATTACTTTACCGGGACAAGTGGGTATTATTTTCACCAGGGCACCCATGCTGAAGCCGGGAACGTGACCATTAAAACTTGGAAATACCGGGGCAATGGCAACATAATCAAAATGCTTATATGCATCTGAAAGTGAAGAAAGGCTTTTGCAGGATGTTCCTATCAAAATGTGTTTCCTGCGTAAATAGGATCCGGCTTTAAGAAAAAAGAGCTTGAATTTATTTCTCCTGTATTTTCCGGGCATGTGGATGCCTTTCAGATCAAAACTCCAGAGCAACTCAAAATGGGTGTGTATTATCATTTTTTGTATTTGATCGACACTAAACCCACTAAGGTAGTCTTTTAGTTCTTCTTTAGAAAATTTTGGCTTTCGAACATGAAGTGAAGGTAAACCCATTTCGAGCATTTTACCTATTATGGAGTGTTCATGTTCAATAGTATTTGAGGGGGTAATTACTATTAATTTCATTTATTTTAGTTTAAGTTCATCCGAGATTTTAAGAGAGGGGGAGAAAGATTACTTTCTAAACTTTTCAAGAGTGTGTATTTTTTACATCATATTATTATTTGCTTTTGTATTTTTATTATTATTTACCACTTACAAGATAAGCATTATTTTGGTGTACTGCACCCGCTATTTCCGAAATCATCCCGGGCGATTGTTCAGCCACAGTACCTATTACTATCACATCGGTTCCTGCATTGCATAGATTATAAGCATGTTCCGGATTTTTTATTCCGCCGCCGGCAATCAGCGGTATATTTATATTCTTTTTTACCTGGCGTATCATATTGGTTGGAACATGGTTTAGCGCCCCGCTGCCGGTATCCATGTAAATAAGTTTTAAGCCCAGCATTTCTCCTGCCATTGCTGTACAAACGGCTATATCGGTTTTATCATGCGGTATGGGCATCGTATTACTCATGTAGGCAACGGAAGTATTGCTGCCTCCATCAATAAGCATATAGCCTGTTGGAATAATTTCGAGTGATGTCTTTTTTAATATAGGAGCGCTAACCACATGCTTTCCTATGAGGTTATCCGCGTTTCGTCCGGAAATAAGCGACAGAAAAAGAATACCATCAGCATTGGGGTCTATCTGATCAGTAGAACCAGGAAAAAGTATCAAGGGGATATTGGTGCTTTTTTTTATTATTTCAACACATCGTTGCAGGCTTCCCCGGGTTAATAAACTCCCTCCTGCAAAAATATAATCTACTCCTGCATCTATTGCATTTTCAAGCGCCTTAGTTGATTGAAATTTGTCAGGGTCAATCAATAAAACGAGTTTTTTTTGCTTCCTGCTTACACCCTCTAAAATAGATTGGTATATTTTCTCCATACATTACTAAAGTGTCAAATATCGCATTTATTTAAATAGATAACCAGGTACACTACGTTAAGTTTTTAAAGTTTTCCGCATACTATCATATACGGGCATTCCTGAAAAACCTAAACTTATTAACTGTGCTTTTTAAAAATTATTTTATCGAAGCCTGAATGACCTCTTTTAAAATTTTAACTCCTTTCCATACTCCCCTTTTTCCCACTTTCTACTTTTCACTTCTTAAACCTTCTCTGAAAAGCAAGCTTAAGGTTCCTACTATAACGAGTTTTTAACAATCGTAACAAGGGCTCAATATTTCGCGTTAAACTTTTCCTCATCCCGGCATTATACTCCAAAGCCTTGTAATTATAGGCTTCTTCCACTTTTTCATATTACCCGATTGTTAAGGTTGTTATGCAAAAGTTTTCAACAAGTGGGAGAAAGTGGTAAAATGTGGGGAAAATTGACTTATTTTTACCCTGCAATAAAAACAAACCATGGGCGCACTAATTGGAGAATACGAATGCAAATTGGACGAGAAAGGCCGGCTGATGCTGCCTTCTGGCCTGAAGAAGCAATTGCCGCCCAAGGAACAAAAGAAGTTTGTAGTTAATCGGGGGTTTGAAAAGCAACTGAACCTGTACCCGCACAAAGAGTGGGAAAAAATCTCGGCCCAGATAAACGAACTAAACTTGTTTGTAAAGCAAAACCGGGAGTTTGTACGCAAGTTTAACAATGGTGCTACCGAAATTGAAGTAGATGGTTCCGGCCGTGTATTACTTCCGAAAACCCTGATGCAATATGCAGGGATAGATAAAGAAGCAATTCTTTTTGCGCATTCCAACAGGATAGAAATATGGTCGAAAGCGGAATATGATAAGTTTATGAAGGAAGGTGCGGATGATTTTGCGGCGCTTGCAGAACAAGTGATGGGGAATAAGAAAACAGAAATGTAAAATGGTTAATTCTAAATGCTAAATGAATTTCATTAACAGTTTAAAATTTACCATTAACAACCAAATGAAGGATGTATCATAAGCCGGCGCTGCTTGAAGAAAGTATAGAGGGATTGAATATTAAGGAGAGTGGAATTTATGTAGACGCGACATACGGAGGAGGAGGACACTCAAACGTAATATTAGAGAAATTAAAAAGTGGAAAGTTATTTATTTTTGACCAGGATATAGATGCACTTAAAAACAGTACAGAGAATAAAAACTTATTTACAATACATGCCAATTTCAGGTACATGAAGGAAGAGTTAAATGCAAAAGATATTACCAGCGTGGACGGCATTCTTGCCGACCTGGGAATATCTTCTCACCAGATTGATACCCCTGAACGTGGCTTCTCTACAAGATTTGATGCCCCTCTTGATATGCGAATGGATACTACGGAAGCCCAAACAGCAGCCGACATTGTAAATTCTTATACGGTTTCAAAACTCACACTCATCTTTTCAGAATATGGGGAAATAGCGAATGCGCACCGCCTTGCACACATAATTGCAAAAGCAAGGGAGATTCAACCCATCCATACTACCGGTGAATTGATAAATTCCATTAAAGAATGCACCCCTGCGCAATACCCTAATAAATACCTGGCCAAGGTATTCCAGGCCTTGCGTGTGGAGCTGAACAAGGAAATGGATGTCTTGAAAGATTTATTGAAACAAAGCGCTGAACTATTAAATGTGGGCGGAAGACTAGTAGTTATTTCCTACCATTCTTTAGAAGACAGGTTGGTGAAAAATTATATGCGTGCAGGAAACTTTGAAGGTATCCCTGTTAAAAACATGTACGGGCATGATATACGTCCTTTCAAACCAATTACACGCAAGCCAATTGTACCCGCTGAATTGGAAATAGAATCAAACAACAGGGCACGAAGCGCCAAACTAAGAATAGCAGAAAGAATAGCATGAACAGGCTGATAGCTGACATAGAAAAAGAGAAACAAATGTCCGAGGTAAATACTTCGGAACAAATTGCGGATGCCGTAGAAACACAGGCACGGTCTTCTTCAAGCAAGGTAAAGCAAAGTTTTTTATCCGTTGTAAGTGGAGGTTTCCTGGCAGGTGATAAGGCACTTAGTTCCTTGCCTTTCGTCCTATACATTGCCTTTCTCGGGATGCTTTACATCGCAAATGGTTACTACGCCCACAACCGGTTGAAAGATTTAGATTCATTAGATAATACCATTACCGAACTGCGCATACAATATATTATAGCAGAAGATAAGCTCATGTATTTGAGCAAAGAATCGGAACTCAATAAAGCTACCGACAATATAGGCCTTAAGGAACCCGTTGTTCCTCCCTCAAAAATAATAGTATACAATACAGGTAAAAAACACTGATGGAAGCCAAAAAAGACATAGCGCTCCGTACGTATCTCTTATATATACTTATAAGTTTTATAGGCGTTGCTATTTGTCTGCGTGTATTTTATATCCAGCATGTGCAGGGAAATAAATGGAAACAAGAAGAAGCAAACTTCACTACCTCATTTCGCACCATTGAAGCAGTACGCGGAAATATCTATGCCGAAGATGGAGACATGCTTGCTACATCGCTACCATATTTTGATGTAGCAATGGATGTGAACACGGAATATATGACCGATGATATTTTCAATTCCAACCTCGACTCATTAAGCATTTGTCTCTCCAATCTTTTTAAGGATAAATCATCCGGCGAATATTACAAACTACTGAAAACCGCAAGGGATAATGGAGAGCGGTATGTAATGTTGCATCACTCTGTAGCCTATGATGACTTATTAAAGCTGAAACGCTTTCCTCTTATTCGCATGGGGAAATATAAAGGAGGATTGATAGTAGAAGAAAATAACCGGCGTGAACTTCCTTTCCGCGACCTTGCAGAGCGCACCATTGGCTATGAAAGAGATAATGTACAACCTGTGGGACTTGAAGGCGCTTATGATTCCTACCTGGCAGGAGTAAATGGCCAAGGGCTGATGACAAAAACGGCCGGTGGTGTTTGGGTTCCTTTAAATAATGATCAAAACTTACAGCCTCAAAATGGCTGCGATCTCATATCATCTATCAATCTAAATTACCAGGACGTAGCTGAAAACGCACTGCGTACACAGCTTATTCTGCACCATGCCGATCACGGGTGTGTAGTATTGATGGAAGTGAAAACCGGCAGAGTGCTTGCCATTGCGAACCTTACGCGCAGAGATTCTTCCAATACGTATGAAGAAATGTACAACTATGTAATGGGAGAATCGATGGAACCGGGTTCTACCTTCAAATTATTTTCACTGCTCGTTGCTATGGAAGACGGGCTTGTAAACCCCATGGACAGCGTAAACCTGGAAGGCGGACAACATAACTATTACGACCGTGTGATGAAAGATGCTGAACACAATGATGAAGAACGTCTAACCGTAAGTGTGCAAAGAGCATTTGAGCTTTCATCGAATGTAGGGATTTCAAAAATCATTTATAAGCATTACGCTAATCAGCCGCAAAAGTTTGTAGATGGTTTATGCCGGCTTGGTTTAAATGAACCATTGCATTTGAGTATACCGGGAGAAGGAACACCTTCGATACCTAATCCGGGCAGTAATAATTGGTATGGAACTACGCTTCCTTGGCTTTCGGTAGGTTACGGACTCACTATAACTCCTCTGCAAACACTCACCATATATAATGCCGTTGCCAATAATGGTGTAATGGTAAAACCGCAGTTTGTAGATGAAATAACAAAAGACGGAAAAGTGGTCAAAGATTTTGAACCTATCGTAATGAATCCTTCTATCTGCTCTTCAACTACACTTAAAAAACTCAGAAAAATGCTGGAAGGGGTTGTATTGAGAGGCACTGCCAGCAATTTAAGAAATACCGTATATGCTATTGCAGGTAAAACAGGTACGGCTCAAATAGCTGCTAAAGGTCAATACAAGGTGGCAATGAAAGCTAATTACAGGGCTTCCTTTGTTGGGTATTTTCCGGCAGATAATCCTCAATACTCTTGTATGGTAGTAATGAACTCGCCAAGCACAGACGGATATTATGGGAACATCACAGCGGGCCCTATATTCCGTGAAATTGCCGATAAAGTATATGCAAGCAGCATTAAGATCAATCCGCCAATAGATGATACAACCCATCCGCAAAAAAACAACAACTTATTTGTAAAAAATGGAGATGCAGATGATGCATATAAAGTTTTCACCGCCCTCGATGTGAAATACCAACCATCCTCTACTACGCCGTGGGTGCAATTCACTGCCCAGGATTCTACATTGAAAGTAAGTGAATGGAATCCGGAAAAACAATTAGAAAAAGGAATTATGCCCGACCTTAAAAATATGAACGCGGAAGATGCGGTTTATCTTTTGGAAAATGCCCATCTCAAAGTTACTATCATAGGCTCGGGAGCAGTAAAAGAACAGTCGTTAGACGCAGGGACAAGTTTTGCCAAAGGACAAAAAATAACCTTAAAGCTATCATAAGCAGTGGAAAAAATATTGAAAGACATATTATATAAAGTTGCGCTTACCGAAGTAATTGGCACTACCAATATTGCTGTTTCTTCCGTTGAATTTGATTCCAGGAAAGTTAAGAAAGGTTGTCTTTTCATTGCTATAAAAGGCTTGACTACTGACGGGCATAGCTTCATTGACCAAACTATTAAGAACGGAGCAGTAGCTATTATTTGTGAGGAACTACCGGCAAAAAAACACAGAGGAACCACGTACCTGAGAGTAAAAGATTCTGCTGAAGCGCTTGGGACCATCGCATCCAATTTTTACGATCAGCCCTCTACAAAACTGAAACTGGTCGGCATTACCGGAACAAACGGCAAAACGACAACTGCTACACTATTATACAAACTATTCATTAAGCTTGGATATAAAGCAGGCCTCTTGTCAACAGTAAAAAATCAGATTAACGATAAGATTTATCCATCTACCCACACCACTCCCGATGCTCTTGAATTGAACAAGATGCTGAATGAAATGGTGGTAGAAGGTTGTTCGCATTGCTTTATGGAAGTAAGCTCTCACGCCGTGGTGCAAAGAAGAATTGCAGGGTTGACATTTGCCGGAGGTGTGTTCACCAACATCACCCACGACCATTTGGATTTCCACAAAACATTTGACGAATACATCAAAGCAAAAAAGAAATTCTTTGATGATCTTCCCAAATCAGCGTTTGGACTGGTGAATAAAGACGATCCGCATGGATTGGTAATGCTTCAAAACACAAAGGCATTAAAGAAAACATTTGCACTAAAAAATCCGGCTGACTACAAATGCAAGATCATTGAAAACACTTTTTCAGGGCTTGACTTAACCATAGATGGCAGGGAAATATGGATAAAATTAATCGGCGCTTTCAATGCATACAATGCCCTTGGTATATATGCAGTAGCGATACTATTAGGGGAAAACAAAGAAGAAACTTTGAAAGCGCTTAGCAGTCTTGATGCCGTGGAAGGAAGATTTCAGTATACAAAAGCTCCTAACGGAACTATAGGAGTTGTTGATTACGCACATACACCAGATGCATTGAATAATGTCCTTTCCACCCTGCAGGAAGTTCGTGCAAGCAAAGAAAAAATAATTACCATAGTAGGTTGTGGTGGCGACAGAGATAAAGCGAAGCGCCCTATCATGGCCTCCATAGCCTGTGAAAAAAGCGATAAGGTAATTCTCACATCTGATAATCCCCGGTCAGAAGAACCCGCTGAAATTATACACCAGATGGAAAAAGGGTTGAGCTTAATGTGCAAGAAAAAATCGCTTTCCATTGAGGATAGAAGAGAAGCGATAAAGGCTGCGTGCCAACTGGCGCAAAGAGGCGACATTATACTGCTTGCAGGAAAAGGACATGAAAAATACCAGGAAATAAAAGGAGTGAAACATCCTTTTGACGATATGGAAATATTAACGGAAACGCTAAACTCACTACAAAGCTAATGCTGTACTATCTCTTTCATTATCTCAGAGAACACTATAATTTGCCTGGAGCGAATGTATTTAATTACATTTCATTCAGGGCTGCCATGTCCATAATCGTTTCCTTACTGATCTCCATGGTATTCGGTAAAAAACTTATCCGAATGCTGCATAGGAGGCAAGTAGGCGAATCCATACGCGACTTAGGACTCACGGGGCAAAAAGAAAAAGAAGGAACTCCTACTATGGGCGGACTCATCATACTTGCCTCTATTTTAATTCCGACTTTATTATTTGCCCGCATAGAAAATGTATATATCATACTTATGCTTGCAGTTACTATTTGGCTGGGTACCGTAGGCTTTCTGGATGATTACATAAAGGTTTTCAAAAAAGATAAAAAAGGATTAAGCGGAGGATTTAAAGTATTTGGGCAAGTAGGCATAGGCTTAATTGTAGGCTTCACTTTATATTTTAACAGTAATGTAGTGGTGAAGGAAAAACTCAATAGCGCTCCCCAAACCATTATCGGAGGCCAATCTGCCGGAATAAGCGCACTACCCAAATATGCCACCAAAGAAACTAAATCATTGGAAACAACCATTCCATTTATTAAAAATAATGAGTTCGATTATTCATGGCTTCTTTCATTCCTTGGCGACGGATATAAAAAATGGGGCTGGCTTATTTTTGTTCCCATCGTTATTCTTATTGTAACCGCCGTATCAAACGGGGCCAATATTACGGATGGAATAGATGGGCTTGCAACAGGCACTTCAGCTATTATAGGCGTTACGCTTATGGTATTGGCCTATGTATCGGGCAATTACATTTTTGCTGATTATTTGAACATCATGTATATACCAAATTGCAGCGAGCTTGTAATTTATATGAGCGCTTTTGTTGGGGCATGTGTCGGATTTTTATGGTATAACTCCTACCCTGCCCAGGTTTTCATGGGCGATACGGGAAGTCTTGCTTTAGGCGGTATTATTGCGGTATTCGCTATAGCTATCCGGAAGGAATTATTACTCCCTCTTCTTTGCGGAATCTTCCTGATTGAAAATTTATCAGTTATGATTCAGGTAAGTTATTTCAAATACACCAAGAAAAAATTTGGGGAAGGAAGACGCATTTTCAAAATGGCGCCTCTGCACCATCATTACCAAAAACTGAACCTGCACGAATCAAAAATAGTATCACGTTTTTGGATTGTGGGAATTATGCTGGCTGTATTAAGTATTGTAACCCTTAAGTTAAGATAGGAATGAGCAATGCAAAAAAAATAGTTGTATTAGGCGCGGGCGAAAGCGGCGTGGGAGCAGCTATTCTTGCTTGCAGGAAGGGTATGCAAATATGGCTGTCCGATAAAGGAAAGATAAAACCCAAGTATCTGGACATGCTTCAAAAAGAAGATGTACCTTTTGAAGAAGGCACCCATTCCGAAGATATTATACTAAATGCAGATGAAATTATAAAAAGCCCTGGTATACCGGAGAACGCCCCATTGATCCAAAAAATAAAAGCAAAAAATATTCCGCTTATATCAGAAATAGAATTTGCTGCCCGTTATACCAATGCAAAACTAATATGTATTACCGGCAGCAATGGTAAAACTACTACTACACTCCTCACCTATCACATTTTCAAACAGGCAGGATTGAATGTAGGGTTGGCAGGCAATGTAGGAAAGAGTTTTGCTTACCAGGTAGCTACTCAAAATTTCGATTATTATATTTTGGAATTAAGCAGCTTCCAGTTAGATGATATGTACAAGTTTAAGGCAGACATTGCAGTTATTTTAAATATTACACCGGATCATCTTGACCGGTATAGTTACAAACTGCAAGACTATGTAAATTCCAAATTCAGGATAGTGCAAAATCAAACTTCAACCGATTCATTCATCTATTGCCTAGATGATGAAATAACAAGCAATGAAGTTGAAAAAAGAAATATAGCCGCGAAAAAGTACCCTTTTTCAGTTAAGCAAGACATAGAAGAAGGCGGCAGTTTAAAGAATCAGGAGCTAGTTTTTAATGTAAATAAATCAACCTTTTCTATGCCAGCAAACAGACTACCCTTACCCGGGACCCACAACATCTATAACTCAATGGCCGCTGGAATAGCAGCCAAGGTAATGGATATTAGAAAAGATAGCATAAGGGAAAGCCTTGCTGATTTTCGAAATATAGAACATCGCCTGGAGTTTGTTGCAACTATACACGATGTGGAGTTTATTAATGATTCCAAGGCAACCAATGTGAACTCTGCGTGGTATGCGTTAGAAAGCATGAGCAGGCCTGTTGTATGGATTGTAGGAGGAACAGACAAGGGAAATGATTACAGCATTTTGTATGAGCTTGTGAAAGAAAAAGTTCACGCTATTGTTTGTTTAGGTAAAGATAACCGGAAAATCATCAGCGCGTTTTCAACTATTATTCCTTCCATAACAGAAGCATCTACTGCCAAGGAAGCAGTAATGAAAGCATTTAAGGCAAGCAAGCCGGGTGATACTGTTTTACTATCGCCGGCATGTGCCAGCTTTGATTTATTTGAAAATTACGAAGACAGGGGAAACCAATTTAAAGCAGCAATAAGAGAACTGTAAAAATGAAAGCGGTATTTAACCATATAAAAGGCGATCGGGTAATCTGGATAATAGTTTTGCTGTTATCCGTTGTGTCTGTACTTGCGGTTTATAGTTCAGTAATTACGCTTGCTTATCGCAGCAGGTCGGGCGATGCAACCTATTTCCTGGTTAAGCATATCATCATTTTACTGTTTGGTTTTTTATTAATTTATGTTACGCATAATATTAAATACACTTATTATTCCCGCATCTTCCAGGTTGGTTTAATACTATCTGTTCCCTTGCTATTGTTCACTCTATTAAAGGGCGTGAACGAAGGAAGTGCATCACGCTGGCTGCAAATACCCGGTTTGGGGCTGACCTTCCAAACCTCTGATTTTGCAAAACTGGCATTGATAGTATATGTAGCCCGCACAATTACATTGATGCAAGATGACAGGCAGAATTTAAAGAAAGGCCTTATTAGCATAACACTTCCAATATTTCTCATTTGCGGCCTGATATTTCCTTCTAATATTTCAACAGCAGGGCTTTTGTTTATCAACTGCATGTTTATTCTTTTCATAGGAAGGGCAAGCGCAAAACTCATATTCTCCACATTAGGTATGGCATTCGCAGGAGCGGGATTATTTATTTTAATCGTATTTGCATTTCCACATATCAATAACCGTATCGCCACAGCCAAATCACGTATTGAAGGTTTTGCCAAAGGAGACAAAGCAAGCAACTATCAGGCAGACCAGGCTATGATTGCCATTGCAACCGGTGGCACATTCGGGAAAGGGCCGGGCAATAGTATTCAAAAAAATATTTTACCACAAGCATCTTCCGATTTTATTTATGCCATATTGGTAGAAGAATATGGATTTGCCATGGCCCTTGTTATGGTCTTTTTCTATCTCACATTGCTATTTAGGGGGGTACGAATTGCCACACGAAATCCTAAAACTTTTGGAAGCCTGCTCGCAATAGGCCTTACACTGAGCTTAGTTATGCAGGCTATGGTAAATATGTGCGTAGCTATTCACTTATTGCCTGTAACTGGGCAGCCTTTGCCATTAGTGAGTATGGGCGGAACCTCTATATGGTTCTCCAGCATTGCTATTGGAGTAATATTAAGTGTTAGCAGGGCAACTGAATCGGAAACTGAAACTGAAAAACAACCAGAAAACATTGTCGCAGCAACTTAAAATAATAATAAGCGGAGGTGGCACAGGCGGACATATTTTTCCGGCCATTGCCATAGCCCGCGCAGTAGAAGAAATGAGACCGGGAACGGAAATATTATTTGTAGGAGCCATCGGAAGAATGGAGATGGAGAAGGTGCCCGCTGCCGGATATAAGATCGAAGGTTTGGAAATAAGCGGCATTTCACGTTCCAGTATGGTCAAGAATATTTCGCTACCCGCTAAAGTATGGAAGAGCGTGAAAAGAGCAAAAGAAATAATTTCAGAATTCAAACCTGATGTAATTATAGGAGTAGGCGGCTATGCAAGCGGCCCAACACTATGGGCCGGAATAAGGAAACACATTCCTACGCTTATACAGGAACAAAATTCGTACCCGGGTGTCACCAACAAAATTTTGGGAAAGAGGGTAAACAAGATTTGTGTTGCTTATTCGGGCATGGAGAAATACTTTCCTTCCACTAAAATAATTATGAGCGGAAACCCTGTAAGGCAAGATATTCAGGGGCTGGAGGCTAAACGCAATGAAGCATTGGAATATTTCAAGCTAAAAAATGGAGGTTTCACGTTATTGGTGATTGGTGGCAGTTTAGGCGCACGAACAATTAATCACAGTATAAAAAATGCATTGGCACTCTTTGCAGATAATAATATCCAAGTCATCTGGCAAACAGGAAAAACTTTTTACCCGGAAGCAAATGAATTGGCAGGAAAATATTCCAATATCCGGGTATTTGATTTTATTTCAAAAATGGATTATGCGTACGCCGCAGCAGATGCTGTAGTATCAAGAGCGGGTGCTATTTCGCTTGCAGAGCTTTGCATTGCAGGCAAGCCTGCTATACTGGTTCCATCGCCAAATGTAGCAGAAGACCATCAGACCAAAAATGCAAATAGCCTTGGAAATAAAAATGCGGCTCTTGTTATTAAAGATGAACTGGCAGAACAAGAATTAGGGAAAACGGTAATAGATATTGTAAATGATGAACACTTACGCAATTCATTGAGTAAAAATATTAAGGCGCTTGCTATACCGGATTCGGCACAAAGAATTGCAAAAGAAATAATTCAGTTATCGGGAAAATGAGATTTGAGTCATTAAAATATGTGTATTTGATTGGCATCGGCGGTATTGGCATGAGCGGCCTGGCACGGTATTTTAAATCGCTTGGAAAATCAGTAAGTGGATATGATAAAACTCCATCTACATTGACGCACGAAATGGAGAACGAAGGAATAGAAATCCATTACGACGATGATGTAGCACTAATAAATGATGAAATTATAGCACATCCATCTGCTGCCGATACATTGATAATTTACACTCCGGCTATTCCTTCCAATCACACTGAATTGAATTATTTTTCCGATAAGAAATATAGCCTCCATAAAAGAGCGGAAGTACTCGGCTGGATAACGGAAGGGCATTATACCGTAGCAGTGGCAGGAACGCATGGAAAAACTACCACGTCCACATTGGTAACACATATATTGCGTTCGTCTGGCAATGATTGCATCGCTTTCCTGGGCGGGGTTTCAAAAAATTATCACACCAATATCTTATTGGGTAAATCAGGGAATGAAAACAAAGTAATGGTAGTAGAAGCGGACGAATATGACCGCTCTTTCCTTACCCTGAGTCCGGATATTGCAGTTATCACATCCATTGATCCTGACCATTTGGACATATATCATGATAGCTCGCATGTAGAGGAATCTTACGCCTTATTTGCAAACCGTACACATTCTGATGGTTGCCTGATTACAAAAGAAAAAGTGCAATCGGTAATAAACTATAAAGGGAAAACCCAATTATATTCTCTCAATCAAAATGGGGATTATTTTGCGAAAAATATAAATTCACACGAAGGACATTATGTGTATGACGTGGTGACTCCTTATGGAGAAATAAAATCGGTAAGGCTTGGTATTACAGGCTTGCACAATATTGAAAATTCCATTGCTGCCGCTGCTGTCGCCAAGGCTATGAATGTAGATGATGATAATATCCGCAAAGCATTGGCATCATTTACCGGGGTGGAACGCCGCTTTGATTACCAAATATTGCAACCAAATCTTGTTTTCATTGATGATTATGCGCATCATCCCGAAGAAATAAAAGCCTGCCTCAGTTCCATAAGAGCCATGTATCCGGAAAGAAAAATTACAGCCATATTCCAACCGCATCTTTACTCGCGCACCCGTGATTTTGTTGATGACTTTGCAAGAAGCCTCGAGCTTGCCGATAACCTGGTGTTGTTAGATATTTACCCTGCAAGAGAATTGCCTATACAAGGAATCACATCTGCAATGTTGTTAGATAAAATAAACTTAAAGAATAAAAAGCTTTGCAGCAAGGCGGAATTAGTAAATGAAATCACATCGCATATTCCGGAAGTACTTGTTACCATGGGAGCAGGAGATATAGACAGGCTGGTAGAACCGTTAAAAAATGCTTTATTAAAGAAAACAGCATGAAAAAGCGCATATTAATCATATCGGGGTGGGTTGTGCTGGTTGCAGGAGCATCGAGTTTGCTGGGTTTTGCCAAGTCAAAAAGAAGCAGTACTCCATGCAAATCAGTCAATATTACTATTCAGCAAAAGGGCAGCAGGGGATTGTTTATCACCTCGGACCAAATACGTGCGTTCATTGTGCAGCAGGAACAGAGTGTGTTGGAAGGAAAGCCCATGGATAAAATAAATCTGCGGGCAATAGAAGCCATGCTGAAAGACAATTCTTATATCATCGATGCACAGGTATATGCCACACTCGATGGAGATATTAATGTGTCGGTAACGCAAAAGAACCCGATTGCTCGGATAATAAATACCAGTGATGAAAGCTACTATATTGATTCGGTGGGCTATTTCATGCCGCTTACAGAGAACTGCACCCCACGCGTATTAATTGTAAATGGATTTATCGATGAGCCCTATTCTTCCTATTATACCAGGAATGCAAAAAAAATGGACCATGATACTTCTGTTCATTCCATGCTTCCTTCTATTTACAAAATCGCATCTTTCATTAATAGCAACGCATTGTGGAAAGCGCAAATAACGCAAGTATATGTAGACAGCGCAAAAGAATTCACTCTTATTCCACGCGTAGGCGGACAGCATATAATACTGGGTGATACATCGGACCTGAAACAAAAATTCGATAAGCTTTTGGTTCTTTACAAAGATGGCTTTAACTGCAACGGAAAGTGGAATGAATACGCGACAATCAACCTTAAATATAAACACCAAATAATCTGCACTAAAAAATAAATTCTATGGAAAACAAATCAAACATCATTGTCGGCCTGGACATTGGCACAACCAAAATTGTGGTTATTGTCGGCCGGAAAAACGAGCAAAACAAAATAGAAATAATGGGTGTCGGAAAATCCGAATCGCTTGGCATTGCGCGCGGCATGGTGCGTAATATCGACCAAACGGTTACTTCCATTGAAAAAGCTGTAAAAGAAGCTTCCGAAAAATCGGGCGTTAAAATAGAATTTGTAAATGTGGGAATTGCGGGACAGCATATTAAAAGCCTTCAGCATCGCGGTGTTTACACCCGCATCGATTCTTCCAAAGAAATAACCCAGCACGATGTGGATGCTTTAATCGACAGCATGGAAAGGCTCGCTATGCCTCCCGGTGAAGAAATTATTGAAGTGCTTCCGCAAGAATACATTGTAGATAATGAATTGGGAATAAAAAACCCGATTGGTATGGGTGGAGCACGCCTCGAGGCGAACTTCCATATTATTACCGGGCAAGTTGCAGCAGCGGCTAATATTGAAAAGTGTGTAACCAAATCGCACC
>Ga0206881_10203_pt1 | contig 17222 bp, 12 predicted proteins | sample Alteio_BWOrgCont_3_FD_152867 | JGI IMG/M metagenome (GOLD analysis project Ga0206881, IMG submission 152867) | Enriched cells from forest soil in Barre Woods Harvard Forest LTER site, Petersham, Massachusetts, United States -... | ecosystem: Environmental > Terrestrial > Soil > Temperate forest >...
GAAAAAGGAATCTTCGCTTTTGAATTGCATGCAACTAAAGAAGGTGAACCGGTTTATCTCCAACATGATTTTAAAATTCATACTGAACCGACATACCGGAAATATGCTACCACTTCAGCACCTTTGCTGTGAAACAATTATAACCGATATTTATAGAGATAAGGTTAGGGAATTTATACTCCATTGACTCCACCTTCACGGAAAATTCTCCGACACAATTTTTTAAAATTTCATCCGTTTATCAATAAACTCTTAAATTTTATGAAAACCATTCTTATTTTTTGTATTTCCTTATTAGGTTTTACAAGCATGTATTCCCAAAATATACAACCTGCTGACGCCCCCGATAAAGTATATACTACGGTTCAGCAAAAACCAGAGTTTCCTGGGGACATTAATAAATTTCTTAGTGATAATATAAAGTATCCACAAGATGCCCGGGCAAATAACATACAAGGAACCGTATATGTACAATTTGTGGTTGAAAAAGATGGCTCTGTCTCAAGCGCTAAAGTATTGCGGGGAGTACAGGGAGGAACCAGCCTGGAAAGTGAGGCGATGCGAGTAGTTTCCAGCATGCCTAAATGGACACCCGGAATGCAAAATGGTAATGCGGTAAGGGTTGCGTACTTGCTGCCTATTCGTTTTGCGCTCGACAATAGTCCTTCTAAGAACTAAATGCGGTTCGGCACATAATGTAAAAAGGAGGCTAAAGCCTCCTTTTTACATTATAAAAAACGTTTATAATTATTACGCTACTTCTACTTGCTGTTCGGTTATTGCAAATTCCTTTTTCAAAGTATCTACGTAGTCTAACTTTTCCCATGTGAAGGTTTCAAACTTTTTACCGTTTATTTCCTTCATACCGGGAGTTCTGCCAATATGTCCGTAAGCTGCTGTTTCGGAGAAGATAGGGTTGCGCAGGCCAAAACGTTTAACAATAGCTGCGGGTCGCATATCAAATATCTTTGCAACACGTGCTGCAATTTCGCCATCGCTTAGCTTTTTACCTTCTTTGTCTCTTACTTTAGCGGTTCCAAAGGTATCTACGCAAATAGAAACCGGTTGTGCTACGCCTATGGCATAAGCCACCTGAACTTCTGTTTCGGTACAAACTCCGGCCGCTACCAAATTTTTGGCAACATGACGGACAGCATAAGCAGCCGAACGGTCAACCTTACTGGAATCTTTACCAGAAAATGCTCCGCCACCGTGAGCGCACTTTCCTCCGTATGTATCAACGATAATTTTTCTTCCTGTTAAACCTGTATCGCCATGCGGACCGCCAATAACAAACTTGCCGGTAGGGTTTACAAAATATTTAATATCCTCCTTGAAAAGCCTTTTCACCTTAGAAGGAAGTAGTTTCTTAACCCGTGGGATAAGTATATTGATAACATCTTCGCGAATTTTTGCCAGCATTACTTCATCTTTATCAAAGTCATCGTGTTGTGTTGATATAACAATAGCATCAATACGTTCGGCTTTTCCTTTATCATTATATTGAACGGTAACCTGCGACTTTGCATCAGGCCTTAGATATTTCATTTTCTTTCCTTCCCTGCGAATAGCTGCAAGTTCTTTCACAAGCAAATGCGCTATTTCAATAGCAAGCGGCATGTAATTATCTGTTTCGGTACAAGCATACCCAAACATCATTCCCTGGTCGCCGGCACCCTGGTCTTCTTCGTTCGCCCTTTCAACACCTTGGTTAATATCGGGAGATTGTTCATGAATAGTGGAGATTACACCGCATGAATCAGCATCAAACATATATTCAGCTTTAGTGTAGCCAATTTTACGGATAGCTTCACGTGCTATTTTTTGAACATCAATATATCCCTTGGTCTTTATCTCTCCGCCAATTACGGCTAAGCCCGTAGTAACAAAGCTTTCGCAAGCTACTTTGGAATTTGGGTCTTGAATAAGCAATGCGTCAAGAACTGCATCTGAAATCTGGTCAGCTACTTTGTCAGGATGACCTTCTGAAACGGATTCGGAAGTGAAAAAAATATGACATTTTATACGTTTTTAGTTATTTTGGAGCGGCGAAGATATAGCTTTTTTAATAATTAGCCTAAAAAGATAGCTCTATTTTGGTTTGTTTCAGTTGAAGATGGCTATTTTTATTCATAACCCAAGAAGGCATTATTTGGATAATTAAAACAAATTCGTTAACCTCTCCACATTTTCCCCCTAAAGGAAAATACTGAAATAAAATTCAATTAGTTCCTCTAGTTGAAAGTTACTTAACTTTATGAACTTTTTAAACTCAACATGATATTTGTAACGGGAGGCACTGGCTTTTTAGGCGCACACTTATTGACTGAATTGGTAAAACAAAATGAACCACTTGTAGCACTTAAAAGATCATTAAGCAGTACAATAAATACCGAAAAACTTTTCCAATATAAATTAGGTACTGAAGGCATCACATTATTCCGAAAAATAAAATGGGTAGACGGGGATATACTTGATCCATGGTCACTATCAGAGACTATGGTGGGTGCAAAAGAGGTTTATCACTGTGCAGCAGAAGTAGATTTGCGCGATGAAAACCCCGATTCAATAATTGTAGCTGCGGAAAAGGGAACGGAAAATATGGTAAATACTTCTCTGGCAATAGGAGTGGAAAAGTTTTGCTACGTTAGCTCGGTTGCAGCTCTCGGCAAACCCTCTGAAGGTGATATCATTGAAGACTCCTTTGAGGAATTTTCTTTTAAAAACGCACCTTATTCCATTGCAAAGCATTTAGCAGAGCAACAAGTATGGAGAGGAAATGCAGAGGGATTGAAGGTAGTGGTGGTATCGCCGTCCATTATACTGGGCCCCTGGAGTAACCTAACCAGTGGCAGTATAAGCATGTTTACTTTCATAGATAAAATATCCAGTTTCTCCACCCGGGGCATAATGGGCTTTGTAGACGTGAGCGATGTAGTAAATATCATGTTGCTCCTAATGAAAAATGGGCCATACAATGAACGTTTCATCGTTAATTCAGAAAATATCTCCTTTACAGATTTTTTTAAAGCCATAGCAAAAGGTATTCACAAACCGGCACCCAGGTATCAACTGAGTAATTCTACGTTAAAGATATTTAAGTTCGTAAATAACCTTTTAAGCAGCCAGAAAATAAGCAGTACTATGGTGGAACACGCTACAGATATACATAATTTCAGCAACAAAAAAGTGAGAAACACATTGGGATATAGCTTTATACCCGTAGAGAATACGATTGCCTCCACTGCAAAATTTTACATAGATGAGAGGGGCAAGAAATAATCCCGAGGAATATCGGGAAGATAGAATAATACTGGGCATTGATCCGGGTACAACTATTATGGGCTATGGCTTAATTAAGATAAAAGGAAAAGATGCCAGCCTCATTCACATGGATATTATCACCATGAACAAGTTGCCGAATCATTTTCTGAAGCTCAAAAAAATATTTGAAGAAACGGTACGTATAATTCAACTTTATAAGCCGGATGAAGTAGCATTAGAAGCTCCCTTTTATGCAAAAAACATACAATCGATGCTTAAACTTGGGCGCGCCCAAGGTATTTCAATGGCGGCGGCACTTCATCACAATCTTTCTGTGTTTGAATATTCTCCTCGTAAGATAAAGCAATCCATTACCGGTAAAGGCTCTTCGAGTAAGGAACAGGTAGCTATTATGCTCCAACGGATTCTTGATTTGAAAACACTACCGGAAAAATTAGACGCCTCCGATGCGCTCGCGGTAGCAATATGTCATTTCTTTCAGAATAAATTTGTGGCAAATTCACAACCGGTAAAAAAGTTTAACAGCTGGCAATCATTTATCAGTGAAAATCCCGGTAAGATTAGCGGGTTATAAGTATTTGCAAATTTCTGCCTGGACTTGTTTAAGTTCTTCAGGTGCCAGGGTTAGCTTAGGCCTTGTAAAGTCCAAGTCCCCTACCCTATTTAAAGGTACTAAATGAATATGGGCATGCGGCACTTCAAGTCCTATTACTGCAACACCTATACGTTTACAAGATATTGCCTCTTCAATTGCTTTGGCTACTTTTTTAGAGAAGACATAAAGTTCGGAGAGTAATTTATCATCGAGATCAAAAATGTAGTCAATCTCTTGTTTGGGAATAACCAATGTATGACCCTTCACCAATGGGAAAACGTCTAGAAAAGCAAGACAATTTTCAGTCTCAGCTATCTTATAGGAGGGAATCTCGCCGTTTACAATTTTTGTGAATATGGACGCCATTTTTGTTTGAATGTCCTCATTTTATAATGTGAAGCTGTAGGGAACTGTAATAACTAACCCTTCATCAATCCTAAAGCCTATATAGAAACCTCTAATATTTCAAGTCCCATTTCACCGGCAGGAGTAACTACTTTTACCTTATCGCCCACTTTTTTACCTAATAAGCCTTTTGCAACAGGCGAGTTAACGGATATCTTACCTTCCTTTAAATTAGCCTCATTTTCAGTCACTATGGTATAGTTCATAATGTTTCCTGTCTTCTGGTTTTTAATTTTAACTTTTGATAAAATTAAAACCTTGCTGTGGTCGAGCGTTGAAGGGTCAATTACTTTTGCATTACTGACAATATCCTCCATTTTAGAAATCTTCAACTCAAGCAAACCCTGCGCTTCCTTGGCTGCATGGTATTCCGCATTTTCAGATAAATCTCCTTTATCCCGTGCTTCTGCTATTTGTTTTGAAATAGAAGGTCGTTCAACACTTTTAAGATGATGAAGCTCCTTAAGAAGCCTGTCCAGCCCTTCCTGGGTAAAATATGAAGATTGAGACATGAAAAGTATTTTTATGCTATCAATAGTTCGTTTATTTTATTGAAAAAGGAGAGGGTATAACTACTCTCTCCTTCTGCAAATATATAAATAGTTGTTTAAAAATTACAAATCCAGTTTAAGTCCAACGGTATTACATCCTTGGTAAGGGTTAGTAGCCCTATAGGAATATGAAATGCCAACTATGGTATGTTTTTTACCAAAACTGTATTGCAAAGTAGCTCCGGCGCAAAAACCTGTGAAGGCATTAACGCGTCCGCCATCGGTAGGGTTTGTGCTTAATGCATCCCAGTTACCGGTTTGATACATATACCCTGTTTCTAAGCTAAAGTAGGTTTTGTAAGCATATTGTACTCCTATCATTTCTTGATCTTCAGTAAACGAATTGGATGTAAAATTAGCAGCTACCGTCAAGCGATGAACACTTTTGGTTCCTGAATCCTTGGCAAGGTAAAAATCATAAGCAGCACCAATATTAACCAATGAAGGAAGTTCAAATGATTGAGAGCCTTGTTGGGCGGTTTGAGTATACGAATTAGGATTTGATGTGCTAGGCGCAGATAATGGATTTGTATTTGAAATTGTTTTAAATGAAAGTCCGTCTCCATCATAAGACATAGCAGGGCCTACATTTTTTAAGGATATTCCAAAATGGATATTCTTATCGTGGCCGGCTACATATTGTATTCCTGCATCAATTGCAGCACCGAAAGTATGGACATTTGAAATAGATTCATCAATCAATTTTATATTAACACCGCCATATATGAAATCAGAAAAGTGCCTTGCATAAGATACTCCGATATTAATAAGCTGAGGCGTAAAGGTGCCTATTCCCCCATCAGGATAATCATATGATGTCATATTAATAGTGCCTAAATTCATCGACATAATTGAAAATCCTATAGCTCCTTCACCGATAGGTTGGCAAAATCCAGCTTCAGAAATGTGTATTCCTGAACCTACCATATAATCGGTACTGGCCAAAATTACTTCGGTGTGTGTTGATTGTGCAGTTCCCGCAACATTTAAATACTGGGCCTCAATACCCTGTACGCTGGCAGTATTAGCATCGGCAAAGCCTGAACTTCCTGCCCAAGGGTCAATAAGCAATTCAGATGCACCTGCCTGACCTGCTCTTCCAGGGTCGCCTGCTTTGGTTTCGCTGCAATAGTAGCTTACTGCTAAACTCATCACAATTGCTGCTACAGTACTCTTGTTTTTCATATTAACATTTAATGTTTTAACTGTTTCCTTTTATTTACTCTAAACACCACCCCTCCGCAGGGCGAAAGGGTAGTGTTATTATCTTTTATATATGTTTATTTATTTGTTATCAATAGGACGATAAATCTAAAGGCCTCATTACTCCGAACCATTTTAATGTAACGTCTCCTACATTTGGAACTACTACATGAACAAGATACAACCCGCTGGCTATAGGCACATTATACTGATTCATTAAAGTCCAATCAACGTAGGTATCAGGGCTATCCTTTTGTATTACATTAATCAACGTTCCACTAAGTGTAAAGATGGAAATAGTACAAACAGGAGGCAAATTGGTGATTCTTACCCTTGTATCCAGTGCACCACTTTCATAACCTGAATAAGCGTAATACGGGTTAGGTACTATATTTATCAAGCTAAGGGCATTTTTAGCTGTTGCATTACTGTTTGTTGTAGCCTGTAATCCATTGGTAGTAAAGGAATACATCGGAAAATTGTTATTAATCGGGTTAGGATTTCTCCAGGTAGAACCTTGTGGCGTATTGCCACTACCACCTCCATTCAAAAAGGTTTCTCCATATGCTGTATCATAGGGTTTTTGAACCCTCAATTTAACAGTTGCATCGCACTCGAGCAGGTGATGGCCTGCATTTAATAGTGGTATGTTCACCCACATAACATCATCCAATAACCTTTCCTTCCACCATATTGCACTTGGCTTAGCGCTGTTATTAAGCACCTCATTAAAATAATAGGAATGGATTGTTTGGTCAGCATCATACGCAGGTATGCTCACATTATTGGTGTAATTACTAATCTTAACAACAAAATTATTATGTCCGAATACATAAATGTAATGTTTTCCTCCAAAAACACTAGTTTGTCCAAAATAACTGCCGGCACCTGAGGAACCTCCTGATGAGTATGTAACTGAATCCGGGTTCCACAGCATGTCTCTACCATGATCTCCATTAAGCCATGAATCCTCGCCATAAGCCATATTCAACCTTTCGCCTGTTTCAAGGTTAATAGCATATCCAGGGAACCACCCCATCGAGGTATCGGAAATATAATTAGGCAAGGTAGGATCGGTATATTCAGCCGCCATGGATCCATTAGCAAATTTCCCCTCTTTATCTATAGAGAAACTCATCCTCGGGGCGAGCTTAGCCGCACCACCTTGGGCAAGTTGTGGTTGGTCTTGCTCTTCCAATACGATACATCTTGTCCATTTACTTTGGTCAGCCGTAAATACAATATCAACACTAGCTATATTACCTATGGAATCAGCTACAGATAAATTTAATTGAGGAGAAACAGAAGGGCTGTAGGCGGGTCCATTATCGCAATAATCATTTTTATCTGAAACTGCACATAATAAGTAAGGCGCCCATGAACCACGTATTATCTGGTTATAATATTGATTCGGGTCATAATTATGCGGGGCATCATACGATTCGAAATCCGTTTCAGGATCAGAAGCTCCTACCTGGGCTTGGGCAGAACCCGAACGAATCCAATACGTTAGGTTTACAGCAGGTGAAGTAGAAGAAACATAGCTCAACCAATTTTGGTTAGGATTAGCAAATGTAAGTGTAGATAATGAATCTATCACCGCATTATAATTACCGTCTGGGAACGATACATTCGAAATAGTAATTGATATTCCATATTGAGGAAATACCTGCTCATTTTGGTAGCCTATACTTGTATCAGAGTTTGTAACCTCACCGGTAGTTTCATTTATCAACTCCCATTTAGTAGAGTTCTTAACTCCACCTAAAGCAGGTATGAACTTAACAATGAAATTAGCATCAACTACACTAAGCGGGTCTACCACTTTAACATTTATAGGACCTTGGCCAGGCAGATATGTAGGATGAGCCATTGTATCATTGGCAAGAATGTAATTAATACTATTTTGATCTAAATCAATAGCATTTGTGCCATTTCCATGTCCTTCAAGCCTCGTAATAGGTACACCTGAGCCATAGACGGAATTCTGAACAGTTCCAAAATTTTCAGCATTAACAATGGTTGGAATAGCAGTATACACTTTTATATTCCTCCTACCTTGTAAAAATGGTAATTTTTGTCCTTCGGTTAGATTGAGAAGAGGGCCATTGGGTTTATATGGCAAATAATTATTATATCCATAGGCAATAGCCATGAAGTAATAAGGCCTATCATTTACAAGGTTTGATTGTCCATCTTCCTGAAACGCATCTGCTGTAATATCAAAAGAATGAACTATCCCTTTATTTGAACCATTTACTTCCAAAGTAGGAACGTTGGCATTAAGGTTGCTATTATATATATAATTGACGATTTGAGAAACGGAATCCTTAATATCACATTCAGCAATCAAACGCGCCTGAGTAGGGTCAAGCAATTCCGATGATGTTACCGATGAATCTATCAACTGGAATATTTCGTATCCCTGAAATACATAATCTGTATCCTTAAAATTGGTGTCAGGTATAGTAGCATCTTTTTCAGCGTAATGCTCATTGTAGTTATTTGAGGTCGGAGCATTAGTGAGGGTTAATATTATTTCCTGATTAAGGCTTTGAACTGAAACATCAGGAGCATCGGGGCCATTAACAACTTTAAAGCAATTATTAAATAAACCTTGAGCAAGGTCGGCATCTTGTTGAATTAACCCTATAGGATAAATATTACCTAATCCATTCGTTCCGGGTTGATCCCATACACAACCAACAATAACATAATTAACAGCACCTGCTTTTAATGTAAATGGTCCCGAAGATTCTATGAATCTTCTGTCACCTTTCACATCACCGGCTTGAACTTCATCCCATTCCGGTTGCGGAACACCATTGGTTCCACATCCAGTCGGGTCAGTATTTACAAATGTATTTGATAGTGAAGTTCCTGCAGGTGTGTAAGGGAACATATAGTTGCAGGTAATTGATCCTCCCTTGCCTGTACCTCCATATGTCATAGGGGTACCATCTATCCAAAAGCCTGTAAGGTAGTTGTAGTATGATGTTTGATTTTGAGGATTACCTTGTTGGCTAAAATCATTATTGTAGTAGCAAAAACGAGCCATTCCAATGTATGCGCCTTTCAAATAACATTCTTTAGTATCACCGGTGTCGTGCTCCGGACCGCGGAAGAATACCACACCAACTGCTGCTGGATCATCGAGATAGCCGGGTTCGTCTGCATACGCTCCAGTCCCATTTGGATCTATAGCTGAAGCAGAATATCCGTATCCCATACTTCTGCCTACATCACAACCCGTGAAATTATCATCTCCATTACCCAAATCGAAGTCGTCCCAAAATCCAAAATAGGTTTTGAAAAGAGCATACTGTGATCTATTTATAATTTGATAATGATAAAAGGTCATATTGTTGATTGCATCGTTTGTCTTATAACCGAAAGCCTCACAACGTATTTCCAATCCAATAGGAACACCATTGGTTTCCGTGTGTACATTACCTACGTCATTAATAACCCACCATAAGCAAGCATCACCGTATAATTCATTTGTGCAGTTACCAGTACCACTTAAGTCGAAAGCGGGGTAATCACCACCGCAAGCAGGATTATATGTTCCATCTCCATCAACGTCAATATATGGTGCAAGATTTTGAGATTCATAGTAAACTGCCTTTCCATTACCTGGCCAGTTTGCTATATCGCTAGGAACCAGTGAAGTATTACAATTGGTTCCAAAAGGATATTTAGCATGAAAAGCCTCCACTTCAGCCTCTGTACAGTAAAAAAGCTTGTCCCAATATTGGCATTCGGAAACGGAAATACCGTTCGTATTTGTATCAATAGGCCCCGCCCAAAAATCTTCCCCATTTTGGCGATAAGTCATGGCAGCTTCTTTTAATTGATTACCAGCATCATAACCGCCTATCCATAATGAAGCGGCAAACTGGGCGCTAACATTACCATTAGCAGGTGCATAATAAATAGGAGCCGTTGTACCCGGATTCCACCACATATCACCCTCATCCATAATACGGCACCGTATATTATTAATATTGAAAATAGCCGAACCTAAGTCCTGGGCGCATCCGGAAGTCATTACCGAATGGGTTGGATTATGGTGTGCAGTCCCTCCAATATTTACCATGGCATAACTATTGCCTGATAGCGCTATGGAGAAAGCTGCCGATATTACTAATTTACGATAAATGTTCATAATTTTTAATTTTAATATTATAGTATCAACTTGATTTTTTCATTCCTTGGTTAGAAGTTAAACACCAACCCCAGATTAGCCTGGCGAGGGAGTGAAAAATTAGTTGGTGCTTTTTCATATACAGAATACTGGTCAATATATGCCTGAGGCGAAATTTGTCCGGCAATTGTTTGCTTTCCTTGAGAAGATTCAAGGAAGCCGTCATCTGAGGGACTACCTGTGTAGTTATATACACTAAGTATATTCTCAGTATTAAATAAATTGGTTGCAGCAATATATACGGTTACCTCGCATGGATGGGATTTGATAGACACGTGGAACATCTTATCTAATCTTACATCTACCCTATCTTGCCATGGCATATAATCGCCATTTATAGCACCTATTATACCATATTTGCTAGTTATGCCTATACCTTGCTGTGTAGCGTTAACATATTCGGTATAGGGTGTTCCCGAAGCGGCAGAGAGGTTAATGTTAATACCGGCATTGGAGAAAATTTGGACACTCTTTCCGCTATGAGTGGTCCATACAGGGCCATCGTAATTAGTACCTGATGCAAAATGGAAGTCCAGGTTGGCATTAATAACGTGGCGTTGATCATAAGTTAAAGCTGCCGGAATTTGTAAGTTGGGTTCTCCCGAATTAGCAAGATTTTCACCTGAAGTAGGTCCCGAGCCTGTACCGTCAGCAAATGAGAGGGTGTAACCTGCTCTGAACTTAACATCGCTCCAGTTACCTATTCTTCTCAAATCATACGAAATGGAAACTCCTTTTACTGTTCCAAAGTCTTCGTTTACGAAAGCTAAATAAGTAGTGGGGTACGCATTAAGATACCTATAGACTTGAATTTCGTCTTTTTGGTCACGGTAAAATGCTGAGATTTCAAGCGCCATACTTTTATGCTGGTCGAGAACTTGAGTAAAGCCCAGTTCATAGTCAATAGTTTCCTGTGGTACTAATGCAGGATTAGTAAGAACACTACCAATATAACTTTGTATATACAAGTATTGAATAGGATTAAAAAGGTTAGCTGTATATCCCGGAGGTCTTTGGCTCAAAATATCATAATGGGCAAAAAAGTTTGCCTTGTCAGTAATAGGGAACGAGAAGGCTAAACGCGGCAATACTTCTGTTTGAGGATTGTAGGTAGTAAAGGCATTTGAGCTAAGGGTTGTCTGGTTCGGATTTTGGAGATATGGTTGAATAGTTCCGCTAGTAGTTGCCGATGAAAGTACCGTAGGATCTGCAACTAAAGTTCCACTTGCATTGTACCAATTATTACCATTCCTATATCCTACAATGGAAGTAGGGCTTTGAGAGTTATTCACATACACAACGTAATTGCTCCCTATATCACTTGGTATTCCACCGGCCGGTGCTGCCAGGTTTTTAGCTGCAGAAGAACCTGCATCGTATGCCGGGAAAAGCAAGTAAGGGTCTGTAAGTTGGTATGAATTGGCGTTAAATTGCTCCACACGCAAGCCCACGTCAAATACCATTGTTTTAATATCAAAGTGATCCTGTATATACCCTGCCATATATATAGGGCGGTATGCTCCTATGGGATATGTTAGATTTCCATTGGCGTCACGTTGATTAAAAAAGTCATCAATAGATGGATTCGTTGAATTCAAATTACCCAAGTAATTGTATCCATTATACGATACCAATCCATTGGCGCCCTGCTCTATAAGATCGGTAGCGCTAAACATACTTAACGAATACATGCTTGGAGCATAATCATCGGGTTGTATAAATTGAGTGCCATTAACGGGAAGACCTAGTTTTTGCCTTAAGCTTTTATCAAATTGCGTTTGCGCGGAAGGGTTAGGATCAGACAAGTTATAGGCATATGTATTGTATGTGCCCTGTCTAACAAGTATCGGATTAGCGGTATCTAACCCGCTAAGCTGGAAGTTCGCCAGTTGACGCATCAGAGCCCATAAAGCCGTAGCATCAAGAACATACTGGCTTAAAGAATTTTGTTCGTATTCAAACCCTATATCAATAGAGTTATTGGCAATTTCAGCAGAAAAATCGGCTGAAAACCGGAAGTGATTATCACTTCTTTGAATATAAGATGGGTATGATTGCCCCACATTATACCATAAAGAATATATATTGCCCGGGAAACTACCATTAAGCATACCATTATTTTCCGGTATTACTGTAGCATACGGCCCCTTTGTTCCCAATTCCTGAATCACATCTTTTGTATAGTTTGCCGCAATGGGGTTTAGATTAGAGGGGGTAAAAGTAAATGCCGAATCATTGTATCCTGTCAAATAATATCCTACTCCATCATGCCCTACTGAAGTGGTTGAGGAGTATACCGGAACCCTGTATTGATAAAATTGTCCCACATAGCCATAATTAAAAAAGTTAGTCCCGAAATTGCCATTATCTGCCGTAAGTGTAGTGTGAGAATATTCTGCCTGTATGCTATAAAAAGCATTTTTAATCAGTGAAGTTTTATCTTTTCCTTCCGTGGTACGGAAATTTTGGGTAAGCCTTACAAAACCTTTATAGTTTGATTGGGTTTGCAGCGGATCTTGAGCATAGTCAAACATTTCGTAGTTATAAAGACCTTGAAGGGAATTTTGGTTAAATGAAATATCGTGGTATTGATGTCCTGTTTGGTATTGGTACGATCCGCCCAATGTAACCTTGACATTACTGGTAACATGGAAATTCAATTTTGCTGTTAATGATATTTGATCTCCAGCATCATTCTGATGCCAACTTTGGGTCTCCATCTGGTTCGCAGTTACAAAACTGGCTGCGCTATAAAACCCTACCCCTCCCGGTTCCGGAATTAAAGGATTTGCATCTAACTGTGCAAGAGTGGCCGAATTTGCATAAGTAGGCTGAACAAAACTTGGATTTTGATCTCTTTGATATGCATAATCACCACCAAATATAAAGTCTACAATGGTAGTTTTAGTTTTTGTGCTATCTATTTTAGTCCACAAAGGTCCGCCCACACTCCAGTTGACATCGTTATTGTCATATGAATTGAACAGATTGGAGGTAGTACCTTGCACACTTCCAAAATAATGGTCAGCTCCCGATAATGTATTTATTTCAACTATACCTCCGGTAACATCACCATATTTCGCAGGTATACCACCCGTAATAACTTGCTCTTGCCCTACCAACCCAATAGGTAGTGATCCTACAACCTGATCACTGGTAATTTTTTGTCCGTCGATTATATATTGCGTAGCGTCAGCTCTGGCACCACGAAAATTCAATTGTCCTCCTACATCACTTTGGCGAACACCTGTTGCACTTGCAGCCAATGAGTTTATATCTGTTGCAGCCCTGCTGTGTATGTCTGAACTATCAAGTCCGGTGCCAGATTGAGTACCTGGATTAATAAGTGGCACCTTGTAGTCGGTAATTATTACGGTTTTAATGGAAGTATCTGCCCTGCTAACCATTAGAACATCCACGTGTTCTAGTACGTCCTGATGCACAATTACTCCCTGTACAATAAGGTCGTTGTATCCTTCTTCCTGGGCCCTTACGTTGTATGTTCCCGGATCCAGAGGTTTTAATTCTACATATCCCTTATCATCAGTCATACCACCGGTTACTTGCCTATCCCCCTGCTCTGCCACTACTTGGGCAAAGGCCACCGGAGACTTAGTATTTTTATCTATGATATAGACTTTAATACCGCTTGTTTGAGCTGATATGGCACCGGTAATTAATAGAGCTACTGATATAATGCGTATCTTTTTGAACATAAAACGTAGTGTTTTGTTAATTTATGTTAATGCAAACGCACAAATGTAAAATTAATTTGTTCAAACGGTAAAGCATTTTGTCTGTCAGTACATGGAGTATTTGTGTAAAACATCTCATAATCAGCTGTATTATTTTTTTGTAAGAGCAAAAAGTATATTTATAAAGATATTAAATGTCATTTGTTACCAATAAGTCTTTTTTTGCTCCATATTTCAATTCCATACATCCACTGTAAAGGTTATCAGGTCTCTTTCTAACGCAAAGATATATTGTGAAAAGATAGAATTACGTCTCATTTATTATACGGCGGGTTTCATTTATTATACGGTGGGTTTCGCTTATTAAACGGTAATATTATACTCTATTACGGTAGTTTATTTTCGGCTATTATTCTTCTTGGCTTGTCTTGCATTTTTCCTCATGCTCTTACGTACAGCCTTTGTTTGGTCCTTTAGGTGAGCCTGTAATGCGCGCTTAGTAGCTCTGTCAGATTTGCGCTGCCTCTGCCATTCTTTTTTCTTTGTAGTTTTAGCCGTTTGAGCAGGAGGTTTCTTCGGCGCACTTTGCTTGTCTTGGCCTGAAACATTTTTTATTTGACACAGGATAAACACCACTGAAATTGCAATGCTATATGTTTTTATTGCCGATTTTTTACCCCTCATGTCAATTATCTGAAGAAACTTCTTTTGTGAAAACCAAAAATAGCTTAATTTTGTAAAGCGTAGTCAACGCTAACATAGCTTCAATTACAATGCTTAAACGAGTTTTCTTATTACCCCTGTTTTTATTTGTAATTATTTCAGGGTGCAGAAAGGATTCTCCTGCAGCCACTACCGGGGTTCCCAATGTGGCTGTCAATTTTTCCATTGATGTAAATAATGCATCGTATTCCGCTCTGCTTCATGTAGGCGGCTGGATATACGTTACAGGCGGATATGATGGAATAATACTTTTTTGTAATGGGCAAGGCTCTTATCTTGCCTTTGACCGGGGATGCCCTTACGATTGTGAAACCAATGCAAAAGCCATAATTGCTGTTCAGGCAAGTGGAATTACTGCAATATGCCCAGTATGCGGTACAAACTATTCATTATATAGCGGTACTGTTACCAAAGGGCCGGGCAGTATAGCATTAAAACAATATCAAACTTCTTTCGACGGTACTAACCTTACCGTGACCAATTAATAAAGCTCTCTAATTTAAATTTGAGGTTGCCTTCAAAATGGTAAAAAAGATTCTAATAGTCTGCCTATTTTCACTTGGATTAGTTACTAGTTGTAAAAAGGATTCTACTAATCCTGCGGGAGTTCCTAATGTATTAGTTAGCTTTGGTCCTGTTGATGTTGCGGTGGTGGATATACTCCTTTATTGAATGCTTTGGGCTATGTCTAACGTTACTAATACTGGGTATAACAATAATGGAATAATACTTTATTGTCAATCGCAAGGTAATTACTTCGCCTTTGACAGGAGTTGCCCTTATGACTGTCAAACAAACTCGAAAGCCATTATTGCTGTTCTATTGGGCAATATTCAAGCAAAATGCCCAGTATGCGGTACAGTATATTCATTGTTTAGCAGCGCATCACTCAGTGGACCGGGCAACATGGCATTAAAGCAATATTATACACAGTTCACCGATAATCCTCCTCCTTACTTATCAGTGTCCAGCAACCCTTTTTAAATCAATAAAAAAGGGAAAGAAATTTTACATTCTTTCCCTTGCAATAAAAGCAGTTCCTAATTTATTAGTACCTGTAATATTCTGGCTTATACGGCCCACTCACATCTACACCGATGTATGCAGCTTGTTCAGTGGTAAGCTCATCTAACTCTACACCGATGTGTTTAAGGTGCAAACGAGCTACCTTTTCATCTAAAAGCTTAGGTAAGGTATATACCTTGTTTTCATAAGCTTTATGGTTTTGCCACAATTCAAGTTGTGCTAAAACCTGATTGGTAAATGAAGTAGACATTACAAATGAAGGGTGTCCCATAGCACAGCCCAAGTTCACCAACCTTCCTTCTGCAAGTACAATAATATCTTTACCATTGATAGTGTATTTATCTACTTGTGGCTTGATTGTATCTTTACTATGTCCATAGTTCTCATTGAGCCATGCCATATTTATTTCCACATCAAAGTGACCAATGTTGCAAACAATGGCTTTGTCTTTCATGCTCAAGAAATGTTTATCTGTTATAATATGGTGATTACCTGTGGTTGTAACAATAATATCAGCCATCTTAACAGCATCGTCCATTTTACGAACTTCGTAGCCTTCCATAGCGGCTTGCAGAGCGCAAATAGGATCAACTTCAGTTACTATAACACGCATTTGTGAATTTTTAAGTGCCTGAGCAGAACCTTTTCCTACATCACCAAAACCTGCTACTACTGCCACTTTTCCTGCAAGCATAAGGTCGGTAGCACGACGGATAGCATCTACTAAAGATTCGCGGCATCCGTATTTGTTATCAAATTTCGATTTGGTTACTGAATCATTTACATTAAATGCCGGCATTCCAAGGGTTCCTTTCGTCATCCTTTCATATAAGCGGTGAACACCCGTAGTTGTTTCTTCACTTATACCTCTAATACCTGCAATTAATTCAGGGTTTTTATCCAAAACTATATTAGTAAGATCTCCGCCATCATCCAAAATCATGTTCAATGGCTTATTGTCTGCACCAAAGAACAAAGTTTGTTCGATACACCATTCATAATCAGCTTCGTTCAATCCCTTCCATGCGTATACGGGAATACCGGCAGCAGCAATAGCAGCTGCAGCATGGTCTTGAGTCGAGAATATATTGCATGATGACCATTGTACTTCAGCGCCCAATTCTACCAGGGTTTCTATCAGTACAGCAGTTTGAATAGTCATGTGAAGGCAGCCCGCAATACGTGCGCCTTTAAGAGGCTTGATTTTGCCATACTCTTCACGCAGAGCCATTAATCCTGGCATTTCGGCTTCAGCAAGATATATTTCCTTGCGGCCCCATTCTGCCAATTTTATGTCTTTTACTTTGTACGGTAACTTTTTTTCTTGGGTGGTTGAACTCATTTTGATAAAATTTTGAATATTTAATTGCTATCTATATTAAAAAGGACGGCAAAGGTACGAAAAATGGTATTAATATTGTTTTTTTTATGCCTGTTATTCTAAAAATTGAACATCCCGATGGGCAGCGTACTGCCATTTGGGAGATTTCTGAAGACAAAGATTCTTTGCTTCAAATAGCCTCCTTAGATAA
>Ga0206881_10205_pt1 | contig 17200 bp, 14 predicted proteins | sample Alteio_BWOrgCont_3_FD_152867 | JGI IMG/M metagenome (GOLD analysis project Ga0206881, IMG submission 152867) | Enriched cells from forest soil in Barre Woods Harvard Forest LTER site, Petersham, Massachusetts, United States -... | ecosystem: Environmental > Terrestrial > Soil > Temperate forest >...
GCCATCATCTCGACCAGATCTCGGAAGCTCAGCTTGTAGCCCAGGTACCAACGCACGCACAGGATAATCACCTCGCGATCAAAATGCCGACCAGCAAACAACTCTTCGACGCTTCTCCGCCTGCCCATCGTCAGTCCTCGATCCCTGAAGACCACTCTATCCGACGGCATCTCGCGATTTGCACCAGAACCCCAAAATGGACATTGACAGGAGGCGTTCCGGTTCAATGCTGCCGCGAACCAGCCTGTCCCTGGTCTGCTTTGGGCGAAATGCCGTTCTTTTCCAGCGTCTGACCGAGTACCCGGTCTAACTGGGCTGCCGCCTTCAGCCACGCCGCCTTGGCCATTACTACCGTGGTTTGCGCCTGAGCGAGATAGGTCTGCTGCTCGATGACCGAAACGTTGGTGGCATAGCCTGCGTTGAAGCTTTCCTGAGCGGCAGCCAGCAGTTGCGCCTGCAACTCTCGCGCCTTTGTGGCGGCTTCGGCCGCGCTTTTGGCGGCATTGAGCGCCGTGATCGCGTTCTGCACCTCGGCAGCTACCTGCGACTGCAGTTGCGTCACCCGCAGCTGCTGCTGCCTCAAAAGTGCCTGGTCAGCTCCGAGATTCGCTTGCGCGACACGGTTTTGCAACGGCAGGAAGAACTGTATCCCGGCCTCATACAGAGTCGACGAACGGCTGCCTCCGGTTGGAATCGGATCGGTAAGCGCATTCCCAGTCAAGCTATCCCCACCGATCGCGGTCAGTCCCGGAATCACGACTCCCCGGCTCTCATAGCTTCCATAAAGATCGATCTCTGGCTTGGCAGCGTTGGCGGCGCTCGCGACCTGCCGCTCGCCGTTGGTCACCTGGAAACGCGCCTGCTGCACGTCAGGGCGCTTCTCCCACGCGCCCTTGATTAGATCAGGGAGCAGCGCTTGCGGCCCGGCCTGCGGCGGCAGGAGGGGATCTATCGCCACGACCTCGGGCGCGCTGCCCGGCGTTCCCGTAAGCGACTGCGGATCAAGAAGTGTTCGCAGGATCACCTGCTGCTGGTCTCGTAGAGCGATCGTTTGGGTGAGCACCAGCTGTGTGCTTGTCACAAGTGACTCCGCTCGCGCTACCTCGATCGGCGGCAGGCGTCCCACATTCATCTGCTCTTGGTCGTTATGCAACAGCAACTCGGCCGTCTTCAGCGCCTGCTCCTGCACTTTGACCGAATCCTGCAGGCTCACCAGGTCGATATACAGGTTCTCAACACCGGCAATCGTGCTGATCATCTGCTGCTCCAGCACCGCCGCAGAGATTTTCCTGTTCGTCTTTGCAATGGCGATATAACGGGTGTTGTTTGCGCGTCCGGCCCCGCGCAAGAGCGGTTGCGCGATGAGTGCATAGGCATTGGGATGGGAGAACGGAACCGCGCTGGAACGTCCCGAGTAGAAGGTCTGCACGAAGTCGTTAACGCCCAGTTGGATCGTGGTCCCCGGACTGAAGCCCTTGGTCAGGAGGGTATCGCCGAGGGTATTGTCGGTTATCGTTTTATCGGCTTGCGTCACCGAACCCGGCGGAAGCGTCAGGAGCGAGACTGCCGGGTTTCGCCGCAGCCATCCGTAACGGCCTAACAGCTGGGCGTCGAAGCCGGGCACCGGCGATCCGGCGGAATATGGGGCCGGGCTGAGTAATAAGGAGTGCGATCCCCCCAGTACCCGGCTCGTGTTGTAGGAGGAGGATATTGTCGAAGTGATCGGGTCCACGCTCAACGGTGACAGGCCGGGAGAGGAAAAGCTGAGCAGGGTCACGGCGACGGGCGCTTCGCCGACCGGCGTATCCGCCACCGTGTAGTTAATCGGACGCGGCAGCCCACCGCCCATGGCCAACGGGACGCCCACATCCGCGATCGTCTGATCGACTTGCTCCCACTCGATATCGAGGTTGTTCTTCAGCGCCATCTGCAAGGCTTGCCGCAGGCTCAGATCCAGCTGGCCAGGCTGTGAATTTGCCGGCGGTTGTGTGGGAGCTGATGCGGTGTCTTGTGCCTGCGCCTGCAATCGAGACGGGTGAGGCACCGCCGGAAGCTGGAAGGCGGGCGCGGTTGATTGCGCTGTCGCTGCACATGCTGAAGCGCAGCCCACTACGATGCAGGTGAATGCTTGGCGGGCGCCGGAGCGTTGATAGAAATATCGAAAAAAAGAGCTCATCTCGCGCAACCCCTCCGAAAGAGCGTGATGTGATTGGTCCTGGCTGGCGTTACATCCTTTTGCTCGCGCGCTCTGTCGCCCACAGCTAGTTGCCGCCGCCGCCCTGCTGGCCGGCGGGCGCGTTCCGCGTGCTGACGCGCGCCCCCTGCTTCACCGCATCGTTGGGGTTCACCACGATGATGTCGCCGTCTTGCAGTCCAGCGGTGACATACACCTGCGTACCCAGGTCTCGCCCTAGGTTCACGGGCCGCATCTGGATGACGTTGTTCTCCACCACAGGCACAAACTGCCCGCGCGCCAGGGTAAGCAGGCTATCGCCCGAGATCAGTATGCCCGGGTTCGGGGCACGGTAATGCATCTGAACGGAAGCGTACATGCCCGGCCGCAACCTGTGCTGGGCATCAGTTATCTGTATCTCGGCGAGCAACGTCCGGGTCTGCTGGCTCAGAGAAACGCTGCTCCGAACAACCTTCCCTTTGAACGTCTCCCCCGGCAGTTCTGAAAGGGTAAAGTCCACAGGCTGGCCGGTCTGCACAAAAGGCGCATCCTGCTCCGGCACGGACACAAACACCTCCAGGCTGCCGAGGTCCACGACATCAAACAGCTCGCCGCCCTGCGCGCCACCCGTAGGCAGCCCGCCCGTGGGAGCGGTGGGAACAGCCAACAGACCCTGTGCAGCTCCCGAAGCCGACACCAGGTTGCCTACCTCGACATTGCGTGCCGTAATTGTGCCATTGATGGGCGAGCGAACCTGCTCGAAGTCAGCCAGCGCCTGCGTACGAGCCAAGGCTCCCTGCGCTGTCTTGACCCCATTCTCCATCGCCTGCAGGTTCGATTGCGCCGACTCAACCGCTGCGAACGCCGCATCGTCGTCCTGTTTAGAAAGAATGCCGTGGAGTACCAAGGTGTGCACTCGGGTGTAGGTCGCCTGCTGCAGCCGCAGGTTGGATTGCGCCGTCAACACGTTGTCTCTGCCTTGCTCCACAGCCGCCGTTTGCTGCGCGACCGAGGCGTCCAGGTCCGGAGCCGAGATGATCGCCAGCAGCTGGCCCTTGTGTACCGTATCCCCCAGGTCCACATACCGGGCCTTCAAGTACCCCGGCGCCCGCGCATAAATGTGTGCACTCCGGAGCGGGGTCACGGTGCCCGGCAGGGTCAGTTCCTGGTCCGAACTTGCGATGTGTACAGTCTGCACTTCAACGACCGGCAACGCGTTCTTCTGTTGTTCAGCTCTGGCGTTCACTACCCTGTCGCGGTTGTAGTGGGGCAGCAAACCCGCCAGCAGAGCTAGGCCCAGCACGACGATCGATATCAGGATCCATGACAGCCGCCGCCGGCCGTGCTGCGGCTGCCGTTGCGCCCCATGCTGTGGATCGCCAGCCGCGGGCGTTGATGTCGAGATGTCTGCGCTCATTGGTGCGCTCCTTCCTGCGCTCCCGTTCCCTGTACCTCATCCTCTAACCGCTTCTCCCAGTTCACCGGAGCCTGCTTACTCATCAGCGAGTACATCACCGGCACCATAAACAGCGTACCAACCGTTGCGAACAGGAGACCACCGATAACGGCCCGCCCGATCGGTGCATTCTGCTCGCCGCCCTCGCCCAGTGACAGTGCCATCGGCAGCATGCCGATGATCATCGCCAGGGCCGTCATGCATACCGGTCGCAGCCGCGTCGAGCCCGCGATCAGCGCCGCCTGCTTTGAATCCTTGTTACCCTCGCCCCACGATTCATTCGCAAAAGTGACGACCAGAATGCTGTTGGCGGTTGCGACGCCAATGGTCATCAACGCCCCCATCAGCGAAGGGACGTTGAAGGTTGTCTGCGTGAGGAACAGCATCCATACAATGCCCGCGAACGCTCCCGGAAGCGCCATCAGAATGATGAATGGTATGGTCCACGATTGGAAATTCATCGCCATCAGCAGATACACAAACACCACCGCCGCGGCGATGCCCACCTCCAGGTTCGCAAAGGATGTATTCATCGTCAGCACCTGGCCGCTCAGGACGATCTCCACCCCGGGCGGCAGGTGTTGTGAAGTTTTCTCGACGATTTTTTGCACATCGCTGGCCACTCCGCCCAGGTCGCGCTGGGCCACGTTCGCGAACACGTCCATGATGGGCAGCGCGTTGTAATGCGAGACGGTCTGCGGCGAAACCTGCCGCTCGGTCGTCGAAACATTGCGCAACAATTGGTCACTGGCGCCGGGAGTCGCCGTGACGGCCGTCCTCTCCACCGAATCAATGTCGTGCAGGCGGTACTGTGGTACCTGCACGATCACCGGGTATTCGACTCCTGTCTTCGGATCGAGCCAGAAATTGGGCGCAATCTGCCCGCTGCCGGAAAGAGACAAGAGCACGCTATCGAAAACGTCTTTTGCCGTGAGAGCGAGTTCCTGCGCCTTGAGCCGGTCGACATTTATATTCAGCTTGGGCGCATTGACCTGCTACTGCATGAACACGTCCACCGCACCTGGAACATCCTTGATCTGCTCCTGAAGCATTGCGGCGATTTGCGCTGTGGACGCTGCGTCTTTTCCGCGCACCTGCACATCGATCGGCGCGGGTAGCCCAAAATTCAGTGTTTGATTCGTGATATCCGCCGGTTCAAAGAAAAATATCTCCTGAGGAAACTTCTCTGCGAAATCCTGCCGCAGAATCTGCATCCATTCCTGCGTCGGCCGGTGCTTGGCGGCGAGCAGCACCAGCACATCCCCATCCCCGTTACTGGTTGTGTCGCTCGCCGAGTAGGCAAGGTTTACGCCGCCTGGCGGCAGACCGATGTTGTTCACCACCATCTGCAGCTGCTCCGCCGGGATCACGCGCCGAATCTCCTCGTTGACCCGCTTGAACACCTCCTGCGCCGTTTCGATCCGCGTGCCCACCGGGGGCCGGACGTGAAACTCCATCTGCCCAGAGTCCACATAAGGGAAGAAGTCCCGCCCAATCACCGGAATCAACGCCATTGAACCCAGGACCACCACCACGAATGCAACCAGCGTCATCGCGGGGTGCCCCAGTGCCCACTCCAGTCCGCGTTTGTACTTCTCCGCAAAATGGTCGAACCCGCGCTCAAACCCCTGGTGAAACCGCCAGATGAAGCTTCGGCTCAGTGGCGACTCCTTCTCCTGCCCCTGATATAGCGGCACCTCCTTCGGCAGAAGAAAGTGCATCATGGTGGGCACCAGCGTGCGCGACAGCCCGTACGAAGCGATCAGCGCCAGCACTACATTCACTGCGAGCGGTGTGAAAATGTACTTCGCCGAACCGGAGAGAAGCGTCACCGGCACGAACACGATGCAGATCGACATGGTCGAGATCAGCGCCGGCATCGCTACCTGCTCCGCGCTGTCCAGAATCGCCCGGGCCAGCGGCTTCTTTTCCCCAACTCCGAGATTGCGGTGCGTATTCTCGATCTCGACTGTCGCATCGTCGACCAACATGCCCACCGCCAGCGCCAGTCCCCCCAGCGACATGACATTGATCGTCTCGCTGAGAGCCGAAGAAACCGCAATTGCGAACAATACCGCCAGCGGGATGGATACGCTCACAATAAGCGTGCTTCGCCAGCTACCCAGAAACACCAGCACCATCATGGCGGTGAGAAACGCGGCCGTCACCGCCTCCTGCACCACGTCCCGGATCGACGCCCGGACGAGCACCGATTGATCGAAGATCGGCGTCAGCGTCAGCGCGCTCGGGAGGCCGGCCTTGATTCGCGGGAGCGCGGCTTTCACCTCATCCACGATGGTCAGTGTCGAAGAAGCGCCGCTCTTGATGACGGTCAACAGCGCCGACGCCTGCCCGTTCTCGCTCACGTAGCTTGTCTGCGGCTGGTACCCGTTATGGATCCAGGCCACATCCTTCATCTGAACCACCGCGCCATTGACTGTCCGGATGGGCAGAGCGTTCAACTCTGCGACGGTCTCCGCGCTGCTGTTGGTTCCTACCAGGTACTCCCGGTCGCCCATCTTCGCCGTGCCCGAGGGGGTGACCAGATTCTGGTTATTCAGCGCGCCTGAAAGGTCCGAGGCGGTCAGGTGATTGGCCACTAGCTGCAACGGCTCCACGTCCACCATGATGGCTCGCTGCTCACCGCCATACGGTAGCGGCACTGCGGCGCCCTTGATGGTCGCCAGCTGCCCGCGAATAAAATTCTGGCCCAGATCATACAGCTCGGTTTGCGAAAGCCCCTTTCCGCCCAGGCTCACCTGCACGATAGGAACGCTGGAAGCGTCGTATTTGAGCACATACGGCGGCAGGATTCCCGGGGGCATCAGGCGCAGGAGCGACTGCGCTAGCGCCGTGACCTGCGCAATCGCAAGATCCACCTGCACACCCGGTTGAAAATGGATCTTGATAACTCCCACGCCGCTGTACGATTGCGATTCCGTGTATTGAATGTTGTTAACTGTCGTTGGAAGCGCCCGCTCACATACCGCAATGATTCGCTTGGACATATCATCCGCATCCATCCCACCGTAGGTCCAGATAACGCTTACGATGGGGATGTCGATATCCGGCAAAATGTCGGTTGGTGTCTTTAGGATGGCGGAGATACCGAAAATCGCGATTAACACCGCGACAATGACGAAGGTATAAGGCCTCTGCAGAGCAAAGCGAACAATCCACATAAGCGCCCTCTTCTCGCTCGCTATTCCGAAGCAGGCTACCTCTGCCGGTCTGCTCCAGTCCAGTCGATCTGCACCGGTCGGTTCACGTCATTTCGTGCCCCCCCATCCGAGCAACGATCGCATCAGTACCGGCGTCTTCGCTCGGTTTCCCTCGATCTCCTCACTTGTCATGTTTGTCTACTCCTTGACGATGAGTTTTGGCAATTGCGCTCATACGGTCCGGGGTCCGACACCAACAAATGACACATAGGCTCTCCATCCGGCCATTCGCCCGGCATGTTCAACAGCAGCAGATCTTGCGGCATCTGCAAGCTCCAATGGACAAGGCTGCGCACAATCGTAATCGGAAGTGCTTCGGCGAAATGCGCGAGTGTCTCGTTAATGGTCTGCTGGATACGGTGTTTGGCTTGTGAAGCTTGCCTGTCGCAGTGGCGGCAGTTTTAGTGAGCCTATAACGGTTCGGCACTTGCCTTGCTGCGGAAGTCGAGTTGGGAAGGCATCTATTACTCCTCAGCTCTTGGTGCTTTCCCGGGCCCGTGAATAATTCGATTGAAAAGATAGAAAACATACGATCCAGTGCACATTGTGTCCGGAGACTCCGTCAGGATGCCGACGGAGGTCATGCTGGAATTCGGGCGCTCCCGTGAACAAAGGCTCGCTTTGAGGGCACGATTGCTCCACTGGCGGCTTCAGCTCAGAATCATCTTCATCACCCGGATCGCACTACAGAAATATCGGTTTCGGATTCCCGGCTTTGAGCTGCCAATGCCCATCCTGAAAGCGCAGCAGGTATTTGAAAATTAGCTCGGCTGACCGGTTGGAAGCGATCGGGTATCGGGTTCAGGGCAGCGATTCTACCGGTCCGGAAAGCGTCCGGAGAAGATTGATTTCTTCCTGCCTTCGCTGGAAAAGACTGTTCAGGATTGTTGCCCGCAGGATCCGTCCGCCCACTTTCAGCCCGGAAGGATAGCTTCCTTCCTCTCGTCCAGCGGATACGATCGCTCCTGGGATCCCTCGAGCAGGAGATACTCACAATGATCCATGTGATTCCTTGCCGCAAACTGTTTCTCTCTGGTGTGATGGAGTTGAAACTATTCCCACCTCGTACGTTACATTTCATTTCAAGCGGTCCTGAGTCGCCTGTCCGTCACGACATGGAGAAGAGAATTTTGTCATATGCAATTGGTTCCCGCGCACGGGTGCGCTTCTCCCGGGGAGAGCCGCTGTGATCTTGTGTGCACAGAATTGGACGAGAGGCGGACGCCTGACGACGTTGCAATCATGACGGGATGGTCCATGGTGACGTGCCCAAGGTGTCAGCAACCCTTAGAACGGCGGCACCGTCGCGGGTTCCTTCGACGGTACGTTCTCAATCTGCTCGGTTTCTATCCGTGGCATTGCAGCGATTGCCAAAGAACCCATTACCGCCGAGCACGAACGACGAGTGAGCCGACAAGCCCGAAGAACTAGATGAGTCACCGAACTTCCACGGACGCGTCCTGCGTCATCCTGTGGCGTCGCCATTTATCGAATCGAAATCGCTCAAGAGCGTGTCCCTTTGGACTGTGTTCAATCTTGCTCAGACCAAGGGCGTTGGATCAGAGATGATCTCCTCACCATTGATTCAAGATCAATCCTCCCTCCGCAATCCTCACAAGGCAGCTGCTTGAATTGGTAGCTGTGCCGCGAACCGCAACCCGCTCTCTCATTCCCCGATCAGGCGCGTCTGAACCACGCGCCCCCCGCCTTCTAAGCCGAGGTGTGCTGCATTCACCGAAGGCCCACGGATGCGTCCTGCGTCATCCTTGGCGTCGTCCGTGACAATCTCCTCTCGGTAGAAGCTCGCCCATCGAACAGACACGCTTGCCAATGTGCTGTAGACTCAAGGTCACCTATCCGTCTCAAATTGGAGTTGGCTATGCCCCCCTCGTGCACTCTCTTCTTCACGAGCGCGTTCTGACCGCAACGGATATCGATGAGGTTGAAAGAATCATCACCGATATTCTTGCTGCCAACCTGTGAGGTTCTGATGTCAGCAATGTGTCCTCTTCGGTCCACTCTCCTCGATATGTTCGACTCCTGCAATAAGGAACTGGCAGCGGCGCAGGTATGCCCACCGGGCATGGAGGTCACCCGTGAACGTTTCATGGAACGCACGGAGCGAGCCACGCAGAACGCTATGAAAGCGAATGCTGCCCTTAGAGAACACATGGCCGGTTGCCGCAAGTGCGTGCCCTTGCTGAGATGACGTCCCGACCATTTCGTCGATTTTCCGCTGAATCTGTTCACTATTGCTCAGACGAGAATTACCTAGGCCGATACCCTGCGGGTTGCGCTAACAATAAATTGAGGCCAGTAATGTGCGTTGTTCGCAGTAATCTCCTCGTCACATTTGATTCTTGTATTGCAGAAATGACAGCTGCTCGGCCACACAGGTCAGGCTTAGACGTAGCACAGTCGAACATCGCAGAACATAAAGAGCGAGCCTTAGAGACTGCCATGAAAGTCCATGCTGTTCTCATGGAGCACATCGGCGGTTGCGCCAAGTGTGCGCAATGGCCGACCGAAGTCGCGAAGGGAGAAACACGCAGGCTAAGTTTTTCCATAGCTTAGTTTCGCCTTTCTTTCGCTATACTGTTCGCATGTTCCAAAGTCCGCAAAGCCAACGCATCTTCGTGATCCGCTGCAAGGGATGCGGAGAGAACATCCCTGCACTGGTCGAGACATTGCCTGCGTCGTGGATCGCGGCCAAGTGTCCGCTGTGCAGCAAGCACCGGCGCTCGGATGACAATTTGGCGAGTCACAGCGTGGTCGTCGCAAGAAGCGGCACCGAGAGTTGTTAAATAATTAGCGAGGAACTTTATTTCCAATCCTCACCTGGCCATTCTCACATTCGGGACTTGATGATCTCCCGCACTAACTGTTATGTCGGTCAGCGGCACAACCGCGAGGACTTGTGTCCCAGCTCCCTGCTTCGATTGAACGGAGAACGTTCCGTGCACCAGATGCACCCGCTCCTGCATGCTCAGCAGCCCCAACCCTCGCCGCTTCCTAGCCTCCTCCACGTCAAAGCCTGCGCCCGCATCGTTCACCACCAGCTGGACCGCATCCCCCACGCCGATCAATTCCACGGTGAACTCGCTCACGCCGCTGTACTTGACTGCGTTATGCACGGCCTCCTGCGCAACCCGGAAAAGGCACAGCGAGACATCCTTAGGCAGATGCGTCGGCACATCTCTGTCTGTGAACAGCACGTTTACTTCATGTTGCTTTGATAACTCATCGCAGAAACCGCGGATCGCCGCCGTAATCCCCAGATAATCCAGCTTTGACGAATGCAGCTGATGCGACAGCGACTGAACGTCGACCGCAATCTCCGAACAATGCTTCCCGATTTCTTCCAGGTTTCTCTTCGTGGCGGCGGATGACCCGTCTGTACCACGATTCGTCTGCTCGATCTCCATCGACAACAGCGCCAGCCGCTGGCTGATGTCATCGTGAAGATCTCTCGCGATTCGGCTGCGCTCCTTCTCCTGCGCCTCGATCAGCTGCCCACTCACCTGCTCGAGAGCCTGCTGGGCAAGCTTCTGCTCTGTCACATCAATCGCCGAGCCGATGAATCCGGCAAACGATCCGTCGCCATTCACCCGTGGAGAAGCCACGTCGAACATCCAGCGATAAACCCCATCGCTCCGTCGAAGCCGATACTCCCGCGAGAATGCCTGGCGCTCCTTCAGGCTCTGCGACATGCCATCTTTCACATTTCTCAGATCGTCCGGATGGACATACGTAGCCCAGCTATCGCCGTACCCCGCATTCGAGTCCGGACCCGTAAACGCGATTCGCCGCTCGTTCAGATACGTGATCTTGCCCTGCGGATCGCACATCCACACCAGCGAAGGCGTCGTGTCCGCCATCACCCGGAACCGTTTTTCGCTTTCGCGAAGCTGAGATTCAGCCTTCCGCTTTCTCGCTCGCTCCCACAGCAGTCCGATGACCAGCAGAAGCAGCGCACCGATCACCACGATCGTGGCGATCAGGTATTTGCGGTAGCTTTCCCATAACGAGGGAGGCCGGTACAGAATCACGCTGCCCGGCGGCAGCGCCGACTCCCGAATATGCCAGCGGCGGAGCGCGCGCCAGTCTGCCTGGACTTGGAAATCAGGACCTTTCACAATGGGAATGTCTTCTGGCCGTTCACCTAGCAGCACTCTTGCTGCTATTTCCCCCGTCCGCAGCAGGATTTTGGTGCTGTCAGGGAATGCTCCACCAATACAACCATAGTTTAGACAAAGCCCCGGCCATGCAGAATAGGTCGGCAGGTGTTGTGCGGCCACGGTGAGCACATCAAAGGCGCTAATCGCCGGCTCAGTCGAACTTTGTGGCGCAAGCTGGAACAGGATCACGGTATGGGGAGGGAGTGCGGCAATGCTCTCAAGCGTCCCGGTGCCTGGAGGTCCGAGGATGTCGATCTCTCTTACCTCGCCGTCATGACGAAGAAGCTCGGAGTGTGCAATTTTCCACCAGAAATTACGGCGGGCCTCGATAACGGCAACTGCAGTTGTATCCGGGTGAAGGCGAAGCGCGAGTTCGATTGTTTCCCGCACTCCAACCGAACCTTCCACACCGGTGACTCCAGGCACCATCTTCTTTCCTTCCAGTTCGCTGGCAGTGACCGCTGTGAACACGATGGGCACGCCGGGAAATATCCGGTCGCGGTATTGCATCGTGAATTCAAGCGCCTCAATGGCAACTACAATGACAACATCCGGCTTCACCTCCCTGTACGCACGGCGAAATGTCTCCGCCAGGCTCTCTCGATAAGACTCATCTCCGAATCGCTGGTAATCGAGAAAACCTGTATAGAAGTTGACCTGGCCCGGAACGCGCGCCCGTATCGCGGATTTAAACAAATCCAGAGCCTTGGGTTCCTGCTGAGAAGTACTGAACACGACCAGTACATTTTTCGCATCCGGTTCTGCCGCAGCGAGAGAACCGACGAGAACGCATAACAAAATACCCAGGATCGCAGGCAACAGACGGAGCGTGCATCTCCAGGTGACACAACCACTGGAGCGACGATACTCTACCGCGTCTCGGACTTTCCTCATCGCGTTCCTCAGCCAGTTAACGTCGATCCTTAAACTGCCGAAAGCGCCTGCCTTTGGGTCGCTCGATCTCGAGGGCCATGCCGCCACGAAGTGTTAGCGATCTTAGCGCATGATAACCACGGTTGGTAGCGATTTTGAGGGGCGGCTTCTATCTAGTAAAAAGGTGCCCTTCGTGGGTTTGTAGCTATCACTTAGCGCAGCACTGCTAAACTTTTGGTAATCGCTGACACAAAAAGGACTTGTGCTCTGGTCCGCATGCACGTAAGTTCAACGGCGTGGTTCTGCTGAAAAGCAGAGTGCCTGACTGACAGGATGCTCCTACGAAGTGGGGTGTCGTAAACCAGTAGGCAGGCGTGTCTCCTTCTGATTCGCAGTAGATAAAGATCCTTAATCACCGCTCTTAGAGCGGCTGACTTTGTTTGCGGCGAAAGTCTAATTCCCTTCCAGAGCATTTCGGTGCCATCCGTCTCGATGGCCAAGTTTCGTATCAGAAGCAATCGTGAGTTTCGTTTGTACGCAACGAACACCACGCTCGGCTGGCGCGTAATCCGACACACAAGTGCAGAGGTTGGTGAAAGCAAGGTTGCGGCCGGTCTCTGGCGGCGCGTCTATGAGACGGTATTGCTTATGACGTCGGCTATCAACCGTTAGGCGCAGATCGGTGGACCGACGAAGATCTCCATTCGATGCAGCAATCGAGCGCATGCATCACGGCCGATGAGATGGAGTTGATCGCAGGCGTGGCATTCAGGGGCAGTCGCTCGATGACATTCGGGATGAATTAAGTAGCACGCACTGAGCGCATTACACGTGGCCTGGCACCCGAAGACAAAGCGAGCGCGCCTTCGCCAAGTTCCGCGTGTGGAACAAGGTGGGCTCTGCCATGGGCGACATCCTGCGCGTGTGGCCGAAGTCAGTTGCGGTGCAGTAAGTGGTCGAAGAGCTATGCCTGTGAACGTCTGGTTATCGATCATCAGCGCCGTCGGTGCGGTATCTGCGGTGGCCGCACATCTGCTCATCGCAAGCGGGTACTACGGCCGCCTGACGCAAAAGGTCGAAGATCACGACGATCGCCTGGGCACCGCCGAAGCGCAGCTACGCGATCACGAAACGAGTTCGGCCAGGGGCCGCGCATTCACTGCCCAGAAGGCGGTGAAGCTTGGCCTGGCTGATCGCGTGGGCACGCTCGACGATGCGTTGGCCAAGCACGGTGCTACGCGGCCGGTGGGCATGCGAGGCGGCTTGTTCTCTGCCCCATTCCTGGCCGATGAAGATGGACGGCGCAAGGATCCCGAGGACGGCGAAAACGTTGACGCCAGGATGACAACGAAATGTCCGAGGAGGACGGTGACAACACGTGCGAGTGCGCTTGCTCGGCCTGCAAAGAAGGCGCGTGCGACGCCTGCTCGTGTAATGCGTGCGCATGCGACCAGACCACATCGGCCCACAAGAAGGCGGCGGCGAATCGACGCCGGCTGCAGCTCGCTGAACTCTAGAACCTACTCATAAATCGACAAGCCGTGCTTGTGTTCGTGGTCGGCATACATTCCGGTTTGCCGGTGACTCGGGCTCAACGGAGGAAATCCCCGCCTAGCTGAAAGGAGCGCGAGCGTGGATTGTGGTACCGTGCTGGGGTCGCGACTCGATGAAAAATGTTCCGTTCAGCATTTTCAGTCGCTCCTCCATGCTGATGAGGCCAAGCCCCCGGCTTGTCTTTGCAGCTTCAGTTTCAAAACCCAGGCCAGAATCGCTGACCGTGAGCTGAATCTCACCGGACGTTCCCCACAATCGCACCTCGAAGTGGCGAACGCCACTGTGTTTGGCGGCATTGCGGAGAGCTTCTTGCAGAACTCGGAAGAAGCCAAGAGAAATGTCCAGCGGCAAAGCAGTAGGCAGAGCGTCGCTTCGGAAATCAATTTCCACTTTCTGCTGCGTTTCGAATTCCTGACAGAAGCTTTTCGTAGCCACAGCAAGACCAAGAACTTGCAGTTTGGATGAATGCAACTCATGCGACAAGGACTGGATATCGTCCGCTATCTGGGCACTCTGCTTCTGGAGTTCGGCGATACGCCCGCGGGCTTCGAAAGGGTCTTCCTTGAGTTGTTGTAACCCGCTGGTCAGCATCGCGAGGCGTTGACCGATGTCGTCGTGAAGTTCTCTGCTGATCCGAATACGTTCCCGTTCCTGCGCCTCAATCAACCTGCGGCTCACGCTTGCGAGTGCGAATTCAGATAGTTTGCGGTCCGTGATGTCCTCCACAAAGGCAAAAACGAGCGGAGTCCATCCATCCGCGTTTCTCCATAGGGACACGTTCAGACGTCCCCAAAACTGAATCCCATCTTTTCTCACATAGCGCTTTTCCAGCGAGTACCGATCGATGGCACCCGCACAGAGTTGTTGAAAGAGAGCCCAGTCGTCTGCGGAATCTTCGGGATTGGCAAAGTCGCAACAATTCATGCCGCACAACTCGTCCCTCCGGTATCCCAGCATGGAGCAAAGCGCTGGGTTGGCAAGCAAGAGTTTGCCTTCGAGATCTTCCACTGCGATTCCCAGTGACGCTTGCGCAAACAGGTAGTGAAAAAGCTGATTATCGGGTGCTGACAACGTTTCCGATGACATGATGATTCCAGAGCATACAGGTTTATAGACGAACACCTGACACTTTCCGCCTCAAAAGCGAATTTGTCGGTTATCTCACGCTCATCGCCTTTAAGGCGACGCAGCCGCTGAGCTATCCCAATCCCCTTCCCGATCTGCTGGATCCGGTCACGCGCGAACTGACGCGCATACAGTGCCGTGATGAAAGGATCCTGGATTGCGTTGTTCACCGTGGCCAGGCGTTGCTGCAGATTGACATTGCCGAGCTGCAGCCCACGCAGCTCGTTCGTTGACGTAAGCATGTCGAACGACGCAATCGACCACCAGAGGATCAGATCGAAGCGCTGATTCGAGCGGCAGACATCGAGCCAGCGTTGTTGCTGCTCGGGCGCGAGCGCGCGCTCGGCGTCGGACTCCTCCTCCTGCAGGTATTCGAAGTACTCCTGGTCCTGAGTTGTCCAGCAACCGGCCATACGCTTGAGTTTCTTGACCAGGCGCAGCTCTTGGTTCACTTGTTTGGGCTTCGGGGGACACGGAGGCGGCGGCTCCTGTGGTCGACGCTTGCGAATGAAAGGTGGGTCGCCAGCGACGCGTGCCGCTTTGTAGGACTTCATGTGATACCAGTGGATCTCGCCGAGTGTCATCTCGCCGAAGAAAAGGAGGGGCGGCGGCGCCGAGCTTCTGACGATAGTCCTGCTCGGTGTTGGGGCGAATGTAGCTGGCGCTGATGGCGCCAGGCGTGGCAGCGACAGATCGCAACTTTAGATAGTGCTCAGTGGCCTCTGCAAAGGATAAGTCGGCAGTAATTGAAGACAGCAAGGTTTGTCGTACTCGTAAACACGCCGGGCAATCGAGATGCCCTGGCGTGTGTTGTACTAGGGGATTTTGGTTTGGTGCAACGTCAGAGAATATGGCGGTCGAGGGGGCGAGAACGTTGCGCTGGAGCAGGTACTTTGGTCAGTTGCGCGTTTGGGCTTGGGTGAGGTACGCACGTGGGATTCCCTCCATCTTCAGAGCAATACGTGTCATGGTCAGCGGAGGGGGACGCTCGACCGTCGGTGTCACACAATAGGCGAGATGGGCGCAAGGTGGGAAGTCCAATTGTCGGGCATGCGATGGTCAACCGCGGTTGGCGGAACTGCTGTTCAAGACGTGCGGGGTAGTGACAGACTCCAGCAGCTAATGAAGATGACGGCCTTTCTCGGGCCTTTTCCATTGGTTGATGAGCATCTCTTGCAGTGTCCTGGCGACAGAGATGCCGTAGCGCTTCAAATTGGCACGAATCTGCAGCAGTCGAACGTTGATTCGTATTTCGTCAGGACCGGTTAGAGCCAGACCAGGCTGTAATTTAAGAACCGCTAGATGCGCGATCTGCGCATACCTGATTAATCGCCGCCGATGTTGTTTGTCGGAGGTTTCCTTCGCTTCGCGAAGAAAAGCCAAGGCAACATCAAGTTCGGCAATGATTCTCTGTACTTCGGTTTCGATCTCCATGTCTTGCAATCTGGTTAAGGTTTCCATCGCACTTGGCCTCGCGTCCTGTGGTTATTTGGATTTGCGATCCGGGATTCGCTGAAGCGGTGTCGTACCCTTCAATAGGCGCGGTGCCGCCCGGGATCACTCCCGACATCCAGGGTATTAGGCAAGAAAGAGGAGGGCCCCCGAAAAATGGAGGGCCCTCGCATGTGCGGGCGGCCCATGCGGTTCGGCCGCCGAGCATCTCTCCACAACGGATGTAAATTTTGATGTGATAGGTCGTGGAGAAGGTTGTCGGGGAAAAGTGAAGTTTCCTTAATCCTGAGTGGGGTTGCACAATTATTTCTAATCGGCGGGAAATGGTGTGTTGTCTTAGAAAAGAGGGTGGCAGAGATGACTCCTTCCACTTCTCTTTCCCCTTTCAGGAAACAAGTGCCTTGTTGGAGAAAGAATCAAGAGAGGCTAAATTTTTCAGGGGTTGAGACACAAATATGTTTCCCAGCAGCGCCTCGTGGATTGCCGGAATCAGATCGGTCCAGAGCCGGGACTTGAGGACGTAGGCGGAAACCCCGGCAGCGAATGCCGCGCTAACAAAGGCCTGTTCCTCATGGAGGGTGAGAAATACTATCCGGGCTCGACAATTAGCCATCTGGAGCCGTTCGGCAGCTTGAAATCCATTCACAACGGGCATGGAAATATCCGTGATGAGTACGTCGGCATCCAGGGTCAGAACCAAGTCGACGGCTTCGTTACCATTCTCCGCTGTGCCGATGACCTCGAATTCCTCGCCAAGTATTCCGCGAACCTTCGCGACTATGGGCCGATAATCATCTGCAAGCACCACTCGAATCGTGGACATACGCCTCCGCACTAACGGCGCTAACACCGTTATCGTTCACCTGTTGCGGGGTTTTGGGAATCCAGTATTGCTCGCTGGCGCAAAATGTCGCCTGTACTCCACAGTGAACTCTGGCCGCGGACGCCAACACGGTCTTCCTCGGCTACGGAAAGGCCGCGAGTCAATCACCACTGTGAGATTCGCTGAAGTGCTCTGGACTGGACCGGCAAGCGAGAAATAGCGACCGGACGCGCTTAGTGATATCTACTCCCCTTGCCTTTTCCGCGGAGCTATTGGCACCACGGCACGATCGACCGGGTAGGTCAGGCCGTCGGCATCACACAATCGACAGGCGGTCTCGGAATT
>Ga0206881_10206_pt1 | contig 17064 bp, 20 predicted proteins | sample Alteio_BWOrgCont_3_FD_152867 | JGI IMG/M metagenome (GOLD analysis project Ga0206881, IMG submission 152867) | Enriched cells from forest soil in Barre Woods Harvard Forest LTER site, Petersham, Massachusetts, United States -... | ecosystem: Environmental > Terrestrial > Soil > Temperate forest >...
TCACGTCATAGTGACCGGATGGTACAATGAAGATGCCCCGCAAGTTGTTGTAAACAAAGCTGGAGAGGTGGCAGAGCCCGGTTGAATGCACCTGACTCGAAATGAGTAATCAGGGCATTTCCTAACTGCCACCATTTCAACTGTTTACTGCATAAGTCTTATCGATTGAGTGCCATAGATTCGGCATCGCCGTTGCCTAGAGTCGCCACAAGTAGACACGAAATCCGATAGCTACCAGCACCGCCATAGCACCAACTGACCGGAGGGCGGTCATGTTCGCTTCAAGGCAAGTAGTTCTCTCGCGAAGTCTTCCCGCTCACGCTTGTGTTCCGAGAGAATGCGAAAAGTATGCGTGAAGATTAAATTGCAGCGGTCGAAAAGATTTAGGCACTCCTCCTCTGACAGTCCGTGAAGACCATGACTTGTCACGTCATGAAGGGCGGTGAAGCTGTCACGCCCGTTCACAAAAACAGAAGTGGGTAGCACTTTCTCAGCCGCGTACTCGATTTTCTGGGAGTATTGGAACGTGTTCCGCGCCAACTCGAACTGTTCGCGTTCCTCCCGAGTCCATCCGTCCCATTTCTCTTCTCGCAATAGGTCCATCAGTGCTTCTGTGGTGTCCTCGACAATCCGACGAAGATAGCAAATCGCTCCGATTCCAAAGCCGAAGCTTCGCGAACGCAACGCCTTTGTGTACAAGTTCCGAGAATCGCCGAGGACTCTTTTCAGTTTCGGATCGATCCGTTCAGTCAATTCGGGAACCTGTCCCACTTTCCAAAACCCATTATCGTTCCACACGTACATGTATTTCTGGATATGCTTCTTGCAGTTCCGGCACGTGTAGGCCATCGTTTCACCCCAACCCTTGTGTGAGTACGCCGCACCCCGCTCTTCTACCCGCTCGAAAGTCTGCACCTTAGAACACTCAGCATTCGGGCAGTACAACTGGATCGTCTTCGGCAATCTGTCCAGTCCGCTCTCCAATTCTTCAAAGGCGAAAAGAGAATATAACGGACCTGCGGCCAAAAATTCCGCCAACCTCAGGAGGGCCGCTTTCACGGCCTGCTGTGCGGCCGCCATTCGTTCCACTTGCTCGGGTGTCGGGGGAGATACAGAAGAATCCATCTTGATTTGCTCCTCGCCTCTTTCGCTAAAAGTGTAGTTGATACATCCACAACAAATAGGATCGCTCTTCGCCCTTTCTTCGCTATACTGGTTTTGCCATGTTCGACCCCAACGCACACATTCCGCGTCCGAATCGCACGCTGATCTACATGGGCGCGTGCATGATCGCGGGTATCAGGCTGGCACGAGAGAAGCAAGTCAACGTGCGTGTGATCCCGACCAGTCACGCGATTGATGAGTCAGTCGAACTCGCGCATGAGATATTCAATCGGGTGTTTCGGAAGGTGCCAGATCGAATGACACAATGGTGAAACCCATCTTGGCGCGACCCATTACAATTGAAAACCGCACGCAGTTGAAAGGGTAATAACAAATGTCTCACGCCTTATGGCAGGGAGTGACATTCGTTGTTCGCATCGCCGTGTGTCTGCTTGGCATTACTTTCAGCCTCATGTCGCACTTTCTCTATGCGGACGAGGAGGAGAAATTACGTAATCGGTTAGTCGATCTCTGGATCACCACAACAGCAACAGAAGAGACTCTAGGAAGACTTATCGTTAAATTCGCCAACAAAGCTGCGGTCCTCGGGGACAAACTGCTCACTAACCTATTGGGCAATTCGTTTTTCTCCCTAAGATTTGTCGCAGCATCAGGCTGGCTTTCCATAGCCTCAGGTTACATGATGGCAGCGTATACGCTCTACAGCTTCGATGCTGCTCAAAGCTTATCCCATCCAGAACCTCTGGTATACTTTCACGCCGCTTTCAGTTTGCTTGCGGTAATCACACTTATGGTGATTCCAAGATATGCCATTTCACGGACGCGTTGTCTAATCCTGATTGCACTTATTCCTATCTCGCTAGCAGTTTACTATGTAATAACTTCAGCTTACGAGTTCCACCGCTACCACATCCAAGCGTCATTAATGGATATCTTCATGTCTCTGACCATTGTGGGTAATTCATTTGATTATACGGTTGTCGTCATGGCACTCGGGGTGTTATGTGATGCGATTGTCATGCCGATTACTCGCCATCTACTTAGACGGATGACGCATACTCGTAATCTACGATCACTTGCTGGTTATCTGGCATGCAATGTCTTACTGTCTCTAATCCTATTAGCGGGGGTACTCGTCTTTTTGCTTACAAGACACGTGCTACGAGGTCCGTCAGAGTATCTTCTATCATATAAGGCTAACCTAGCACCCTTAGTCGCTTTTAGCTTTGCATTCAAAGTGGTTGCAGGAAGCGGAGGAACAAACCTCTTAGCACTATTCTTAACTGCTATCATTTTCATTATTACCATCATCGCCGTTGTTAACTCTGTGCTGTGGCCGCCCTTGGCAAGAATCCTGAATGCGCTCAACCGCGATTTGAGAGCGACAAGACGTTGGTTGCTGGGGGTAGGATGATCATTGATCGTCTTGTCATTTCCACCGACGGCTCATCTGATTGAGTCTCTTCTAAAGCTCCTACGATAGACACTCAGTCCTGATTACAACTTCGCGCCGCAGACGACGGGGCCAATTGGGAATGTTTCGAGCCGTGCCGAAGTAATTACTCACACGAACGAGGAATTCTAAACAGACCGGACACGCTGATACGCTGACGACAGTTCAGGTTCCCATCTGCGTTGTTCTATACAGCGGCTGCCAACCAGCAACCGTACCACTGGTCGGATTTCCCTTCTGCAAACCCAGACACGGCGCGTTGAATGTGCGCGCCTCCTGCCCCAAATATTCCTAACGACCCCTCCCATACCCCCGTGCTACCCTTTTTTGCACTCGGTAGTCATGGATATCCCGCCACAACTAACTCACCCGCTGATTGCCCTCGTTGATGGCGGGTCCATCGTTGCCGTTGTGGTAGGAGTGGCAAAGGCGTTTGAGTGGTTCGACGGCATGGTGAGCGACGCTGGAAGGCAGGCTCTCAGCAATCAGCTAAAGAATGCACCGTCTGATGAGCGGATAGATTCGTGGGCCACAGTCTTTCCAAGGCTGATCGATCGGATATTTGGCGAACGAGCGTTGTCGTGGAAGTTTTTCTTTCGTTCCTGCATGGCATCCTACATCGCCGTGCTCTCTCTGACTTTCCTCTACTCTCGCGTTCACCATCAAATATTCTCGTTGGGTTCATCTGCCCCAATCGAAGCCCCTACAATCATCGCTAGCGTGGGGGCGACGATGCTCCTAGCTTCCGTTATGAACGTGTTGCCAGATTATGCTTCACTTCTCGTGAGCAGAACTATAGTGCGCAAAATGGCCATTAAGCCCACCGCGTCACGAATACTTGGCTTTGTCATATTAGATACTGTCCTCAGCATTGCGGTCTTCTATGTGGGCCTTCGTATCTGTGTGGTTATTTTGGACTTTAAGTTTAACCCACCATTCCACTGGTCTTCTTTTTATAATAGTAGCGTGATGTCAACTGGCGACCTATGGGACATCTTTACATTGACGGACTCAATAGGCGTTTTCTTGTATAGCTCCCTGTTCACATCGGTATGGGTATGGTTGTATGTCGTGTCAATATTCGCCATTAGGCTATTGCACGGCGTTCGGACAATATGGGCAAAAGTCACACCCTATCTCGATATAGAAAAGAAGCCTCTTGTCGCCATAGGAAGGGTAGCCGGACTGTTCGCCGGTGCCGGATATGCCGTGCTCCTTGGATTTATCTGGATAGGTCGTCATTGGCATTAGGCTGTCGCATGACGTACACTTGACGACCTATGAATCCTGACCAAGTGATCGCAGCTATCGACACCGAGATTAACCGACTACAACAAGCCCGCAAACTGTTGACTGGCACTGAGACACGCAAACGCAAGTACATCTTGAGTGCCGAAGCCAGAGCGCGAATCAGCGCGGCTCAGAAGAAGAGATGGGCGCAGCAGAAGAAGGTGGGCAAATGATGGACGCGAGCGCAGCAGTTACGGCAACGCAGATGGTTGCTACAGTGGTCAACACGGTGAGAGCAGCAAAAGAGTTGGCCAAGGACATCAGCAATCACGAACTCAAGGATAAGATTGGCGAAATCTACGACAGCCTGAATGACTTGCGACAACGTGTCCTCGATCTTGACGAAGAGAACCGCGCCCTGAAGGGTGAAGTCGCAAAGAAGCTTGATATCGAAGGGCCGACGCCCCCATATGGTTATTTCTACCGTAAAGATCATCCGCAGGACCCTCTCTGTCCCACGTGCTATCAGTCAAAGGAATCGCGATTGGGATTCATGGGACCGCAACGGCGTTCAAGCGCAGGAGTCTACCGTAGCTGTCATCTTTGCGGAAAACTGATTTACGAGGATCGATCACAACGATCTGAGATAGTAATCCAGAGTGAGTGGACCTGACGAAGGAACGCGCCCACAGTTTTCAGCATGAGCGCGCCCGTTTACTCCGTCACTTTTGTGGATAGCAAAAAAGAGGGGCGCGGAGATGCGCCCCTGAGAATGGGGATTTGCTTCCAGCTTAGAAGCCTGAGAAGCACGTCGAGATGTCCAGTCCGGTCGGCTGCAATTGCGTGCCGAATGCTACGATAATGCCAACCCTATTTTCCGAACCCTTTGGCGAAATTTGCTGAGGGGTTCTTTTTGCGCTTAGGGTTCAAGCCCGCCGAGTGTCAGCATCGATCTCAGCGATTTGCTCTTTGTAGTACTCTGCGGCATCCAGACGCCCGTCAACGAGCGCAGCTTCGAAACTTTCCACACAATCCCTGCGCATTTCTTCTGCTTCTTCTTCCGTCGGCGGCGGATCACAGTAGGTGCAGCAGCGTTGTGTTACGCCGTCTTTGTCTTCCCAGTGGGTGAAGTCGTATGGACCTTCAGCGAACAGTTCGCAGTCTTCGTGGTTATGAATCGTGCATTCGTAGAGAGCAAGGTTGTCGTTAGTCATGCGACGACCATATACGAGATTGTGGCAAACCACAATAACTATGTTCTGTCAAGATAAATCGTGAGACTGTCTCTGGATTCATGCGACAGCGGATAGGCTCAGGGCCAGCCCCGGACATCCGTACACTGACAACCTGTCGGCCAGCCGTCAGCTTACCTGCACTCGGCATGACGCCGGACGTCCGGTCGCATCAATATACCGAAAACCATATATTGTCGACGACACTACGTCAAGTTGTCACGGTCACAGTTACAAATAAGCGTTCAGAGAACCTTGGGACCAAAAATATCTTGTGCTCGTAAGTCATTGATAACATGGGGGTATGGGGGTCAAAAGATGCCGATGTCAAGGCCCAGAGGACCATGTGGCCCATTCCCAACGCATCCCCGCGTTTTAACGAAATCAAATACCGAAAACAGTATATTGAATATGTGATTTTGTAGATAACGGGCAACTCACTGATGATAAAGGAATTGCCCGTCTGTCGATTCACACTAAGCGACTCGGAGAGGAGGCTTCTTGAGAAATACCATATCAAAACTGATCCCATGATGTCAACAGAAATCGTGAGGACCTCTTGACTTTATTCTGCATCAGGCGTAATGAACGTGTCCGGGTGCCCGGACGGGTACAGGATAGGGCAGGATGAGGCAGAATCGCCCTGTAGCGCGTTCACCGACATCGGGTGACGTGTCGGTATGGTTCCGATGTACCGACGCCGCAAATCGAGTCGGCATGAACGAAGATGTTTACGCTCGCAGGATGACCGCGCGCACCGGCACGAGAAAATAATTCCGACCGTGCGTGGGTTTTGGTTCTCCGAAAACCGTCTATGAGTATAGAGGGGGAATTATTTTCGACCGGGCGACCTAATCGGGCCGTTTTACTTCGTCTATGAGTATAGAGGGGGAAATAAGTCCGACCCCGCACGACTTTTGGGTCTCCGAAAACCGTCTATGAGAATAGAGGGGTACTTTTCCAAGCAGAAACATGAAAATAATCGGAGATGATGGGGGATTTTGGCTTTCCGAAAACCGTCTATGAGTATAGAGGGGTACTTTCCTCTGTTTCCGGCACAATTCCGCGGGCGTCGTATGAGTCCAATCCGCGCGGTCGGCCCTCCACGAAATACACGCTCCAGTAGAAAACGAGAACCCCTGCACGCTGCTAACGTGCAGGAGGTTTCGGTTAGGTCGCTACTAGTGCTGGCCAAAAAATATGGCAAGGATCAAGGCACAGATTGCCTTTACGATCACAGAAACAGGCCCTAGAGCGAGGATAAGAAGCTCCAATTTGGAGCGTTGCTTAGTAGGCACGAACATCTTACCTCGTTAGTTGATCCTCCGGTTGTCTCTCCAGAGGTATTGCTGGCCCGCGTACCGCGTTACACGTTACCGGGTTCGCTTCAATCATAAGGGCACGCAGTAACGCGCCACTCTCTGGCACAATTCCAAGCACATCCTTGACGTCGACGATCCCCGTTCACGCGGGTCTGGCCGTCGTGTCTCCACACCAATCAACCCCATCAACCGTTCCCACAGGAGGGATACCATCATGCTGAAAAAGAACCTGAACGATCTCAAGACCACCGCTCACCAACTCGGGGTCACATACGACTTCCTCAAAGCTTCCATCGAAGCAGGCGTCGTCCAGACCATCACAATCGGTAAGAGGCAGTTTGTCTCGAACGCAGAAATCGCGCGATTCGTTGCCAGCGTTGCCGCGTAAGTCCTGCCACGTCGAGAAACATTATGCAGATTCGCGCGCCAATGGTCCAAAAAACGGACTACTAGACATTTCCCAGTGGTCCGAAAAACGGACTACCCAGTAGTACCTAAAACGGACCTAATATATTAAAGAGTCTAAGAAACGTTGTTTGGAAAACTGATGATCACGTTCTCTTACAGTGAACAGTAACGAGAATATGGAGATCGTCTTTTTGTTCTTTAACATTTTCTAAATTGACCCGCCCCAAAAAACAAACCCAAAAACACAGAAGGCAGAAATAAGTCTCTAAGAGACACACTCTCTTTCGCGCCCCGCGCCCCCGCGCGTCCCCGTCTCCATCCCCGAGCGTGAACGTTTTCGCTCCTCAACAAAGTCCCTGCCATCTGGGGCATCTTCGAAAGGACAATTTAATGCTAGACAAGCAGATCAGGAATTTACTGCTTAACGACCACAAACCCGCGGACCTCAAACCCATTGACCTTCTGATTGTCGCTTACCTCTTATCCCGGCATGCTGAGGAAAGAGAGGTCATTGATAGTTGGGACACAATCGCGACCCGTCTCCATTGCAACCGAAAAACGGTAGGTGAATCAATCAAACGGCTGGAATCTCTCGGCTGGATTACCCGTTCCGACCGTTACGCGTACGACAAGGAGCAGAAACGCAGAGAGAAATTCAAGCGCGCTTCGCTGCTTGTTCTTAACATCGAGGCATTGCCGGACGGAACGACGCCACATTCCAAACCGTCACCCTACGCAGAGAAACTGGCGGCCGAGTATCACGCTGTCTTGTTGCCGAAAGTCGGGGTTACCAAGAAACGCCCGAGAACATGGACCAAGGTAAACGAGCACGCCGCGCAACAGATTCTTGACGCGTTAGAAAGCAAGAACGGACCTGACGGCAAATACAAGATGGCCTATATGTTTGCCAACTACGCCGTATGTCATTCGTCCTTTAAGAAGTCGGCACGTGACAGTCTGCGCGAGATCACGACTCGTTTACCTGCACTTAGACAAGAGTGGCGGGAATGGTACGAAGCACAGACAGCACAGACACAAATTGAAACGACGATAACGGAGGAAATAGCAAATGCGTAGGACCTTTTCGAAAGCCTGCTGGCATCTTCATGAAGACCCATCACTCCCGATGATGCAGCTACCAACTTTGACCGGCAATCAAATGGTGTTTTGTCTCGCATGCGGAACTGGCCGTCTGATGCGGATGATTAACAAAGAAGGCCAGAGAGTGAAGGCAGCAGCCGAGCAGCTATCGTTCTCTCAGTGCGGACACAACGAGCAGGAAGGCCCGTGTGCATCCTGCATGCAAGCCCTGATCACCGAGCTAATCGGCCAGAAGGCATACATGCCGACGCCGAAGAAAGAGACGGCAGCGTGATCTTGTACGGCAACATTTACGGCATCGCTCAAAAGGAAACCGAGAAAGTTGTCTATGTAGGCAAAAGCAAACACCCGTTTGGTAAACGCTGGAAAGATCACCAGCGCCAAGTAATATGGCGTCATGGTTCTGAAGGCACGGTGTTGTATCACTTCATACGACAGCATGGTGGCTTGGAAGCCTTTTACTGTGTGTTGCTAGCAGAAGTACCAATTGAGCAGCTACACACAAAGGAAATTGACCTTATCCAGTTTTACAAGACTCACATAAGTGACGGAGGACAGAACGTTTCGCTACTGTGCGAAATATCAGGTGGTGGCTACCCCAGTGGATCGAAGACTGCGGTAGGCACTTGCTTGGACGCTGACCCCAAACATATTAGTAAAGCAGTGAAGGGGACAGCGGAAAGACGGTCGCGACGGAAAAGGCCACTTATTGTCAATCCTCCGCATACTGTCGCGAGTCACTCCAGATTCACATTACCTGTTGCTGTAAATCGACGAACGCCGACACACGCAGAAAGAATGACAGCATGACACCAGCAAAGACGTTGACCGCGGCTGAAAACCTGCGCCTGCTCTCAAAAGCCTTCGGCGCAGCGGCTGCACGAGAAATGATGAAGGCAGAGAAGCGACTCGGGGTCAAAAGACCCGTCGCGCCCGCAGTGATCGAGTTCTAACCGGTTATCAAATTCTGCAACGTCGAGAGGTTTCTCAAAAATGAGAAACCTCGTGTTCCCCGTGTGGATGATTTCATCCAAACGGGAGAAACGTTCCTTAGTGTGGACGATTTCATCCACACTAGAGAGCACCCGGCAGAACCGCTTTGGACAAAAATGACACAAGCACTCCCCGTTCGGACAAAAATGACCAAACGGGAGATCACCGAGGCCGGGTAAGAGACAACTAGGGGAACCGGCAGACCGCTTCAGGCGAAAACGCCTCAAGCGGTAGAAGGCGTCCGACAAAAGTGCTTTTCCCAAAAATGAGAAAAGCACTTCCCGAGCACCAAATCACTTTTCCCAAAAATGAGAAAAGTGATCAACACACACCAGCCACCTTTAACCGGGTGGCTTTTTATTTTGAACTCAAAGATGACAGGAGAACCCATGTTCACCGTAAAAGTAGAAGGAATCGACGACCTCAAGAAGCAGTTACAGCAGATCGCGCCCCTGCTGGCCGCCAAGCCGATGCGCGACGCCTTAAACGCAGTCGGGCAAGATTTCGAGGACGAAGCAAAGACCCAAGCACCCGTGCACCCCGGCAACGGGGCAAAGCTGGACAAGCGCGCACGACCCGGCGCACTACGCGACTCTATCGGTCACGCGGTGCGCGTCAGCCCGTCGAAGGGCAAAGGATACGTGAAGATCGGCCCCACGTTGGACGGTGGTCCCGTTGGAAAACACAAGACGACGAATCCCGGCATCTATGGGCTGTTCATCGAACTCGGTTTCAAAGGATTCGCGGGGAATCCCTTCATGCGCCGAGCATTTGATGCAGTCAAGGGTCGAGTAGCAGACCGCTTTACTCAGGTCTTCCGTGCGTCTGCGGAGCGTGTGTTAGCGAGATTAGCGAGAGGCAGGAAGTAGAAGTAAATGACCATATCAAATCTTGAACAACTCGCTGAATGCTTCCTTGAATCCGTGACTTTCGACACGGTATTCGAGGACAGCCGATCACCATCGAAATGCATCAAGGGCACCACCGGTGCGGTGATGTTCGACTCGCGTAATCAAAGGTTCACGTTTAGACGGTTCGGTTCTATTAGGAAGTACATCAACTTCGATCCCAACGACACACGTCAGCTTACAACGTGCGCTCATGCGTGCGGGCTCGTATTCGGTCCAAGGAAGCCGCGCGAACGCGTGAACACATCCCCGCTGTCGCCGCTGACACCGACCTACTAATCAAGTTTCGCCAGCCGGTAAACATCACCCTCGGCTGGCGGTGGGAGCAGGATCACAAAATCTTGCTCCCGATTTTTTCTCCATCCTGCATTCACGAATCATCAGGTGAATGCGCGTCTTCCTTTTCATCAACAGGAGACTTACAGAAATGAACCACAGAAGCAACAAACAGCGCGTTACGTTTTTTGAACCCAGTGACAATCCTTATCGTGGTGTCCGATATCTCGGCACCCTTGGCGACTGCTTCGTTGCCGATGCCGATAATTCGCGACACGACTCACTCGAAGCCGCGACTGAGCGCGCACGCTGGTGCCGCGATAACGCAGACAGGCTAGCAGCGGAAAACGCCGAACGTAAACGCCTACGTGATGAGTATCTTCAAAGCTACGCAACGCGCGAACAACGCCGCATTTACTACAGTGCAGAGCAAGAAGCACACCGTGTCACCGAAGGTATCGACTTGCACAATGGGACGGTCGAGTACGCATGAACCCCACTCAGAACAGACCCCGCAAAGATGGCGCATCCTCGCGAGCTATTCGCACATGGCGCGAGTCTTTCAACGGTCACGTACATAGCGCTCCTGACTCTAACCTTCCAGTAACCAACCTGCCAATCAATCCAGACAGGAACCCGTTCTCGCTGGCTAAGGTGAAGCATCTGCCAAGTATGGAAGACGGATGCATTGACGCCTTTTGCTCCTGTCAGTCGACGGACGGGCAGATCGCAACGAACCCTCGCAATTACAGCAGCACAGTATATGCAATCTCGTCAGAGCAGGTATCGAAAGACATCGTTGCTTTGATTGAGTACCAGTAGCACTCCAAAAACCAACACAAGGAAACCACCACATGAGCACTAACAAGCAGGAGAGACGCGTTCTCTCTTCATCACTCACACTCCGCAAGACGGACACAGGACGCACAGTGTCAGGACGCGGAATCACTTATAACGCTCTCAGCAAGAATATGGGCTTCCGTGAGAAGTTCCAGCCCGGTTCGCTCACAATTGATCCCTCGATGAAGTGTCTATGGTCACACGATAGCTCCCAGATTCTGGGAACCGTTCGTTCGGGGACCATGACTATCGATGACAGGGCTGATGGTCTCTATTATTCAGTTTCGCTTCCGAATACCACCTTGGGCAGAGATGTTCAGACGCTTCTCGAAAGAGGAGACATCGGATTCGATGGAACGGACTCGGTCTCGTTCGGCTTCGTGGCAGATGACGATTCATGGTCTGAAGCCAACGGCGAAGTGATCAGGACCGTTACGGCTGCGACTGTATTCGAAATTTCGATTCTGGGTAACGGCGACGCCGCGTATAGCCAAAATACAGTGTCACTTCGAAACGTTCCCGCTGGTATTCGCGCCAAGCTGAAGAGAGATGCTGGCAGTGCAACCGATGTCGATGATGATGGTTGCAGTGATGCCGACAAACGTGATCCAGAATCGCCATGCTACGACCCCGATTACGACGCCAGCGATTTTGAACTGTGCTCCGCGTGTCGCGCTGGCTTGTGTACCCGTTGCAGTCAGAATTTCCGCAGCGTTCGCATGGCGGTCGACTCTCAGGGTCTCCCGATGCGTGGTGGTATCTGCGTTCGTTGCGTCAGGTCTCTTTGCAGTGATTGTGCAGACAACTATGACGACTTCATCTCATCCCCTGATGTCGACGACGTTCGCAGCCGTCGCCAGCGCGCTGCACTCTTACTCAGAATGGCGGCGTCGAACTAATGGGACCACAGCTTTATAAAGAAGTTCAAGATGTACTAAGCGAGACGAAAATCTCGTCCGAGTATCTGATTCGTTCTCTCAAACTCGTCGGACAACTTATCAATCTTGATATTTACGTCGCCAAGCATGTTCTGTCCCATCTTCAGTCGCTAGCTGCCTGATCCCCTTTTAACAAGCTCTCCCTTGGGCGCGTCCATGTTTACGCGTCACCGCACACGTGTGCGCGCTCACCGACCAACAACAAAACACTAACCGCCTACGGGCAGAAAAGAAAACACCCCAATGAGTAAGCAACTTCAACATCGCCTCGAAACTCTCAAATCCGAACGCAGCAAAGCCCTGAATGTGAAAGCGTCACTGGTTCTCGCTGGCAAGGAAGCAACACAGGAAGCGCGCGACTTGGAAGCGAACCTCGCCACCATTAACGGAGACATCGCCCTCATCGAGAAATTGACTTCGATGCCCGGCTATGCCGCGTTGCAGGAACAGCAGGAAGCCCAAGAGCGCAGCGTTCAGAACGTCGCGACTGCGCAACAAGTGACAGCGCAGGTTGTCGAAGGTGTTGCCAACGTCATCACCGACAGCAAGAGCGGGGAACGTCGCCAGCGTATGGAGTCGCAGCTAAGGTCTTACCTGAAGCACGGCAACCCTAAGGAACTCCGAGACGTTGCAGTTAGCGTTGATAATGGCGCGCTGCTCCCGCAAGAGTTCGCGATTGTCGCAGAGGCAACCAAGTACGTTGGTCGCATCGCGCAGGAAGTCTACCAGTACAACGCCGAGGGCGGTCGTGCTGTTAAGTTCCCCGTTTCTGATGACACAGTGAACGGTATGACTGTTATCGCTGAGACTTCTACCAGCGTTCCAGCGGAAGCCGATCCTACCGTGTTCTCGGTGACTCAGGCGGGTGCAGATGATCTTGTCGGACGCGTCGACTACTCGAAGCAGTTCGCAGCCGATAGCATCGCAGGTTACTTGCAACGTCTCATTGGACCCCGCGTTGCTCGCACCCTGTCCTCGGCTGTGATGGTTGGTAAGGACACGGCGGGCAATGCTCTTGTCGCAGTTCCGGCTGGAGGTTATCTCGCGGGTATCCCTGTAGGCGCGACGACGGGAACGATTGCAGCGGGTATCGGAATCGCTGACTTAGAGAACTTGTTCTCGTCGCTGGATTACAGCTATCAGGTTTCGGGTTCGTGGTTCATGCACCAGAAGACTCGTGACCTGCTTCAGTCGCAGAAAGACAGCACTGGCCGCTCCTTGTACGGGGTTTCGGCGCAAGAAGGACTCGTGAATCTTTTCTCGCGTCCGGTGTACATCGATAGCAACCTACCTGCTCCATCGGCGGGTGTCTATGCTGCTTCGGCGACTCCCGTGATTTTCGGAGACCATTCGAAGGCATTCGGCGCAAGTATCAGTGACACGCGCGTCAAGGTGCTCACCGAAACGCATGCGGACATCCTTGTAAACACGCTGCTGTTCTATGTGCGATTCCAGAGCGCCAAGCTGGTGCAGGCGGCTTCTGCAAAGCTCAAGATCGCGACCAGCTAAAACCGTAACCATCACCACAACGATTACAGGGCTGCTCCGTTTATCGGGGTGGCCCTTTCGTTTTGAAAACCCATCCTCGAAAGGATCAATTTAATGGAGAACCTTCCCGTTTCTCTCTGCCCACACCTCGACGACAACAGCGCGCCCTATATCGGCCTGCAACGTGAAGGTGTAGTCTACTGGCTCTGTCCTGCCTGCTATCTCTCAAAAATACTGACTCTGATCTCGTCATGCGCGCCGACAACTCTCGCGCGCAATTCATTCGTTGAGCGTGAACACGTCGAGGCTATCGTCGTTTCCTTGAGCGTCGAACGCCGAGCGCGCGCAGACAAAGGACAGACACGCATAGCGAATCGCCTTCGCGTGCTGGTGTCCGCGTTGAATTACATATTTGGGAACGGTAAGTCATCGAAGCCAATGGTTACCGCACTGCCCCGTCACTACTGCATTTCAGATAACGGACCCCCTTCATACCGAAGAACGAAGTTCATTCCCTGCGTTGTCGAACCCAAGAGTCTGAGCAGCTTTGCGGACGTGGTTGTCGTGAACAGGGCGGTGACCGCATGACTCACAGAATTCATCTTTATGCCCTTTCGAGCAGACCCGGCAACAAGTCATCGGATCACTTCAATAATTTCTTCTTGTGGACAGCGGACTTCGGCTCCAATACATCAACCCCGCTCGCCATAGCGGTTCAAACGTTCGAAAAGTGGCACGGCATCTCTGCCACTGAGGATGACTTCTCGATAACTGCGGTCTACGACTCAAGCGAGGAAGCCCGCAAGCGATACGCGAACATACCCGAGCGAATCCATGTGCTTCGCTATATCCCGCACAGTGCACGAGCGGCTGAGATTGGAGCACAGTTTGTCGACCATCTTGCACTGCATCAGTCTTGGTGGTGCACACGTGCCCTGTGATCATGATTACTGTTTGCTTTGCATGGCTCTGCGTGGAATAGCTTCGGTCAAAAATGACACAAGCTATTCCACGCCCAAGCAGACCCCAAGTGCCCGGAAGCGTCAGCGTTGGATTCGTCGCCTGAAACTTACCGGCAGGTGGCAAAACAAAACACAAATAAACCCAAAAAGGAATGAACCTTGAGCACCCAGTACTTCCCCGCAGCATCGATCTCCAACGCCGCGACTCCTGCCCTAGTGAGTGCATCTGCAACCAGTGTTTCAAGCGGTCATCCGGCTATCATCACGGCAAGCACGAGTACATACGGCAATTGTGTTTGGTCAGGTTTCCGGAACATCACGACAAGCGTCGACATGACCCTCTGGGTTAACGTTCAGTGCACTAAACCCGTGCCAGTAGACAGCGCGTTCACCGTAACAATTTCAGCAAGCATCGCGGGCGCGGTCACGACGCTTGCGACCATCACGGACACCCAGACACAAATAACCCCGTACTCGTTAGACGTACCCTCGGGCACTGCACTGAGCACGGTTAGCGTCACGGTCAACGTGACTTGCTCGCCGTCATTCACCGTCGCTAGCACCGCTCTGGCGACTTGTGCTGTTTACGCGATCTTGCTTGGCTGATAGATCACACATTCAGAATCCCCTTCTACAAGGGTCTCTGACGTCCTAGAACGCGTCGCCGCATACTGGGTGACACCCTGACACCTTCCCAACTGAATTTAATCCTGTAAGACCCATTCCCTGACAATCTGGAGTTATACCGCCTTGCGATCTTCTTCTGCGGGAACGGACACCCGTCTCCTGTATGCTCGCCACGATGCCGCGCGCCAACTATCCATATCGGTTCGCGCACTCGACCGTTTCATTGCCAACAGAACCATCAACACTCGCCGCATAGGTTCCCGTGTTCTCATCCCTCATAGGGAACTCGTTCGCTTCTCGCGAGCAGACCACACGGATGCAGCCTGATTCCCTTCCCCATTCCCGCATTGGCCACTCTCGGCTGATGCGGGTCTTTTCTTGTTTCTGCCCCTGACTTGCCAATCGTGTTAGTAAGGTGCATCATGCAGCCATGACAGCAATTCGGGGAGTCTACGAGAAGACCAAAGGAAGCGGAATCTGGTGGGTACGCTACACCGACGCCAAGGGAGCCTATCACCGTGAAAAGGTGGGACGGCGCGCCGATGCAATCACCCTTTACAACAAACGGCAGCATGAGCGAACGTTACGCCGCAAGATGCCTGAGAAATTTCACGTCAAAGGAGTCACCTTTCGTGACCTCTGCAACGATGCGCTCGAATACTGCGCGGCTGAGAACAACGCCAAGAGCACAAAGGAACTCGGGTACAAGATCAATGAACTGCTCCCCGTCTTCGGAGACACGAAGGCAGAGGAGATCACGAAACAAGACATCATCCGATGGTTGGAAGCCGAGTCCAAAGCACGGGAATGGAAAGCCTCATCCCGCAACAGGTGGCAGGCTGCACTCAGTCTCATCTTTCGTGTTGGAGTCGATAACGAGAAGATCATCACGAATCCCGCTGCACGTATCAGGCGCAAGACGGAGAGCGAAAAGGTCCGATTCCTGTCAGCGGATGAAGAGATGCGACTACGGAAAGCGATCACTAATCATCGGCACCTTGACGCGCTGGACATCAGTCTCAACACCGGCATGAGGCAGAGTGAGCAATTCAGCCTGCACTGGCGTCAGGTGAACCTTGAACGCAGGATGCTGCATCTCCCGAAGACGAAGAATGGAAAGCCGCGCCATATACCGCTTAACGCTGTCGCTGTGGCCGCGTTTGAGAGACTGCACACGTCGGGAGATGGTAAGGCGTCAGCGCCCGTGTTCCCTAACGGCAGAGAGGCACAGACGGCTGTGCAAGGTACTCGTGGGTGGTTCAAGGATGCCGTGACGCGGGCCGCGATCCATGAGTACACGTGGCATTGCAACCGACACACTTTCGCCAGTAGACTGGTAATGGCGGGTGTGAGCCTTCGCACTGTAGGCGATCTCCTCGGCCATCGCACGGCACAAATGGTGATGCGTTATAGCCATCTCGCACCAGAGCACACGCAAGACGCCGTTGACCGTCTAGTTGCCACCAGCACTACGGTAGCACCGGCAGTTAACAAGGCGAGTGTAACCACCGTAAGCGATTGATTCTAAAGTGGAGAGGTGGCAGAGCCCGGTTGAATGCACCTGACTCGAAATCAGGCATACTCGTAAGGGTATCGGGGGTTCGAATCCCTCCCTCTCCGCCATATCATCTATAATCAACAGCTTACAGAACGCGCAAGTGGCGCTTTGAAAACGCTCTACTCAACCAGTATTGGCCGAGTAGACCCGCGAGCTTGAGCGATTCGATAGAGATTCACTGGGTCGCAGACATGGGCTAGTTCGTGAGCACGCAGGAGTTCTTCACCCCGAACTGAGGCTACGGTCACAAAACATGCAGTACAGATTGAATCGTAGCTGCCATCGCTGTTGTGTCTATGTGGGAACTTCACCTCAGACACCATCGTGACCCTCTTCCCCGCTGCTTTGGCAGCAGGGTATCGGAGAGGTGTTGAAGGAGTCTGTTCTCTTTTGCTCATAACCCAATACTTTTCTCTGAATGTGTTCAATATTGCTCAGACCAAGCGGAGTCGGGTCGAGATGATCTTGGCTAGTTATCTTTGTCTAGTTATCTCCATTAAGGAGACAACCACTTCGGGACGCCGGGGGCGTCCCGCTCTTTTTCTGCTTCACTTCGACCTGCGATTTTTAGCTCGCAACCTCGGTTACATCCGAGCTATTTAT
>Ga0206881_10209_pt1 | contig 16891 bp, 17 predicted proteins | sample Alteio_BWOrgCont_3_FD_152867 | JGI IMG/M metagenome (GOLD analysis project Ga0206881, IMG submission 152867) | Enriched cells from forest soil in Barre Woods Harvard Forest LTER site, Petersham, Massachusetts, United States -... | ecosystem: Environmental > Terrestrial > Soil > Temperate forest >...
TGCGCATTTACAAGCTCCACGCGGGGAATGAGCAGCACTTTCATGAGCGCTTCAGCGAGCAATGTATGCCGATCATGCGACGCTATGGCTTCGATATTGTGTTCACGAGCCGGAGTGGAGCGCCGGGCCACGAGGAGTTTGTCTACCTGCTGCGCTGGAAGGATCGCAACACGCAAATCTCGGCCTGGAAGACCTTCCTCGCGGATCCAGAATGGATCAGGATCAAACAGACGACCTCGGCAAAGTGGGGCGACCGCGTGGACGATGTTCAGGACCGCTCTCTGGACATGATGCCCTACACGCCTAAACCGTCTATGGTGCCTTGAGCAGGCTTTCCCACCGTGCCCGCAAAAGGCGTGATGGAGCACCAGGTTTGTAACGGATAGTTACGGATGCACCGGAAGCACAAACATGTGCCCGGCCTCCTGTGTATGCGCTTCGCGCACGATGCGCGGGGTGATGAGGATGAGCAGTTCCGACACGTCATTCTCAGTCTGATTGTTGGTCGTGTTCTGAAACCCGGGAAGATCGGTCAGGCCGGGGACGCCGGTAACGGCCTTCGTCTGCTGTTTGGTGATGGTGCTCACCACAAGCGCGGTCTCGCCCTGCTTGAGCGTGGTGATTGCCTTGTACTGCTGGTTATCGAGCACGGGAATGTTGTTGATCGAGCTGCCTGCCAGCGACACGAGCTCGAGGTCGACGTTGATCGACACATCGCGGTCCTTCTGGATGTAAGGCTTCACCTTCAGCGTGAGCCCGAGATCCTCGTATTGGACCTGCGGAATAACCTGTCCGGTGTTGTTGAAGCTCGATGATCCGATGCCCAGCCCGGCCAGCGCACTCGAAACGCCCGCCGACGATAGGCCGGGTATGGCCAGCGAGCTTCCCGCCAGGTTCGAATAGCTGGAGGTGATGATCGGGTACCGCGTGCCGGCGCGTATCGTCGACTCCTCCTGATCCAGCACGCGAAGGGTCAGGGAATCGAGGATCCGGGTGTCGGAGGAATTCAGCGCCAGATTGAGGGTGGCGCCGTTGGTGGTCAGGCCGGTAAGCGTCTCGCCTCCGCCGAAGACCGCAAAGGGCTGCCCCAGAATCGAGCCGCTCACGGCGCCCGACGCAATCAGGATGGCGGCAATGGCAGAAAAGTCGCCCGCGCTTGCCAGGCCGCTCGAGATGATCTGCTGCACCAAGGCCTGGTTGCCGGAGATGACACTGTTCAGCTCTGTGGGGACATTGAAGATGGTGGCCTGGTTCGGCAGTTGCACGCCCACATTCAGCGAGCGTGTTTTTGCGATGTTGTACAGCCGCACATCGAGCTGAAGCTCGCTGCGCCCATCGAGCATTTCGGCGAGCGTGGAATTGAGGACTGCCAGTTTCGCCACCGGCGCTCGCAGGGTAAGCGTCGACTTGCTGGGAGAAACAGTGGCCTGTTGCGCATCGAAGATGTTCCGCGCCACATTGCCCATCTCGCCGATCTCGGTCGGGGTCAGGCCAGGGAAGTAGACGGTCTCGGCGACCAGCCGCTCGTACTTGGTGCGGTTTTCCCTGGTATCCTCGGCAACCAGCACGCGATCGGGATCGAGCGGCACGAAGAAGGTCTTGGTGAGCAGCTTGCTCATGCGCGCGGCTTCGCGGAAGTCCACGTTGTCGACATCGATGCGAACCGGCTGGCTCTTCACCGAGCTGTCGATGGTGGGAGTAATGCCATAGGCCGTCAGGACTTGGCGAAGCAGGTCAGTAGCATTCGTGCGCAGGTGAAAGCTGTGGAGTCCCGGTGTGGGCGCAAGCTCAATGGGCGCCCCGGCAGAGATGGTGTCCTCCTGGTTCTCCGATGGCGGGTCGGGAGTCGCATCCTGGACGATCTCCTCCATGTGCTGCTGAACCATGGGATTTTTCGGGTCGATTGCAAAAGCCTGACTCAGGTCCCTGCTCGACTCGTCAGCATTTCCCATGAGCCTCGCCTTGTCCGCAGCCTGCACCAGTGCACTGACATGATGCTGCCGCGCGATCTCGCGCGCAGCCAGATACTGCTCGTTATGTGGAACGAGCTCGGCCGCCGTATCGAAGTCCTTCTCCGCCGTCGCGAAGTCTTCCCGGTCGAGAGCCTTTGCACCGGCGAGGTAAGCCTTCTCCGCCTCGCTCTGCTGTCGTGCCGAGGGCGGCTTCTCCGCCGGGGCCTGATCTGCCTTCGCCGCCTTGGGTTCGGCAGTTGAGTCAGTGATCTGCCCGAATCCGAAGTGGCATGCGGCCAGCACAGACGCCAGTACAACCACGTGATGGTTACGTAGACTCATGCCCCATTGTTGCGGCCGCCGGTTGCGAGCAGAGCTTCAAGCGTGGTGGCGCACACTTCGGGCTCATGCTCCATGAGCAGGTCGAAAGAGAAGTTGCCGGTGGCGACAGCAATCGTAGGCAGCCCATTAGCCCGTGCCGCGGAGATATCGAAGGGCGTGTCCCCCACCACGCACACCGTCGCCTCGGGCCCGGCGTGACGGTGCGCCAGATGCATGGCGTGGGCAATCATGTCGGATCGGATGTCGTAGTTGTCGCTGAAGCCGCCGAAGGTGAACCAGTGACGCAAGCCGAGGACCTCGATCTTGATCCAGCCGATGGACTCAAGGTTGCCGGTGGCTACGCCCAGCGCAGCGCCTTTGCCCTGCAGGTGAGCCAGCGCCTCGTCAACACCCGGCATCTTGACGAGCTTCATCTCGGATCTCCGCGCTGTCACCTGGCGGCGCATGGTTTCAAGCACGTTCTCGAGATGGGGCTGCCAATCCGTCTCCTCCAGCTGCGCCAGCCTGAAGGCGTCGCGCAGGATGCCGGGGTCGGTGTTTCCGCTGAGCGTCACCCCATCGAGGGTGAGCTCATGGCCCATGACGGATCGCACGCTCGAGTAAAAGGACTCGAAGTGGATCCGGTCGCGGCTGCGGCAGAGGGTGCCATCGATATCGAAAAGATAAGCACCCTGCTCGTCCCAGCGGAAGCCTTCGCGTATGAAGACGCGGCTCTCCCGGGCAGCTGCAATGGTGGTGGACTGAGAAGGCGGAGGATTCACTTGTGGATTGTCCTTGCACCTAGATTAAAGCAGGGAAGGACGCCCTAGCGAGGTGATCTCCTAGCGCGCCGCTCGGGTTGCTTCAAGAACAGGACGTTCACTCCGGGGCGGACGCTTGAGATTGACGCGAATTTGCGAAGGATCGAGCTCGAGCTCTGCCATGGTTCGGCTGAGCGTGTTGCGGTGCATGCCGAGCTCTTTTGCGGCCTTACACTGGTTACCCCTCTGATGGGCAAGCACTTCCATGAGGAAGCGCTTCTTGAATTCGCGCACCGCTTCATTGTAGGTAATTCCCCCAGCGTGCATTTGAGTCACAAGGTTATCCAGTTCGCGTTTCACAAAAGACCTCTTTCCTACGCCCGGGTTTACCCGAGTCGATTTTGTCTGACAACAACAGGAGCCCAAGGGGAACTAGCTTGCGGACATGCAACGGCGGAAGGCTTCAGCCAGAATGGCTGAGAATTCCGTATTATGGCGACGCCTTGGCGTATTCGTTCTCCCAACTCGTAAGGCGTTACAACCGATGCCTGATGGGCCGCACTGAGGAAGTACGGCGCCAGGCGCGATCGTTGAAACCACGTGGCCTGGGGCAGAAAGGCAGCAATTACCAGAACTGCCAATGTCACCAGGGCACATCCTTTGAAAAAGCCGAAGATGGCACCGATAAACCGGTCAGCCCATCCGAGCCCGATTGAGTGAACCGACCAGCGAATTACTCGCCCCAGAAGTCCCGCCAAAATCATGACGGCAAGAGCAATGAGAAGGAACGACAACGCCTGCGCTGCCGGCCATGAATGAATCCAGCGACTCACCCATGGCAGCAGCTTCTGGTAGTTCCAGCTTGCGATCAGCAGGCCGGCGATGACCCCGGTGAGTGAAAACACCTCCAGAAAGAAGCCGTTCTTCGCTGCAGACAGAACGGAAACGAGCAAGACGACGAGGATAAGCCAATCAATAACTGCCATCCAAATGCCTAAATCACAAGAGACTTCCCGGTGAGCAGGCGGAAGGCCTCGAGATACTTCTGCTGCGTGTGCAACACCACATCATCTGGCAACGCCGGTGCCGGCGCCTGCTTGTTCCAGCGAATGCTTTCAAGGTAGTCGCGTACATATTGCTTGTCGAACGAAGGCTGTTGATGCCCGGGCTGGTACGCTTCCGTGGGCCAGTATCGCGATGAATCGGGTGTGAGTACTTCGTCGGCAAGTACGATGCCTTCCGCATGCATCCCAAACTCAAATTTCGTGTCGGCAAGGATGAGGCCTCGCTGTTCCGCGTAAGTTGATGCCTTCTTGTACACAGCCAGACTCAAACTGCGGAGACGTTCTGCACTTTGCGCGCCTACCCGAAGGGCCATCTCGTCGTAAGAGATGTTCACGTCGTGCTCGCCGTCCTGACTCTTCGTTGCCGGAGTAAATATCGGCTCGGGCACTTTGTCGGCCTGTTGCAATCCCGCGGCGAGAGGAATTCCGCAGACCGTGCCTGTGGCAAGATAGTCTTTCCATCCTGAGCCGGAAAGATAGCCACGCACTACACACTCGACAGGAAACATCCGTGCGCGTTTCACCAGCATCGATCGGCCGTCGAGTTCGTCTTTGTACCGTCTCAGTTCGACCGGGTATTCACGTACATCGGCGGTGATGAGATGGTTGGGAACGATGTCCCTGAGAAAGTCGAACCAGAAGAGCGAAAGCTGGGTAAGAATTTGTCCTTTTCCCGGGATCCCCGTGGCGAGGACATGGTCAAAAGCTGAGATCCGGTCAGTTGCAACCAAGAGGAGGGATTCACCTACCGAATACAGGTCGCGCACCTTTCCGCGCGCATACAGAGTGAGATCACTGAACTCGGTTTCGATAATTACTGCCAAAGAAGGGCCTTCCTGGATAGTCTGAAATCAGATTCTGAGGTCCTCCAGCCGCTTTGTCAACGCGGCGTAAATACGCGATTGATGCGTTTGTTTTGCGTCTTGTCACGTGCGATTGAGGCTGTCAAGACCAAATCTTGGCCGATGGAAAAATTTGCAGCAAGCGAAATCGTTACTAACGTGACCCTTGACTTTCTCAAGGATTCAGGACGCAGGGCGTCGTGAATTCACGCGGTGGCGCGTCGCGGTTCCATCCCTCGTTCCTGGCCGCCAAGCCGTACGCTAACGATCTTTGATACTCCTGGTTCTTGCATCGTTACCCCGTAAATGAGATCGGCGGCAGTCATCATACGCTTGGAGTGCGTGACCATTACGAATTGAGTATCGCTCGACATGCTCCGCAGCATATCGGCCAGTCGGCCCACATTCGTTTCATCTAGCGGCGCGTCGACCTCGTCGAGTACGCAGAAGGGACTCGGCTGGTACTGAAAAATGCCGACGAGAAGCGAGAGTGCAGTAAGAGCCTTTTCGCCGCCAGAGAGCAGCAGCACGTTCTGCAATTTCTTTCCGGGCGGCTGTGAAATGATGTCTATACCGCTGTCTATCGCATTTTCTTCGTCTGTGAGGCGCATAAATGCCTGCCCACCCCCAAAAAGTCGAGCAAATGTAGTACTGAAGTTCTCATTGATGCGCACAAAGGCTTCGCTGAACTTCGCGCGGGAAATTTGGTCAATTTCCTTGATGGTCGCTTGAGTGTTCTCGATCGAGTCGAGTAAGTCGGTCCGTTGAGTATTGAGGAAGTCGTGCCTTTGCTCGGTCTCCTTGTATTCTTCGAGCGCCATCATATTCACAGGCCCCATCGATTCCAGTTTTTGCTTCAGCTCGCTGCAGGATTGATCCTCTGCCGCCAATGCTTCACCATCGATGCGCGTCAGATCCGCATCAGCGCGAAGCACCGCAGCCTCGACACCGAGATCGTTCAAGCACGTCTCCTCGAGATGTGCGATGTCAGCCGAGAGCCTGGCCGCACGAGCAGTTCGTTCGCTTCTGGTTTCGCGAAGTCCATCGGTTTTAGAGCGAAGCCTTTTGACCTGTCGATCAATTTCCGTGAGAGCGGATCGCAGTTCTGTCGCCTCCGCGCTCAGACGAGCAGCCTCGGAAAGGGCCTGATCACGACTCTCAATAAATTGCTGCAGACTTACAGAGAGTTGTTCATTCTCCTGCAAGCGTTGCCGCTGCTCCGCATTGGCCGCCGCCAATTGGTGCTCGTTGTGATTGACTCGCTGCATCAGGTCGACGAACATTCGGTCCACCCGTTCGAATGCCGATTGCGCGCCGCGCCGGCGTTCTTCAAGCCCCGCAAGTTCGGCGGAAACCTGCGCAGCTTGTTGCTGCGCTTCCTCCCTAGCTACGCGCAGCTCTTCCACGGATCGGTGCAGTTCGCTCAGGATCGCTTCTACAGCACCCTGCTTTGCCACCAAAGATTGTTCTTCCTCGCGCCTCTGCTCGATGAACGTCTGTTTGGCGGCGCGGGCGTCCTTGTTTCGTTCATTCTGGAGGGTCCAGTCCTGCAAACGCCGTTCGAGACGCTGAACTTCGGACTCCATCTGTCGCAGAGCTGCGGAGTGATTCGCGCTCTCTCTTTCAGCGTTGCGCCGCTGTTCGCTCTTGAGGTCTAGCTGGCGGGTAAGCTCGGCGAGATTCTTGCCGAGTTCGGCCACCGTGATTTCGGAGCGGCCGAGCTCGCTCGCTACCACTTCAAGCTTCTGCTGGATCTCGCGCAATTCCCGCTTTAAGGCTAACGGCCCTTCGGCGCGAGGCTTACCGCCGGTCACCGTTACATTGTGAAAGCATTCGCCGGAAGGCGCCAGAAAGAACGCATGAGGATTCTCAAGCGCCAGGGTGCGTGCTGTCTCGGAATCAGGGGTGACATAGCCCTCCCGCAGCTTTGGAAGGATGACTTCGAGCGAGCTGCCAAAGCCGTCGAGCACGCGGATGCAATCCTTGAGGCGGACGACGCCTTCCTGCTGGTTGTAGCTTGGAATGGCGTGTTGGCCGGCGAAGGAGAACTTTGCCTGAGCGTCTTCCGGATGCACGAGGAAGGTGGCGCGGCCGTCGACGTCGGTTTTGAGCAGGCGCATGCCTTCATTGGCTGCGTCCCAGCTTTTGACGACGATGTAGTTGAGCTCGTCGCGGAGGAATTCGTCGACGACACTTTCGTAGCGGTCGTGGACTTCGAGGAAGTCGGCGAGGATTCCGACGGGTGCGAGGCCGCTACCGACGAGCGAGTTCGAACGGAAGAGCTTGCGAACGGTGTCAGTGGAGTAGCTGTGCTCGCGGATGAGGGCGTTGAGCGAGTTGTGGCGGCCGGTGAGGGTGGCGTGTTCGGCGCGAAGCTGATCGCTGCGACGGCGGGCCTCGGTTTCAGCGGCGCGCTTCGCAGTGATATCGGTGCGCAGTGTGCCGATTTCGGCTTCGAGGCGCCTGAGGGTCTCAGTGACGGACTCGAAGTTCATCGAGAGCTGGCCGCGTTCGGCGCCGAGGGCTTCGAGGTCGCGGCGAGCTGCAAGGATTTCGGTGGCGAGCCTTTCGGAGTCGCGCTCGAGCGATGCGAGCGATTCTTCGGCCTGCGTGGCTTGGTTGCGAATCTGACCAAGTTGCGAGATCAACTGCATTGCCTGGAGCCGCGCGACTTCGGCGCGCTGCTCAGCGCTACTGACTGCCGCGATCGCCTCACGAGCTTGCCGCTGCCGCTGATCAGCCTGCTGTCGAAAGGCAGCCACTTCTGCCGCAGCACTCTCAAGGAAAGTGCGCTGTGCATCCCGGTCCTGCGTTAGCGTGGCGAGCTGCTCTTTTGCCCGTTGGAGTTCAACTGACCCGGCCGCCGCGCGGGCCTCGAGTTCCGCGATGCGTTCCTGATTCGCGTTTTGCCGGGCCGTAGAGCGTTCCAGCTCGACCGCACTCTGACTGGCGCGCGCATCGGCCTGCTTGGCGCCTGCGTCTAACTCATAACCGCGGGTCGTACCCGAAGAATGCTCATTGTCTAGAACTTCAATCTGGGCGCCATGTTCATCGATTTCTGAAGTGAGCCTGGCGATCTCCTCGACGATTGCGCTGTTCTCCGCGTCTGTTTGCGCGATTTTGCTAGCTAGGACCACGCGCAGCCGCGCACGCATTTGCTCTCGAATAGCAGCGTAGCGCTCGGCCTTCGCAGCCTGTCGCTTGAGGGAAACCATCTGCCGCGACACCTCTTCGAATATGTCGTTAACCCGGGCGAGGTTCTGTCGCGATTGCTCCAGGCGGAGCTCGGCGAGTCGCTTCTTTGTTTTGAAGCGCGTGATGCCTGCAGCTTCTTCAATGATGGCCCGCCGGTCGTGCGGTTTGGAGCTGAGAAGCTGTCCGATGCGTTCCTGGCCGATAATGGCATAAGACTCCGGGCCGAGGCCCGTACCCATGAAGATGTCCTGTATATCGCGGAGGCGGCAGAGCTTTCCATTGAGAAGATATTCACTGTCGCCGGTCCGAAAAAGGCGGCGGGTGACGATGATCTCGCCCTGCTGAGGAGTCTTCTGGAACTTTCGACGACGAATCTTCAGCACAACTGCATTTGCAGGATCTTCCTGCGCGGCCTCTTCTTTATTTGGTGCCAGCTCGGACTTTCCCGAAGCTTCACCCTCGATCACTTTGCCGGGTTGAGACTCGGTGATAATCTCCTCGACTTCTGCCGCTCGTTGCGCGCGTAAGTCTTCCTCATTCCAGTCAGCAGCGCTTTCAATAACAACTTCGGGCTCACTGAGCAGGGGGTCGTCGCTATAAGCATCTGGATCGACGAGTGTCAGAGTGACCTCGGCCATACCCAGCTGTTTGCGTTCGCGGGTCCCCGCGAAAATTACGTCTTCCATCTTCCCGCCGCGAAGGGTCTTGGCGCTCTGTTCTCCCAGAACCCAACTGACCGCGTCTAGGATATTGGACTTCCCGCAACCATTCGGGCCCACGATGACAGCAACTCCCTGCCCGGGCAACGACACTTCTGTTCGATCGCAGAAGGACTTGAAGCCAACAATATGTATTTTTTTGAGCTTCAGCATGCGACGTGGCTCCTTAGCTGTCCGAGCGCAGGGATAGACTGGATTTCTTGCACATCAAGAAGGACTTTAGTCCCGGTCCGCCCTAGGGTCAACATTGACACCCCAATATCTTGTGGATAAGACGCCGATAATTCAACAGGTGGGCATCGATTGCAGGCCGACGTTGCCCGCCAGGGATTTCCTGTGTCTTCTACACTCGCCATACACGTAGGATTTCCGCGGGGAATCGCCATCTTGAGGCTAGTCCCAGTGTCGCCTGCTGACAAGAGTAGCCGGGACTCGGGAATCTTCTGCGATACTCCCCACTTGCGGGAGATTCGATTTTCCTGTGGACTATGAAAACCTTGGCAGTCGCGGCGGATATTGATTCGATCCAACTCAGGCTAAAAGCCCTAACCTTCCAGGATGCTGCTCGCTGGGGTCGAATGAATGTTCAGCAGATGGTCAAACACCTGTGTGACTCAATGAGCGTGCCTCTCGGTGAAATGACGGTGAGCAAAGCCTCGATGCCCCCGATTCAACGAACACTTATGAAATGGGGCGCCCTTTACGCTCCGTTCAAGTGGCCTAGAAATGTACCGACACGTCCCGAGATCGACCAGTGCGGGCTTGATCGACCCCTGAATGACTTCGAATCCGACCTGCAAACTGCTGTTCATCTTGTTCGCCGTCTCGGCGATGCAGATTTGGAAGGGAATTATCACCCGTATTTTGGGCCGATTAGCCGTGCCCAATGGCTCAGATGGGGCTGGTTGCATGCCGACCATCACCTGCGGCAGTTCGGGCGTTAGCGAAATGTCAGGGCTTCCGGGCCGGGCGCAGCACCACTTCGCTCACGAATGACTGCGGCGATTGCGTGACGATTAGAGCGACGACATTGGCCACGTCCTCAGGTCGAATTTTCCAGCTTCCGTCCTTGCCACCGCCGCCGAACTCGGTATTGACAGATCCCGGTGCAATCGCCGAAACACGAATCCCATAGTCTCGCAACTCTTCAGCTACCGAATAGGTCAACCCGTTAAGACCCCATTTGGATGCAGCGTAGGCCGCACCGTTTTTCAAGGGGTTGTGCCCAGCAAGCGATGAAATATTAACGATATGGCCTCTGCCGGCCCCGATCATAAGCGGAGCAAACCCGCGAATCATCAAATAGGGCGCTCGCAGGTTGGTGCTCATCATTGAGTCCCAGGACTCAGGCGATGTTTCGTGCAGAGGCTTACCCAGTACTCCGATTGCGGCATTATTCACCAGAATGTCGCATCGGCCATGCTGCGACTGGACAGAGGCAGCGAAGGCAGCGATGTCTTCTACGCGCAGCAAGTCAAGCGGATGGAGTTCAGCCTGGCCTCCCGCCGCCTCGATTTCGCCTTTAACCTCAATTAGGGGGTTGGTGTTGCGTCCAACCAGCAATACTGTGGCGCCCAGGACAGCCAGACGCTTGCTGATTGTCCGGCCGATGCCTTGGCCCGCCCCAGTGACGATCGCGATCTGTCCGCTTAACCTTGCCATATGGTCCTCCATCGGATGCAGTTGTCGCCTTCAAGTCGGTCGTCTGGCTGAGTCGTCGGCCGGATGTTTACTGTCGGCACTCGTCGGACCTACGTCAAATTGTGTCACGGCCATCGTTGACGAATGACTGGGCCGGTCTTTGTCGGGTAGCACTTGTCATCGGAAGCCACTGGTTTCTATAATCCAGCAAATTGCATGGACTCGGATGCTTACCTGTAGCTTAATCAAGCGTCTGCGTGGTCAAATGCAATCGGTGCATCCTCCGCCGGCTCGCACTTGCTGGATGTTTTAATTTTAGGAAGATTCTAGGAGCGTTGAATGAAGAAGGTCGTTTTTGCTTCCCTACTGGCCGTTGCGACCAGTGCCCTTTGTCTGCCGCCGGCTGCTCGGGCGCAGGATCAGGCTTCGCAATCGAGTCAGATAACTATCAAAGATCCAGCGGAGTACAACGCTTACACCAGCGCGATTGGGCAGTCCACACCTGCAGCCAAGGCGTCCGCAATAGAAAGCTTTCTGCAGCAGTATCCAAATAGCGTCGTGAAGGCCGAAATGCTGGAGCAGTTAGTGGGGGCGTATCAGGCAACCGGCGACACTGCCAAAACATATGACGCCGCGAAACGGCTGCTTCAGGTAGACCCCAACAACCTGCGAGCTCTTATTTTTGTGGTCTACGTTGAAAAGCAGCAGGCTGGTGGCGATCAGGCCAAACTGGACGAGGCTGCAGCCTTGGCGCAACGGGGGCAAAACGCTACCAAGCCGGCGAATATGAGCGACGCCGACTTCCAGAAACTCAAAGTACTGGCTGCTCCCATTTTTGGGAATGTCATCGGCGCCGATGACATTTCGAAGAAGGATTACAAGGACGCTATCACTACGTACCTCGCAGAACTTCACGCGATGGATGCGTCTCAGACCACCCAGGGCATTGCACTCGCGGACACTTATGCTCTTGGAAACGCTTATGTGCAGCAAGATCCAAAAGACCTGGTGAACGGGATCTGGTATCTTACCCGCGCCGCCCAATACCTGCAGGAGCCTTACAAGTCCAACGTGGAGAAGGCCGCAGAATATTGGTACAAGAAGTATCACGGAAGCATGGACGGCTTTGACCAGATCAAGCAGCTCGCTCACGACAACCTCTTTCCGCCTGACTCCTACAAGCCTGTTCCTGCTCCTCCTCCTCCGTCGCCGCAGGAGTTGGCGCACAATGCAGTCGTCAGCACTCCGGACCTCGACAAGGGATTGGCATTAGCTGACAAGGAATTTGTGCTGGCAAATGGTACGCCTGAGGACGCCCAGAAGGTTTGGGCTGTGCTGCAAGGAAAGACCACCGAAGTTCCGGGAACAGTTATCCAGGCCACACCGGACTCCGTACAACTGGCGGTCTCTGAAGATGCCAAGGAATCGCAAAAGGCAGATTTTACGATCAACATGAAGTCTTCGCTGAAAGAAGTTCCCGCTGTCGGCACACAGGCGACCTTCATTGCCACCTTTGACTCATACACGCAAAATCCCCCGATGATCATCCTCAAGGATGGTGAACCTAAGACTGCTGCGAAGCCGCCTGTGCATCACACGACGCATAGGCCGTCTGGTAAGTCTTAGATAGCCAGCGTCGTTCAGCGCGCCAGCGAGAAGGGACAGGCAAAGGGCTGTCCCTTTTAGCTTGGGCGACGAGTGATAAAGTGAGCATGAATGAGAAACTTCCCCCGGATAGCCTCAAGTGGTGTGCTTTTTCTGACGTATGCGCTCCTGCTTCTGGCCCACCAGATCTGCGCGCAGGTAGTGATCGATCAATCAACGGCTGAGACGGGATATCCGAAGCAGATCAAATATTTCTCCTTGGAACATCGGGCGGCAGATCTTATAGATGGCGCAGATCGCGAGCTCTTACATGCGCGAAAAAAAGAACTGATTAGTGAAGCACAGTTCTACGGCTACGACATCACCACCTCCGGCTGGACTTATGATCAGACGATTTGTCCACAGCTTCCGAATTCACTGCTCCTGCATTACCTGAACAAGTTTCCGGACGGCTCAGAATCGTTGTTTACCGCAGTCATACCTCGAGGTACAGGAAGGGTCCGCATTGTGCCGGTACTCTACCGCAACTCATCTCCGTACAGCCCCGCAGTGAAGAATCCTCGGAATTTTGCAATTTTCAACGCACTGGTGCCGGATGAAATAGCGAAACAAGACTCGGGTCCCGAGGGGAATTGGCTGTCTCTAGGCGTTTGTTATGCGGAGATGGTCGGAGCTCGCCCAAACGTTCCTGACGATCCCAGTTTGGATACGGCAACAATCAAAGCGCCCGTTGCCACCTACCGGTACGATGCGGCAACCAAACAGAGGCAGGTGCAGTTTTCAGATCGGGATTCCCCTAAGATCTTCAAGATTTGGATAATCTCGCTTAGTGGAAATGGGCGGGTGACCGGAGCCATGAACGAGGACTACGCTACCTATGTCGCGCACATCGTTCAACCCCCGGCTCCGCCTGGAACCGCGGCCCCGCCATCGTCGCCTCCCTCAAGAGTGATACCGGAACCGCCACAGCCACCTTCAGCGATTACGCCGGCTCCGCCACGTTCGATGAAATAGCCTCACAAGTTTCGGGTTAGCCGGGACTGATCGAGTCTACGAAGCACTCCTGTTGTTTTCTCGCAAGTGTCAATAGCGCATCGCCGAATTATCCAAATTTCTCCCATTACGGGATGGTAACGTCCCTTTTAGCCGTTTTGGAACGGGGCTCAATTTCCCGCCACCGTCTTTCCTTGTGTCTCGTTTCGACTCAGGAGATGGTAATTGCGAGACCCGATGGATAGCGCTCGGGATCCCAAGATTCGGGAATTTGGGAGAACTAAATGCGTTTTCTCGTAGCGGACGACGACCCTGCGCTGGGTATGTTTCTGACTCGGGGTCTGGAAGCAGACGGCCAGAGCGTAACGCTGGCCAATAATGGCCAGGCCGCGGTCGACGCCTTTCTCGAGGAAACGCCCGACCTGAGTATCCTCGATCTGAATCTTCCATGTAAGGACGGAACTGAGGTCCTCCGCTTTCTAAGATCTGTGACCCAGGACCTCCCGATTTTGATGGTGGTCTCAATGGGTCGACGCAACACTCAGCTCAGACCCATATTCATTGAAAACAAAAGCTAAAAGCGCTGGCTAGGGTTAGATCAGCCGGAACCTTACCCTAGCTAGGTTTGGCCACATCGGCCAAACAGATCGATTCTTCAGGGTAAGCATTTGTGGATCAGCTGATTAGATAGTGTTGCATCGACCGGTTGAGCTGGCAATTCTTACCGGTCGGAAGGAGGTGGAAACACGCGTGAGGTGTCTGGATCTGGGAGCGGACGACTACCTATTGAAGCCGTTTTCACTCTCTGAGCTCAGAGCACGTTGCCGGGCTATCCTGCGTCGCAGGCGCGACACAAATCTGGTGTTGAGACAGGACAATCTCGAACTGAATCGCGTTGAGCGGACTGTAAACCGCGACGGGGTATCCGTCTCCCTCACCAACAAAGAGTTTGCCTTGTTGGAGTACCTCCTGCTGAATCGGGGACGCGCCGTATCGCGTTCGACCTTGCTGGAGAGGGTCTGGAACATAAACGCCACTTCCAGCACAAATGTAGTGGACGTTTACGTAAATTATCTGCGGCGAAAGCTCACGGATTACGGTGAATATCCGCTAATCCAAACAGTTCGGGGAGAAGGCTACGCGATTGGGCTGCACTGAAAGATCGCGCGTGAGGACTTGCCCGGCAGGGTAAGTTGAGACTCCATCATTGTGGAGGTGATAAGTGGCAACCACGATTTCGAGACCATTGATCGCTGCGCCGAGAACTGCGGTGCAGACAAGTGCGGACTTGTCCTTTCGGCAGCGGCTGCGTGACACTCTTACGGAACTTCGCTGGCAAGTGCGTGAAGCGGCTGGAGGGGCCGAAGTCCTTGCGCATCTCGATGCCGCTCCCGCGGACGCGCTGATCGCGGACTTCTCTTCCGGGGCGCCATCGGCGACCTCGGTTGCCGATCTCGCGTCGCTGAGCCAGTCGCTCAACTATGTCGCCAGCAGCGGTGATCGATACCTCCATCAACCGGCTGACGGCGTCCAGCAACTACGCTTCTAGACTAGTGAGTCGGTGCAATTGCAGTCGGCGCAGGACGACCTGCTGCAGACGGACACCGCGCAGGTGGCGACGCAGCTCAACACGGCGGAAACCCAGCAGGCCTCGCTGACGCAGGTGATTGCCGCCATCGAGAAGCAGGGGACGCTTTTCGACGTTCTGTAACTCTTCCAGGCGCCAGGAGGGGAACACTTTGCGCCGGGGAGGGCTATCCCACCCCTTTTCTGCTAAATCTGATTGCAGTGGACTTAAAGAGTATACCGGCTGTAACCGATACATTCCAGGATCTTTACCCGTAAAGATCAGAAAACACACTAGTTACCTGATGCTATTCGGCGATGTAGCCATTTCCAATAGAAAGCCCGGCCATTGCGGCCGGGCTTTTCTTGTCCCTATCTACTATTGTGCGGGTTTTGGAGAAATAGTCGGCCAAGAAAGACTCAACTAGTCGCCGGTACCGCAGCTGCACACGCCCGCACCGCTGCCGAGAATGTTGATAAATGAGCACTGTGCCTGCAGGTTGGCAAGCTCAGTTGCGCCCAGTGTTGAATCCGAGGACTCGGTTTCAGTGACCGGCCATATTAGCCCGCCGAAGCTTCCAAAGGAAGTCCCAGGCTGAATATGGGTCGCCCACACGCGAAGGTTAGCCTTGGGGGTAACATTCGAGGTCGGATCGCACGGCGAGTTGTTGACCGCCGCGGAGACAACCTTGATAACACCGCTGAATGGAACTACGCCGGTAAGCGGGTTTGCGGTCAGATTGGTGCGAACCGACAACCTGCGCAGACCATTATGTGTTTCGACGCATCCGCAGCATTCGGTCAGCTGCTGATCCGCCGCGAACACATAAATCATTGCGCAGAGGTTTCCATACGTCAGGCCGGGATTGTCGATATGGACTGTTGCGTCTGGCACCGGAAAACCACCGAGGGTCGGTGAGTTGAAGTCAAAATAGTTGACTTTGTAGACGTCCTGAGCAGAGGCCACGCCAGCACTCACAACCACGAGGCCAATGACTACCAGTGACAGAAGGATGATACGGTTAACCATTTTCATGTGGGTTTTCTCCAGAAGCGCTGTATAGGAGCCCGGAGGAATTCGAAGCGCTCGCGCTGCAATACTCGACCTCCATTCGACGTCTGCGCAATTACCCAGTCGAATTAGCCTGCGTCGTTCAGAATTTTCAGAGGTGAAATAGGAATTGGGGTAGCCTGTCAACGGAGGGTTGGCGAATGGCTCAGGCGACGGGAATTGGCGGGGCGTTTCTGCGGGCGGACGATCCGGACACCTTATATAAGTGGTACGAGGAGCACCTCGGCCTGAAGCGGCAGAGTGGCTGCTGGATGTTCGAGGCGGCGGAGCAGCGAGGCCCTGTGGTGGTGTCGTTCTTTAAGCGCGGGTCGGACTATTTTCCTGTGAGCCAGCCAGCAATGCTCAATTTCCAGGTCGACGATCTGGATGCGCTGCTCGACCGACTGATTGCGGCCGGAGTCGAGGTCGATCCGAAACGGGACAAATCCGAGTATGGCAGCTTCGGCTGGTTCACCGATCCGGAAGGGAATCGGGTGGAGTTGTGGCAGCCCCCTTCAGGGAGTTGATAGATCGCTTCCGCTATGCCGGTCGGGTCGAGGACTGGCGCGGTATTCCGAAGGTCCAGCCTAGCCATTGCTCCCCGTTTCCTCTGGGAGTGCCTCAGTAGCCAAACCGTGAATCCGTCTCCAGCCCCCGCCACATCGCACCCAGCGTGCGGATTTCCCGCACTGGGCACACCTGTTTGCTTAGTGCCAAGAGTTATGTGGCCTATCGTGCTGAGGCGACTTTCGCGCCTGACCATCGACGAAGCTGGTAATCGTTAAACAGTCTCAGCCGGTCATATAGCCATTCGCTACTCCACCGCGTCCAGCCGAAGCCTTTGCGCCCCCGGGCACGCATCAAATGCCGCCGTACCTTCTCCTCTACCCAGCGTTTGACCACTCCAAAACAAATGCTCGAATGGCCGACCCGAAAGTAGTTCACCCAGCCACGCAGAATCGGATTGATTTTCGCAATCACAGTTTCGACGGGCCAGCTGAGGTGTGTTCGGAAGATCTCCCTGAGCTTTTCAAACAGCGCTGTCCGCTTCTTCAGCTTCGGCGCGTAATGTGGCCGCCACTTCCGCTGAAGACTCAGTACACGCCGATATTCAAAACCCAGGAAGGTAAAGCTCTCTCCCTTTTTCAGATCCACCATCCGACTCTTGTCCTCGTTGATCG
>Ga0206881_10210_pt1 | contig 16790 bp, 12 predicted proteins | sample Alteio_BWOrgCont_3_FD_152867 | JGI IMG/M metagenome (GOLD analysis project Ga0206881, IMG submission 152867) | Enriched cells from forest soil in Barre Woods Harvard Forest LTER site, Petersham, Massachusetts, United States -... | ecosystem: Environmental > Terrestrial > Soil > Temperate forest >...
ACCATAATAAATAGTAGAATTACCCAAAAACTGGGTCCATTTTAATTGGGCGCGGAAAGTATATATGCTGCTCGAATCGGTTGGCAGGCCGGCCTGCGCCATGCTAATGGCATAATCAGAATAATCGATATTACATTCCATTAAGCTGTTGCTGCTACTGGGAACAAGAATAAAATTGAGCCCTGCACCTGCTTCATGCCAATTAATTGTGGCAATATTGGGGTAATCAACATTGTCTGTAAAATCAAATCCAAACAAATTCAGTTTACTTCCATTAGCCGTATTGAATGATACTTTTCCGTAATAATCGGCAAAGTTGAATGGAATGCCAGTACCCGAATCTATATAAGGATAGAGTGATTTTGAAGTTTGTGCCAAATAAGAATTTTTAAACGACAATATAAAAGAGGCGCTGGGTTTAGAAGGGTCGTCGGTTAAATTTTTGAGTAGGGGGCCTTCTACCAAAGCATGCGCTCCGAAAGGGCTTATATCTAATTTGCCTGTGATTTTCTTCTTATCTCCGTCACGTGTTTTTATATCCATTACAGATGATATCCTGTCTCCGTATTCAGCATTAAATCCTCCTGCATACACTGTTGCATCGCTTATTATATCAGCATCAAATACTGAAAAAAGTCCGATAGAATGGAACGGATTAAAAATAGTCATGCCGTCCAGTAAAACCAGGTTTTGTATAGGTTGTCCGCCTTCAATATAAAGTTGTCCGCCCTGGTCGCCGGTAGATACTACACCGGGAAGCACCTGCAAATACTGAGCTACATCGGCTTGTCCCCCAACAGTTGGAATGGATTTTAAATCTGTTTGAGTAATTTGATAGGTAGAAACCTGTGTTTCTGTTTCGTGCGATTTTTCTGCGGCCGAAATATCTACCTGGCTCAATGCTTGTGCAGATTGTTGAAGATATAGCTTTTTACTTATTATTTGATTCTTAATAAGGACCACAGGTTGTTTCAAGGTATCGTAGCCTAAGTATGCAACTACCAGGGTATAACTACCCGGAGGCACCTGGCTGATAGAAAAATATCCGTTCACATCCGTATTTTGCCCATAGCCCGTTCCTTGCAAATAAACGGTAGCGTAAAGCGCCGATTCTCCGGTTTTATCTATGTAAACGAATCCTCTTAAAGTGGCAGTTTGTGCGTATCCACAAACAACGGTAATAAAAAAACAGAAGAGGGCTAAAAAAGTTCTTTTGTTCAAGTTCATAAAATATAAGAGTACCAGATTAATAAAAAGGTTGGCAAAGGTAATAATTAGGCTATCATTTACAAATTTCAGCGGGACATTTTTATAATCACATCGTATTCCTGTTTGGTTACAGGACTCACTGATAACCTGCCTATACGGATTAAGGCCATGCCCGATAATTTCTTCTCCATTTTCATTTCAGATAGTGGAACAGGCTTTTTAAAAGTTTCAACCGGCGCTATATCCACTGCTATCCATTCTTTATCGGTAGGGTCAGGATAGGCTTCTTTTACAACCTTTGCAATACCAACGATGCATAGTCCTTCATTGCTGTGATAAAAGAAAACATGGTCGCCCTTTTTCATGGCTTTTAAATTATTTCGGGCCGCATAATTTCTCACCCCTGTCCAGGCAGTAGTTTTATCTTTCAGTAATTGTTCCCATGAATAAGCCGAAGGTTCTGATTTTGCCAGCCAATAATTCATAACATTAGTTTATATATATTGTCAAAGATATAATTTCTCTTTGAAAACAAATAGTCATATTGCTTTCAAGGTGCTTGTTTTTTTGCCAATAATAAAGGTGCTACTATGGAGCCGGCAATAAACCCTGATAATGTGGATAGAGCAATGGTTTGATAATCAAAATCATATATATTTTCAAGCATTCTTACATTAACGGCCACTACGCCCATACCGGCAAGAATAAGCCAGTAATCTGTCGCATTGCGTTGTTTACAAATGTCAACATCTTCCGGCATCCGCATTATGGCGTAAAAAATCACCATTCCTCCAATAGTCGTGCTAATAGCTTGTAATAACCTATTATTAGGAATACGAAACTTAAGTATGTAGAGGTTTTCCCTCAGCAGTGGTATCATTTTAACAAAATGACCACTAGGATGTGTAAAGTCATCCCAAAAAATATGTGAAGCAATGCCCACCAAAAGGCAAATAAACACTACAATAAAATGTTTATTGAAATAATTTATCCAGTTAAAACCCCGGTAAGGGGAAAGCCGCTTTCTCAAAAAGGCAGGTGAATTGCAAATAAATGTATTCCGAACGATATAATGGTATACGAAAGTAAGCACTAGGGCAAGAGGCAAATCAAACCAAAACATTCCTGCCAAAGTGTGGCTGTAAACGCTCTCTTCTTTCAAGCGAATAAAATATTCAAAATCGGGAGTAATAGAACCTATAATCAATCCGGTCATAGATACCCACCTTTCAGGCAAATATTTTGCAGGCAATATAATAGCCGGGTGTGAAAATGTAAGTGGCATCTATTTTCTTGAAAGTTCAAAAGTATATCTTTTTAACTTGAACATGCATGCGTGGTTCCCCCGGTTACTAGTATCAGATTAGAAAGATTAATAAAATGCCCCAATCTTTCTTGCATACTTTATCTATGCGAGTTTCCTAATACTTGAACATTCGCTAAGGAAAACACCTGTATATTTCTATTGACAAACCTGTAAGGTAAAAATTTTGGCGGTCCTTATTCCAGATATAGAAACGCATTTTTGAATCTTTATGGATTAAACCCGGAGTATCCAGTTCATATTGATATGTGCGGGTATTACTATCCTTCCCCGACGGATAATCATTAATCTTAAAGCTTTTATAATATTCATTTTTGTTATCGGCACCTGTTACATCACTTACAAACAACACGCCCGATGAACTATTACCTTCGGGTTCAAAACGGGTTAATGTAATTATAGCATAGTATCTTTCTCCTTTATTATAAACGCTGTCGGAAGGTATATCAAGAACTGTCCCAAAATCATCTCCTTCAAAATGAATTGCCGGTTTGCCATTCAACCTTTCCGGGTCCTTAAATCTCCACCCTTGCCCTTGAGTGAAATTTAACTTGGAAGAAATTACAAGTTGCGTTGGTTTAATGGTATATGGAGGAAGGTCTCTGAATCCACCTAAACAATCAATATATTTATCTGACGTCTTTAAGAAAACATATTTATAGCAATCCCAATCCATCCAATAAGAAAACATGATATTGTTACAATACTGGTAAGTCTGAATTAAACTTACTGTTAAAAATAAGCCGCATCCTAAAAGCAAATTACCGCTTATGATCTTCTTCTTTAAGGGAGAAGCAAAAGCATATATTTTATTTTTTGCTGAGGGGAATAAATGAGCCATGCCAATAGCTACTAGGGCATAAATATCAATAAAGGCACGGTGTTCAAAACCATCTTCATACGACCAGCACCACCAACAGGAAACCAGGTAAAGCCAAACTATAATGGCAAGAAAACAAGAATAGAATGACACTTTGTTTATCTGGTAAAGATTAACCAAGCCGAATAATGAAATAAGAGCCAGAGGAGTATACACAAACCAACCATTCTGAAATGAAAGTAGAACATTAAATATCTGGGGATGGAGGAAATAAAACCCCTCACTTGAATAGGCCCGTACAAACCAATGCCCTGTTTGCATATACCATGTGCCACACTGCAAGAAAAGAATGGGAACAATAATTGAAATTGCAATGAATAACGAAACGGGTGTAAAGAAGGTTCGCATTGTTTTCTTTATATCACCGCACATCAATGGCAGCAGGCAAGGCAACACACATATAGATGTTGGGCGAATAATAACGCTAAGCCCAAAAGCCATACTCATTAAAACTAAATATTGCTTCTTTTCCGTACGGGAATATTTCATTCCTGTATACAAAAAGACCGACAACATTGAAAAAGAATACATGTGCGCCATCATGTATTGATTGAATACATAATAAAAAAGATTCGTGCCAAAGACTATTAGAAAGAGCGTAAGAGAAATGACGGGGTCGGAAATATTAAAGAATTTTAAAATCCCCCATAAACAATACAAACCAATAAAAAGCCAAAAGAGCGCGGCTATTCCAATCCCTTTTACAAACAAAGCGGAATACATATCCGAATCTTTATGCTGCAACCTGGCATATTCTAATGTCGCCAGGAAAAAAGGAGACCACAGCACCGCCGGCCCAACAAAATGCTTATTAAATATTTGCTTATTAATTACGTTAACATAGGGAAGGGTAGAATCGGTAATTATTAGATTGTGGTTTACAAAAAATTCCGGCAAATAGGAATAATACGCCTTCGTATCGTAGCCATCTATAGTAGTCTTCCAATTATTACCCTTCCATGTACTGGTTTTCATGAAATAAGCACAGCCCAAAAGGATAAAAAAAATAGTAAATAAAGGCAGTTTTTTCATACCGGGTTTACACCTTGCTAATTTGCTTTACAACTGAATAAGGCAAACTTACAGAATAAATAAGTACTTTTAAAAATATTCTATTGTAATCGCCGCTGGTGAGCTTTTCCTACCTTTGTATAAATTCAATAAAAATTTGAGAAATAGTTTAAGGCGGTTTTTTCTTCAGAGCCCATCTAATTACATTTTCTGGATTTTACTGGCTTTGCTTATTAAAGGGATTCTTCCTTTTCTCAGGCTCTTCTATGGTCTGCGCCCTGACCCCCACTTGCTTAGTTTTGGCTATATCGGAGATTCTCCATCCTACACCGACCCCATTGAAAGCCTTCTTTCTACCGGGCATTATAACCCAGACCATCGCATGCCGGGCTATGGTTTCATATATTTTATCTTCAGGCTTCTTTTTTCTTATACCACAGCTTACAATATAATTGTTATCGGCCAACTAATTGTAAGTTCATTAAGCGTTTATTGTCTTGCACTTTTAAGCCGATCCGTCTTTAAATCAACCCCTGCATTTTATCTGACTTTTTACATGTATCTCTTAAGCAATTATTCCAATTACTTTGATACCTGCCTTATGACCGAATCATTGAGCTCTGCATTTTTAATTTTCGGCGCCTGGAATTTTGCTCTTTACTTTCAAAATCAGAAATTAAAATTTCTTTTTTTCTCCGGCTTCTTTCTTGCATGGCTTGTTTTTTTACGTCCTGTTTTTGTCGTCATTCTGTTTATTTATGGACTGATACTTGTTTTCCACTCTATTAAAAATAATGCCCAGTTTATTAAACCCCTATTAATATATGGGATAGTATTTATTTTAGCCGACGGCGCCTGGGTAATACGAAACTATAAAATGTATGATAAATTTATTCCTCTGTCAAATGGGATTTACTATCCATACATAGGAGATTCGTACATGAAACATACCCTGGAATTTGTTCAATCCTGGGGAGGGGCTGTTGATTTGCCCGATTCACATTCGGCATTAACCTGGTTCGGGGGTATTTTGTTTCCGGGGGAAAAGGAAGTGAAGCAATATGATTCTATCCCTGACTATATATATACTTCTAAATTCAATAAGGATAGTTTATATGCACTTAGAATCGAAGTGAAAAAATTTATGACCTTGCAGAGACCGGCTGTCGATAGCTTTTACTACAGCGTTGATACTGACTGGTTCAGGGCTTTTGCCATTTTATATAAGCCATTGAAGCCCGTATCAAAGCAAGCAGCAGAATTGCAAAATGATATCGATAGTAAGTTTGACCGGTATAAAAGCTCCATAAAAAAAGAAAACCCATTTCTGTATTATATACAGTCCCGGATAGTGCTTTTGAAGAAGTTTTTATTTGAAAACAATGAGGTTTTTCTTACGCGTGGCCAAATTCCAGGCTTTGGGAAATCAATCGTATCATTCTATCATCTCTACTATTTATTCATACTTATCCTGGGAATTTCCGGTGCTATCTTGCTTATATGGCAAGGCATCAAACGTGATCTTATAGCTCTGGCCTTATGTTCCATTCCTATATACACCATTTTAATTCATCCTTTTATACGACTGGCCGACAATCGCTACCTGATACCTGCATGGCCTTTTTTAATTGCCTGTGCAACATATATTATTATGCGAACCTACAGCCTGTTTTTGAAAAATAAAAACATGGGCGATTCTATTTTTCCTTAATGACCTGCTTCAGTAAATAAATATCTTCGTATCTATTTTCGCTGCTGTATACTTTTGTGCAAATCGCTTCATTCTTTTGTATCACATCGCCGCAAATTCTGGACAAAATAGTAGATTCTATCAAAGAATCACCAGCGCTAAAATAAATTAATGCCTGGTTATTTTTTTTAAAGATGTTTGAAATATCTGTGGCGTTATCCCAAAACATTAACTCGTCTATATAAGTTGTATATAAATATGTATCAGGATATTCTCTTTTTATAAAAGCCATATATATTTTAGAATTTTCTGCGCCTGAAAACGAAATACCGAGAAATAATGCAGGCTGAACACAGGCTTTATATCCATCGGAAACTATTATTAAAGGGGTGCTTTTCCATGCGTCAAGAAATGCTGCGGTTTTTTGTAACGCCACCTTTTGATTTTTAACGGAGTAACAGTTACTGTAGGTTTGCAGCGTGCAACAAATAACGAAAAGGGTAAATAATATATACCCCAATACTTTCCCATTTATACGAAAAAATGCAAAAGACATTAAATCCGGAAACGCTTTGAGCGAAATACTAATGAACAGCGGAAAACAAATAAGCAAGGGAATAAAATAGTAATATTTGTTAATGGTTATTACCTGATGGGTCAGTGGTTCAGGGTAAATAACAATATATTGTTTCGCTATTATCAATATAAATAAAGTAAAAAAACTGAAGATGCCTGCAAACGGAAAAATAAGTCCGGATAGTTTACTTCCCTTTTTAATAGCGCTCCAAAGGCTCATAAAAAATAGTGCTGTCACCAAAAAATAAACCAATGAAAACAGGTAATGGGTAGAGAAAATATCAACGATATTATTCAGGTAAGAGGTAGCATTTATTATTTCAGTATTGCCCTGCCCGTAAGCACCACTATGACATATCATAGCCTTCATGGTACCTCCCCAATTCCTGAACTGACTATAAAGTGGGAACAATAATAACAATGAAAAAAGTCCTGATGAAATAAGGTAAATAATTCTTTTCCCGGCATTTTTTATAAGAGGAAAAACCAATAGAATAATGGGTGTGCAATATATCTTTGTTGTGAGTAATAGTGCCGTAAATAGTCCCATAACGATGACATTCTTATAACTTGTTTCTTTACTATGCTGGGGGTTATTTCCAATAGTGTTTACATAGAGATAGGCTATGAAAAAAATTCCGCATATAGTGATTGACGATTCAGCACTTAACAGAATCGCTCTCCCTAGCATTTCATTATAAAACAATGGAGATGACTGGAATAATAGTGCCAGTAACATATTCCCGGAATGGCGGTACACATATGCTCCGGTAAGATATGTTACCAAACAAAGTAAAATAACCAATATGGTGCTGCAAGTGAATAAATAACTTTCCGGATGAAGCAATACGTCCTGGTATAAAACACTGCCATTACCGGTGAAAAGATGTTTGATGAAAATAATTATTGCAGTAAATATTTCGACAGGCGTTCCGGGTGGAATAATATTACCTACACTCAAATGCCCACTTGCTATATTGGTGCCATTCATTAAATAAATATAGGGCGGATCATATTGACTGATATAAAACTGCGTAACACCTTTGAGAAAAATAAATGAAAGGACCAGGTAAAGAAGAGGGAGAATAGTCAGTGGAAATTTCTTTAGACGCCCCGAACGCATTTTAATATCTTTCATTTTTATTTCTGGTCGTACCTATTTTTCGGCTAAAAAATAATATTGAGCACCCAGGGGGATATGGATAAGTGACTTTTCAAAAAGCCGTAAAAAAGACAATGCTTTAGGAAAATAAAACAGGAAACGGGGCTTTATCTTTATCTTGAAACCCGCGTTCAAAAGCATTTTCCTGGCCTCGGAAGGCGTTAATGTAATAGCATCTTTGTCAAAAGGAATACGGCTCATTACCATTTTCGTTCCTGGATTCAAGGGGTTATTTTCAAAAAGAGCCAGCAAGCCTCCCGGTTTCAGTGAATCATAAATCATTTTTAACGCGCCTATCCGTTGTTCCAATGGTATATGGTGGAATACCCCATTGACAAAACACAGGTCAAACGTATTGTTGAATTGGAAATCTTTTATTTCAAGGTATTGTATACTTCCTTCACTACTATTTTTTTCGCGGGCATATTTTAATGCTTCAGTAGCAGTATCGCTGCCTGTAATTTTCGCTTCAGGGAAATATTGCTTTAACAATATAGTTGCATCGCCAACTCCGCAGCCAAAATCAAGTAAGGCATTTATATTCTTTCCTTCGGGTATGTTTTTCACAAGATCGCTGAACCGCCCATGAATGAAAAAATATTTGTTCTCCCCGCTAAGCGAAATACCTTTGTTCAGCATTTCATCATATTCCGCTGATTTATCAAACAACTCTTCCATCCACCTGCTATTTCTTCGAATTCAAATAACTCACTCTTTCCTTTACCAATATCAATACACGGTTGGCAAAAAAGGTGAGTAGTATAATAGTGCCGGTTATATAAAAGAAAATCATGCTTATGTAGCGTGACCAATGTTCATCTGTGGCGCCTGTAAGCAAACGATGCCATACGCTATTGAATATAAGCAAGGTACCGATGAGGAAGAAAAAGAGACTCAAAAAGATGGAGAATGGGTGCTCAAAAATATAATATACAGGGGTTTTAGTCCGTATTTTTTCTGACTGAAGCGTAGCATATACTACATTGCGCGAAAGGCTCGACATGCTTAGCAGCAATATTCCTATAATGCCAAAAACATCGGAAACAACAAACCGGTATAGCATCCAATCTTCCAAATAGTGATGTGGCAGATAGAATAATATAGGATTCAACATAAGCAAGATTGCTGACAGTAAAAAAAACGTAGCGCCAATATTATATATCCGGTAGGGTACATATAGAAAAATATTTTCGAGGATAACTGCTAAAAATCTTTTGCCGTCTTTCCATACACTTAATTTCGATTCGCCTTCTCTCTCAGAATAGGGCATATCTTTTTCAGCAATTTTTAAACTTCCGCCCAAAATAACCCTGGCGCTCATGGCCGGGGTAAAATTAAGGCCATCCGGCAAGGGCATTATTTCATTTAATGCTGTTCTTCTTATAACCCTCATTCCACTGGCGGTATCTTTCACCCTTTGTTTTGAAACCAAGGATAGTAGAATGGAAAAAATAGTATTCCCTAATCTGCGGATAAATGGCATTTCACTGTTCTTGCTCAGGCGGGAACCTAATGCCACATCTGCGTTTTCATTCACTGCAAGGCTGCACAAATCGGCAAAAAAGCGTGGCTCGCATGTGCCATCGGCATCAATAAAACCTAATAAGTCAGCATCCGGTAAGCTATTCCAGCCTGCCTTTATAGCAGCCCCATAACCCCGATTCTTTTCAAATACTATTAATTTCGTTTTGTCGCTTTGCAAAGAAGCAATTCGAACCGTATTGTCTGTAGAGCCATCGCTTACTACCACAATGTCTACTGAAGTTACATGGCCTTTTTCTATTATATAATCTTTTGCCTCATAAGTCCTGCGGATAATGCTTTCAATGCTTTGTTCTTCATTCAGGGCAGGTATTACAATAGCAAGTTTCATGGATATGAATATTTATAAAAGGACGTTATTTCCCCTAAAGAATAAACAAATATACTATCTATCCTATATAAATCAAGATAAACAAATCAGAATGAACTACGCTCCATTTACCTTAACACTCCATGTGATTTTTGAACCTGACTGTAACAAAGTCGCAGCCACAGAACAATATTTCCCCATAGATAGTTCACATGCCCGTTTTGCTTTTTCAGGTTCTATTTTCCCTGTCAGTAGATATTTTACACGTATGTTTTTCCATAATGATGGCTCTTTGCCTTGCTCCCGTTCGCCTTCTATTTCTATTTTAAAATCATCTACTTGCTGACGTTGCTTTTTCAGGATGGCGACAATATCAATGGCGCTGCAGCCGCCCAAGCCCATTAACAGCATTTGCATCGGGCGAACGCCAAAATTATCTCCACCAGTTTCATCACTGGTATCCATTTTTACAGTATGCCCGTGCATATCTTTGGCTTCAAATCCAAAGTCGCCCTTTACCCGGTGCATTTCAATCTTTCCCATAGAAAATATGTTTGTTACAAAACTACGCACTAACTTATTGATTCCATTCACTCACTAAAACCAATTATTAACTAATTATTGACATTCCATAACAATGTTCGACTTTTTAACCAATATTTTTTCTTTCTTTTGCATACTACAAAATAAATCTCATGACACCTGAACATCCCCGCAAATTGTTTCTGTTAGATGCAATGGCATTAATCTACCGGGCCTATTTTGCTTTCAGCAGTAACCCAAGGGTTACATCGAAAGGTATGAATACGAATGCCATGTTTGGGTTTACCAATACCCTGCTCGAAATATTTCAAAAGGAAAAACCTACACATATAGCTATTGTTTTTGATACCCATGCACCTACTGTAAGACACGAAATGGATGCTAATTATAAAGCTCAGCGCCCCGATACACCGGAAGATATTATTAAGTCCGTGCCTTATATAATACGTATTGCAGAAGCCTTTAAAATCCCGGTGCTTTTAAAAGACGGATATGAAGCCGATGACATTATTGGCACACTTGCAAAACATGCGGAAAAGGACGGCTACAGAGTTTACATGATGACATCGGATAAAGACTACGGACAATTAGTTACCGAGCATGTTTTTATTTATAAACCCTCTAACAAGGGCAACCCACCGGAGATATTAGGTATAAAAGAAGTTTGCACCAAATTCAGTATCGAGAATCCCAGACAGGTAATAGACATCCTTGGATTGATGGGAGATGCGGTAGATAATATTCCCGGTATTCCCGGTGTTGGTGAGAAAACAGCCATTCAACTTATTAAAGATTTTGGCAGCATTGAAAATCTTTTACAGAACACAGATAAATTGAAAGGGAAATTAAAAGAGAAAGTAGAATTGAATGGGCACATGGCTGTTCAATCGAAACAGCTTGCAACCATTATTTGCGATGTAGACCTGCCTTTCAGCCTGGATGATATGGAACGTAGAACTCCCGATAGACAAGCCTTGCTGGATGTTTTAACGGAATTGGAATTTAAAACGATTGCCGTAAGGGTAATGAAGGATTTTTTTCCGGGAGAAAGCATAGCTACAAATAGCACCGCGCCTTCGTCAAATGTATCAGAAACCCACGATACAAATCTCTTTTCAACGCCTGAAATTGCAGCACCCAAGATAGATACCCACTACGAAGAAGTTACCACTACTGATACCCTGATTTCCAAATTACTTACTTCGGAAAGAATAGGATATTACATGGCCATGCAGGGAACAACCTGCCATGGAATCGGGTTTAGCACAAAAGCGGGCGAAGCTCACTATGTAGCATTCTCCGGGGAGAATGAAAAGAAATGGGAAATGCTGAAAGAGGTATTGGAAAAGAAAAGTATTAAGAAAACGGGTTATGACATAAAACAAAACTTAAACTTTTTAGACACTCATAAAATCACTATAGAAGGAGATTTGTTTGATGTGATGATTGCCCAGTTTCTTGTTCGCCCCGAATCGCCACACTATTTGCCCGATATAGTACAAAATACACTTGGGATACACATACCTGAATACGGCTCTGAAAGCAGAAAAACACTCAAAGAGCAATTAAGCATGGATATGGTTTCGCAAGAACAAACTATGCAAATTTGCTGTGAACGCGCCGACATGATATTCCGATTGTATGATGCGCTTTCTCCTAAATTAGATGAGATTTCAGTAAGAAAACTTTTTGAAGAAGTGGAAATACCTTTGGAAAAAGTATTGAGCGAAATGGAAGTGGAAGGAATCAAAGTGGACAAAGGCGCACTGAAAGAAATTTCAAACGAACTGACCAGTGATATTGAACAGTTGAAAACGGATATTTGGAAATTATCCGAACAGGAATTTAATATTGACTCACCAAAACAAGTGGGAGATATTTTATTTGAGAAACTCAAAATATCGGACAAGGTTAAGAAAACGAAAACAGGCCAATATTCCACAGGTGAAGAGGTATTGACAGAATTATCTGGCGCACATCCTATAGTAGATAAAATATTAGATTATAGGGAATTGCAGAAGCTGAAAAATACGTATGTAGATGCACTTCCACTAATGGTTGACCTGAGAACAGGAAGGATACATACAACCTTTAATATGGTGGTGGCTGTAACTGGCAGGTTGAGTTCTGATAATCCGAATTTGCAAAACATACCTATCCGGACTGAAAGAGGGCGCGAAATACGGAAAGCCTTTGTACCTGCCAACAATTCTATGATACTTCTTTCCGCCGATTATTCTCAGATAGAACTTCGCATTATAGCATCGTTAAGTGGAGACGCGGCTATGATAGAGGCATTCAACCATAATTACGATGTTCATGCCGCTACTGCTTCCAGGATATACAATGTAGCTATAGATGCGGTTACAGCCGAAATGCGGAGGAATGCCAAGACTGTAAATTTTGGAATTATTTATGGCATTTCCGGATTCGGGCTTTCACAAAGGCTTGGTATAGCAAGGAAAGAAGCAACGGAAATCATAAGCCAATATTTTACCCAGTATTCAGGCATCAAACAATACATGGATAATAGCATTGAAAAAGCCCGCAAAAACGGATATGTAGAAACCATGCTTGGGCGAAGAAGGTATTTACCAGACATTACTTCCCGGAATTATGCTGTGCGGGGATTTGCCGAACGAAATGCTATTAACGCACCTATACAAGGCTCAGCAGCCGATATGATCAAGGTAGCCATGATTCACATTCATAATGAAATGAAACACCAAAACTTGCGGTCTAAAATGATTTTGCAAGTACATGATGAATTGGTATTCGATGTGTATCCTGAAGAATTGGATGCCCTTAAATTGCTTGTTTCAGATAAAATGAAAAACGCTCTTCCTCTGAATGTACCCATTGAAGTAAATATGGGCGTTGGGAAAAACTGGTTGGAAGCACATTAAGAGGCTTTTAAATTCGTCTTTGTCATTCTGAGCGAAACGAAGAATCTTAATTACAGATATGTTTCACTTCGTTCAACATGACAAACACCAGAATCACCTATAATTTGGGGCTAATAAGGTCTTATCTAACTACTTCCACTTTCTTAATTTCCGTAGCAGATTGAGAAGTAATTCTTAGAAAATAAATTCCGGGAGAAATGGCGGAAATAGAAAGCGTATATGGAGATTTGAAATTGCTAGTGTTCCAAATCACTCTTCCCGTAATATCTAATAGAGTTGCATTTCCATTTAAAGAAGAAACAATATTCAGCCTATCCGTGCAAGGATTGGGAAAAACATTCAACGTATATAATGGCTGTACCACAGGTTGAACTCCCGTAAAGTTTGGTTTTGGAGAAATTACCCGTATGACGTTGTTACCTAAATCTGTTACGAAAAAATTACCTTTTTTATCCGCTACTATAGCCATGGGATCATAAAATTGGGCAACAGAATCGGGCCCGTTTAAATAGCCCGGTATAGCTAAGCTATCGTTTCCGGCAAATGTAGATACTACGGAATCCTTCGCATTAAATATCCTGATAGCATCATTGTATTCATCGGCTATTAATAAGTTTCCTGATGTATCAAATGCTAAACCTGTCGGGTCATTGAACAATACACCGGTAATAAGAGTATCTCCTCTTACCGCACCGTTTCTGCCATTTACATACCCTACCGGAACATTTGATTCCGACAATACATCGGTATCCATACCTGTTGTGTCGAACCCGGCATACGTAGTTACCCTGCCATTATATATTCTCCTTATTGCATTTGTGCCGTTGCCAAATTGGCTAACGTATATATCCCCAGCCTTTCCCAAAGTTATCCCATAAATATCCTCAAATTCGGCGCTGTCAAGAGGGCCGTCTATATATCCTGTTGAATCGTATCCATGACCTGCCACAGTGGTTACCTTACCGGATACCGATATTTCACGAATGGCATTATTGCCATTATCCGTAACATAAATATTACCTGCTTTATCAATAGTTAGCGAAAGGGGCAAATAGAATTCAGCAGCAGAATCGGGACCATTAACATAACCCACAAATGTTGTTCCGGCACTATCTCTGCCGGCATAAGTAGTAACCTTACCCGATACCCATATCTTACGAATAACATTATTATACGTGTCAGCTATGTATACATTTCCGGTATCGTCAACGCATACGCCCCAAGGATTGTTAAACTTTGCTTTAAGCGGATTGGTAGAATTCACATATCCAATGTTAGAATCAACGCCCTTCTTTAAATCAGCCACATCTCCGGCAATGGTAGTAACCAGCCCTCCTGATGCAATATTTATTTTCCGGATAACATTATTGCGGGTATCTGCTACATACAAATATTTTCCGGCAGTATCAATAGCCAATCCAGTGGGGCTGTTGAATAATGCGTACGCTCCCACACTGTCGTGATATCCAGCGTTCGAATCAAGCCCATTATACAAGCCGGTAGTGTCCCCGGCAAGAGTTGATACATAATATTGTTTCTGGCCAAAGCCTGAAATACATAGAAAACAGAGGGAAATAAAGATAACGGATTTGATTTTATACATAAAATAATGTGTGCGTTTTAAACTCCAAATTGGCGAAGATGGTGATCCGCATGTTTGTAATTAATAATACCCCATTCTGCGGGTGTCATTTTACCAAAAAATGCATGTTTTTCTATTGTAATTCCTTTTTCACCGCCGGTATACAGTTTATTAATAGTATTAATAAAAGCAGCTTTCTCTTTGGCAAATTCCTTTTGATCAACCACAGTAACAAGCTCAGGGGCAGTTGGAGAGTTTTTGCCCATTTGTTTATCGGTATAAATAAACGATTTTTTGAAAAACCGGCCGATGAATTGAAGAGAACTGTTTTTAACCGCTACTCCTCCCATGGGCCATTCTGCTGTTACTGCACCATGTGCAAGCATCTGTGCAACATTCATTTTTCCCCATAAAGCTTTGCTCTCAGGAGTGAGTTTTTCGATTCGTTGAAGAATCTCATCTTTATCAGCTTCGTTGAATATACTTTTCATGAGAATAGCCTCTTTAGGCCGCGAATATAGCAATTTTAGGGGAAAAGGGCTGTGAACTGCTCTGTTTAACATTATTAAACAAATAACCCCGCCATTTCTGACGGGGTTATTGCAACTTTTTGTCCATTCATTTACTCTGCCGCATTTAGCTTAATGCAGAAAATAATATACTTATCCGGATTGTTTTTCCCTTCGTAAAATTTATGCAAAACATCATACATGCTGGTGCAATAAAAGTAGGACTTGTTATATCCGTTTTCACCTTTCTTGGTCCATTCAACAGTATAGGAACTGGATTGCTGCTTATGTTTTACAACATAATCTAAAACCCGTTCCAGCGCCAATTCATAATCCGGCCCGGTGCTTGCCTCCGATTTCATTAGAAAAGTTTCTCCATTCGATGGGTTTACGGTAAAAACATCTACCCTCCACCTGTCGTTATCCCTGGTATAAATAAATTGGACCTCGCTCTTGTTGTCCTTATTAACCAGTTCGCGTATCTGCTGTTCTAATTTGAATTGCCTGCTTGTTACCATAGGGCTTTTTATACTTTCACTGCGGACATGTTCTTTATAATCTCTGTGCCAAATTCTGAACACTTCAATAAGGTTGCTCCTTGCATTTGTCTTTCAAAGTCATAGGTTACACGCTTATTAGCAATAGATGCTTCCATGCCTTGATAAATTAAGTCAGATGCTTCCAGCCAACCGAGATGTTCCAACATCATAGCGCCTGAAAGAATTACAGAACCCGGATTTACTTTATCTAAGTCAGCATATTTAGGAGCTGTTCCGTGGGTAGCTTCAAATATAGCGTGTCCGGTAACGTAATTGATATTAGCTCCCGGAGCAATACCAATACCACCTACCTGGGCAGCCAATGCATCTGATAAGTAATCACCATTCAGGTTGAGGGTTGCAATTACATCAAAATCTTCCGGACGGGTAAGAACTTGTTGAAGTGTAATATCAGCAATAGCATCCTTGATCAATACTTTGCCTGATGCTAAAGCTGCTTTTTGTTCGGCATTGGCAGCTTCTTCACCTTTTTCTTTCTTGGTCTTTTCCCATTGCATCCAGGTATAAACCTTATCGGCAAACATGCCACCTTCAGCAAGTGCATAGCCCCAATCGCGGAAAGCGCCTTCGGTATACTTCATGATATTGCCTTTATGAACCAGGGTAACTGATTTGCGTTTGTGCTTAATAGCATATTCAATAGCAGCATGAATTAAACGGCTGCTACCTGTTCTGCTAACCGGTTTTATACCAAGTCCTACCATTATATCGGAAGGCCTGTCAATTCCGGCTTCTTTGTAGAAAGCTGCTGCTTTTTCCTGGGTCCCAAAACGGATTTTAGCAAAATCTTTCGGAAATTCTTTCGCAATAAAATCAAGTACTTTTTGTGCTTCAGGGCTTCCTGCCACATATTCTATACCGGCATAAATATCTTCGGTGTTTTCACGGAAAATAACCATGTCTACTGCTCCCGGGTTCTTTACCGGTGAAGGAACTCCTTCAAACCAACGAACAGGGCGAAGACATACATATAAATCCAGGATTTG
>Ga0206881_10204_pt2 | contig 16728 bp, 15 predicted proteins | sample Alteio_BWOrgCont_3_FD_152867 | JGI IMG/M metagenome (GOLD analysis project Ga0206881, IMG submission 152867) | Enriched cells from forest soil in Barre Woods Harvard Forest LTER site, Petersham, Massachusetts, United States -... | ecosystem: Environmental > Terrestrial > Soil > Temperate forest >...
TTCTCGAATTCAGCTTCGATGCGCTCGGCAAATTCGTTGGCCAGGTTGAAATCGTTGCTCTTGCCGGCGCTCTGGAGGCTGGAGCAGAGGAGCTGCATGCGTTCGGCGCCGAAATTAGCGCAGGAGCGGCCAAGCTGCATGGCCTGAATGCTGACGCCCTGACCGTTGCGTTGTTCGATGTGCCGGCGGATTTCCCCCAGCAACTGAGGCGTCTCTTCGGCAAAAATTTCGGTGAGTTCACGCACCGCCTCGGGCCCCGAACCGGTCATTTCACCAAAGCGGGCCAGAATGGTGAAGTCGACGACCTGCCCGATGTTTTCCGACGAACGGACGAGCTCGGTTTCGAGCGCCTCGATTCGGACCGGCTTGCTAATGTAGCCGTCCATGCCGGATTCGAAGCAGTTCTTGCGGTCGGAATCCATCGCGTTGGCGGTCATGGCGATGATCCACGGGCGGCGCGAGCCGGTCCACTGTTTGCGAATCTGTCGTGTGGCCTCCAACCCGTCCATCTCGGGCATCTGGACGTCCATGAGAATAACGTCGTACTTCTGGCGCTCGAGGGCCTGAAGCACCTCGATGCCGTTCTGGACCACATCGGGCCGATAGCCCATCTGGCTGAGAATGCGCGTGGCGACCTTCTGGTTGATGACATTGTCCTCGGCCAGGAGAATGCGCATCGGGCGGCGCTGGCCAAAACCGGTGTCGATGCGTCCGGTAGACCGGAGGAGATGGTTGCTGACTTTCTCGCCCTTGAGCGCGGTGGCGAGAATGGCATGGAGCTGTTGGTAGTGGACGGGCTTGGACATGCACGCAATGAAGCCGGTGGGAAGATTCTGGCCGAAGGAGGCCTGCTGCTTGAGCGAACAGAGCAGGACGCAGGGCAGATTGATCAACGCCTTCTGGCGGCGGATTTCCATGGCGAGGTCGCGGCCAGCCTGGTCGGGCAGGTCTTCCTCGATGATGGCGGCGTGGATGGAGGGCGAGGAGCGGAGCTTTTTGACTGCGTCACCGCCGGAACCGAGCGTGATCGCCGACATGCCCCAGGCCCGGACAAAGTCCTCGATCATAGTGCGCACACCGGCATGCGACGCGACGACAAGAAGCGTCTTGCCCTTAAGAATCGGGTTGGGGACGAGCGGCTTGGGCGGCAGCGCCTCGTTAAGCGGCACGGCGACATGGAACGCGGAACCGCGGCCTTCCGTGCTCTCGACCCAGATGCGTCCGCCCATCAGCTCGGTCAGCTTGCGGCTGATGGCGAGACCGAGACCGGTGCCGCCGAATTTGCGCGAGGTGGAGGCGTCGACCTGCGAGAAGGACTGGAAAAGGCGGCCGACCTTGTCGGCGGGAATGCCGATGCCGGTGTCACTGACGGAAAAGAGGACAAAATGGTCACCAACTTCGCTTTCGGCGCGGGCGACGCTGAGGCTGACGTCGCCCTCGGTGGTAAAGCGAACGGCATTGGAGAGGAGATTGACGAGAATCTGGCGCAGGCGCGTGATGTCACCCTCGAAGCCGGGTGGGAGCTCGGGCGCGATGTGCCAGTGGATTTCGATCTTCTTGTCGCCAGCCTGGAGCGCTACGCAGTCGATTGCCTCTTCGATCAGCATGCAGAGATCGAAGGGATGGTTTTCGAGTTCGAGTTTGCCCGACTCGATCTTGGAGAAGTCGAGGATGTCGCTGATGATGGTGAGAAGCGTGTCGGCGCTCTGGCGGATGGTCTGCGCGTAGTTGCGCTGCTCGGAATTAAGTTCGGTGCCGAGGAGAAGACTGGTCATGCCGACGACAGCGTTCATGGGCGTGCGAATTTCATGGCTCATGTTGGCCAAAAACTCCGACTTGGCCCGGCTGGCACTTTCGGCAGCCTCCTTGGCATCGATGAGCTCCTGCTGGATTTGTTTGCGCTCGGTGATGTCCTCGCAAATGCCGCGGTAACCCATGAGCTTGCCTTCAGAATCGTGCATCGGCGCGCCGCGGGCCGAGAGCCAGACGATATGACCGTCCTTGGCCTGGGAACGGAATTCGAGATCGCTGAAGCGCTGCGCTTTCTGCGCGGCGTAATAAAACTTGGCCGTCGCGATGATGGTATCCTCCGGGACGATGCCCTCGAAGAACCCGCGTTGCTTCATGTCGTCGGCGGTGTAGCCCAAAACACCGTGGACCCGCTCGGAAATGAAGAGTATCTTGCCCTCAAGGGTCGTTTCCCAAACAAACTTGCCGGAGATGTCGACGACCTCACGGAAGCGGGCCTCGCTCCAACGCAGCATCTCCTCGGTCTCGCCCTTCTTTTTCTGGACGCTGGTGAATTCGCCCAGGTTGAGCTCGCTCTGGGCGAAGGCGGCAAGGTCATGCAGAGCCTGCAAGTCCTCCTCGCTCGGGATGCGGGGTTGCCGGTCCATGACGCCAAGCACACCGACCAGGCTGCCGTCGGCCGCTGCGATGGGGTTGCCGGCGTAAAAGCGAATGAACGGCTTTCCGGTGACAAAGATATTATTGGCAAAGCAGACATCGCTTTGGGCATCAGGCACAACAAGTTGCTTGTCCTCGAGGATGGTGTAAGCGGAGAAGGCGTTGTCGCGGTCGGCTTCAATCGTCTCGAAGCCGTAGCGGGACTTCATGAACAGCCGGTTCTGGTCGACCAACGCGATATAGGCAATGGGCACCGCGAGAATCCGCGCAGCCAGCCGGGTGATGCGGTCAAACCGATCCTCCGGGGGCGTGTCGAGCACATTGAGTGCATGCAAAGCCGCAAGACGTCTCGGCTCATGGGCAGGCAGAGGTGCAGCAGGCATTTATTTGGAATTGTTGGGACGGCTAAACTCGCACCGGGGACTTGATTTTTAACATGTTTAGCCTCTGACTGCAAACAACTTGGAACCCATTTTGAAAGGTAACCCTATTGTTGGTTACGTCAATTTTTGTTCTTTTAGGGTCAACGAAACAAGCGCCGACGCAGCCCCGCGCAAAGATCTGGATTGCATGGCGGGCGGCCTTCCTCAAAAGTTTTACAATGTCTCATTCTGCACCCATCGGAATCATCGGCGGCAGCGGTCTCTACCAGCTCGCCGCGTTCACCGGACAAAAGGAAATCCGCCTGGAGACTCCGTTCGGCGCTCCCTCAGACAATTACCTCCAGGGTCAACTGGCCGGGCATGAGGTCGTTTTTCTGCCGCGCCATGCCCGTGGTCACAAGCTGCTGCCTGGCGAAATCCCGCATCGGGCCAATATCCACGGATTCAAGCAGCTCGGCGTGCGCTGGATCATCAGCATCAGCGCCGTCGGCTCCCTCCAGCATGATTACGCGCCGGGCGACGTGGTGCTGCCGGACCAGTTCTTCGACCGGACCAAGGGCCGCGCGGCGGACACTTTTTTCGGTGAAGGAATCGTGGCGCATGTTGCCTTCGGCGATCCGATCAGCTCTGAGTTGCAGGACGCGCTCCACGTCTCGGCCCAGGCCGCCGGAGCGAAGGTGCACAAGGGCGGAACTTACGTGAACATCGAGGGCCCGCAGTTTTCGACCCGCGCCGAATCGGAAACTTACCGAGCGGCAGGTCACGCCATTGTCGGCATGACCAACCTGGTCGAGGCGAAGCTGGCCCGCGAGGCGCAAATCGCCTACGCCACGATGGCCATGGTGACCGATTACGACTGCTGGCACCCGGAGCACGACAGCGTGACGGTCGAAATGGTCATCGCCTGGCTGCACAAGAACACGGCGCTGGCACAGAAGATTTTACTCGAGGCGATTCCACGCGTTTCCCAACTGACCCAGGCCAAGGCCCATGAGGCGTTGAAATACGCCGTCCTGACCCAGAAGGAAAACTGGCCCGAGGCGACGGCGAAGAAGCTCGCGCTGATTTTGGGGTGACCGGCTATTGGGGACCGGTACTGAATCCATGGCTGTTTTGATGCGAGTTTCAGACTTTAAATCCTATTTCTTATGAAAAAATCTCCCCGCGTGCAGAAAACGATTCCACCCTTGCGCCGGGTCAAAGGCGCCCTCTCGTGGCCCTTCGCCTCGACCCGCGTGCGGGCGGCGCTGACGCAGGACGCGGGCGCTCTCGGGCCGGTCGGTTTCCGGCTCGGAAGACGGTGGGTTGAGCCGTTCCACCTCGCCCCATGGCACAACGAAAAGCTCGCTCCGGGCACACCCGCCCTCCTGCGCAACCTGCGCGGAGATTTCTTCTGCGCCCCGTTTGGCGGTAATGAAACGCCCTATCGGGGCAAGCGCCATCCGGCCCATGGCGAAACCGCGCAGGCCCGGTGGCAATCGCCCCGGCTCATCCGCGAGGAGGGCGTGACCCGGCTGGAAGTTTCGCTGAAAACGCGCATCCGGCCCGGGCTGGTGCGCAAGCGGATCGAACTGCGGAATGGCGAAACGGTCATCTACGAGCGCCACGTGCTGGAAGGCTTTTCCGGCCCCATGAATCCGGGCCACCACGCGAACCTCCATTTCCCTGATGGCGAGGGCTCGGGACGGATCACGACCAGCCGCTTCGTTCACGGACAGGTTTTTCCCGGCCAATTTGAGCAGGCGGCGCAGGGCGGATATTCGATCCTGCGTCCCGGCGCGGTTTTCAAGGATTTGCGTAAGGTGCCGCGCCTCGACGGTGGCATGGCCGATTTGACCCGCTACCCGGCGCGGTCCGGCTATGAGGACCTGATCATGCTCTGCACCGACCCGAAACTGAAACTAGGCTGGACGGCGGCGGTCTTTTTGAAGGAACGCTACGTCTGGTTCGCGTTGAAGGACCCGCGCGTGCTCGCCTCGACGGTCTTCTGGATGTCAAACGGCGGGCGGCACTACGCACCGTGGAACGGAAGACATCGCAACGTCATCGGCATGGAAGAGGTGACCTCCTACTTTCACAGCGGGCTGGCCGAATCGGCCAAACTCAATCCGGTTTCACGGCTGGGGATTCCGACCATAATTCGGCTGCAGCCCCGCTGGCCGCTCGTGGTGAATTACATCATGGGCGTGGCGGCGGCGCCCGCCGGTTTTGAGGAAGTCGCCGACATCGTGCCGGTCAAGGGCGGAATCGCGCTCCTCTCCAAGAATGGGAAAAAGATTTTCGCGCCGCTACGACTTGAGTTTCTCCAAGAGGCCACCAAATGACTCCCTACGATTCCCTCCAACAGCGGGCGAGAGAGATCGCCCTTTACGGCAGCGCGGCCAGCGTCCTCTCCTGGGACCAGGAAACTTACCTTCCGTCGAAAGCAAACGCCTACCGCGCCGAGCAACTCGGCCAGTTCGCGGGCCTGACGCACCGGCTGGCCACCGCACCGGAAGTGGGCGACTGGATCAAAGCGTGCGAGGACCACCCACCGATCTGCGCCGACGCGGAGGAGACCGCCCTGCGCGCGGTGAACGTCCGCGAATGGCGCCGCGACTACGACCGCGCAACGAAACTCCCCTCCCGTCTCGTCGAGGAGATGGCGCGGACCTCGTCGCTGGCCCGCGAAGCCTGGATCAAGGCGCGCAGCGAGTCGAATTTCGCGGCCTTCGCGCCGTGGCTCGAAAAAATCCTCGGCCTCGTCCGCGAGCAGGCCGAGTGCTGGGGCTATGCAACCTGTGCCTACGACGCGCTGCTGGAAGGTTACGAGCCGGGCGCCCGCGCCGCCGATCTCACGCCCGTCTTTGCCGATCTTCAACGGCAACTTACGCCGTTGCTGCCCAGGCTGCAAAAAGTCACCAGCGCGGTCGATCCCGCGCGACTGCGGGGAAACTTCCCCGTGGCGGGCCAGCAGGCGCTCAATCGCGAAGTCGCCGCGGCAATGGGATTCGATTTCGACGCGGGCCGCATCGACACCACGGTCCACCCGTTTTGCACCGGGCTCGGGCCGCGCGATTGCCGCCTCACTACCCGCTATGACGAAAAGGACTTCACCAGCTCACTCTTCGGCGTGATGCACGAGGCCGGACACGGCCTTTACTCGCAGGGCCTGCCCACGGAACATTACGGGCTGCCGACCGGTGACAGCATTTCTCTCGGCATCCACGAATCGCAGTCGCGCCTCTGGGAGAATCAGGTGGGCCGCAGCCTGCCGTTCTGGCGGCATTGGTATACGCGCGTCAAAGAAATCTTTCCGGAATGGGACGCGCCGCCGCTCGACGAATTCTGGCTCCTGGTCAACCGGGTGAAGCCGACCCACATCCGGGTCGAGGCCGACGAGGCAACCTACAACCTCCATATCATCCTCCGTTTCGAGATTGAGCAAAAGCTCGTCTCGGGCGAACTGGCAGTAACCGATTTACCCGCCGCGTGGAACGCCCGTTTCGAGCAGCTTTTCCAGATTCCAGTGCCCGACGACGCCCGCGGCTGCCTGCAGGACACCCACTGGGCGCTCGGCGCGATTGGTTATTTCCCCACCTACACGCTCGGCACACTGAACGCCGCGCAACTCTTCGCCGCCGCTCTCCGGCAGGTGCCGGGCCTGGAGAGCGATCTGTTCGCGGCCAATTACGCTCCATTGCTCGGCTGGCTTCGAGAAAAAATCCACCGCCCGGCCAAGCGTTATTCGCCCACCGAATTGATGGAGCGGGCCACCGGTGAACCAACCCGCGCGGTCTGTTTCATGGATTATCTCAAGGCGAAGTATGGGGTGTAAATTATTTACCTGCGAGTCAACGCCACAAATTCATCCGTCGCCAACCCACAGTCTCGAATGAGACTGCGCAACGTGCCCTTGGCTACTTCTCGGTGATCTGGCACTGAAAGACATGCTACCGGGTTTGGTTAGGATCACATGACTTCCGCGCTGACGTGCCAGTTGCCATCCATCGCGGCAAAAAGCTTTGACTACCTCCTGCCCGCTTAACACCGGTGGTGAAGCCATTACACCGTCACTTCAACCTACTGCATCTCGACCGTAAGTGGCATTCCCCGCTCGGCGCGCACTTCCAAACACAACGCAATGGCTTCCTTGACATTAGCCAAAGCTTCTTCACGGGTCTGTCCCTGACTGACACAACCGCGGAATCGCGGGACATTCGGCAACCCAAACGCCGTCTTCATCCCGTTCCAAGGTGGCGGTAAACTTCATGTCCATAGCCTAAATCGATAATGTCGCTTTTACAAGACTCCTCGTTTATGGACTACCCTCCTTCCCAGAGGGTTCCGATTGCCAGCCGCGCCAGTTGCGGTATGCTTCCCTCCTATGGATTTTTTGCCGCTATCGCCCAGCTTGCGTGAGGACGCCCCCGAAAAAGAGGAAAAAGAAGAGAAGGAAAAAAAAGAGCCGAAGTCGAGGCTCGAGGAGAAGTTTCTCGAGACCCGCACCATCATGATTTTCGGCGAGATCAACCAGAAAGTCGCCCGCGAGGTCTCCGAAAAACTGATTCTCCTCTCGTCACTCAACGACAACGACATCAAGGTCATCATCAATTCGCAGGGCGGCCATGTCGAGGCGGGCGACACCATCCACGACATGCTCCGCTTCGTGAAGCCGAAGGTAAAAATCCTCGGCACCGGCTGGGTGGCCAGCGCCGGGGCGCTCATTTACTGCGCCGTGCCGACCGAGCACCGCTATTCCCTGCCCAATACCCGCTTCATGCTCCACCAGCCCAGCGGCGGCGTGGGCGGCCAGGCGACTGACATCAGCATCGAGGCGCAGGAAATCCTCAAAATGCGCGAGCGCCTGAACAGGATTTTCTCCGTCCAGACCGGCCAGCCCTTTGAGAAGATCGAACACGACACCGACCGCAATTACTGGATGAGCGCCGAGGAGGCCAAAACATATGGTCTCGTCAGCAAGGTCATTCGCACCCAGGCTGAGTTCTAGTCCTGCGGACGGCAGGTCCTGGCGGACGGCAGTAACGCCTTGCCCTCAGACAAGGGGCTTCGGCTCCAGCGACAGAAACTGATCGAGCAAACAAGCTTGGCCTTTCGGCCCTGAGCCGGTTACATGAAGCCGCATGAAAGCCGTCATTCTGGCTGCGGGCAAAGGGACCCGCATGGGCGACCTCACCGCCAATCTCCCCAAGCCGATGGTCCCCGTCAAGGGCAAGCCGGTCCTCGAACACATCCTGCTCGGTCTGCGCGACGAGGCGGGCATCCGTGATTTTTTCATCGTCACCGGCTGGTGCGGCCACGTCATCCGCAATCATTTCGGCGACGGCGGCCCGTGGGGCGTGAAAATCGCTTACGGCGAACAGGTGGTGCAGGACGGCACCGGCAAGGCCCCTGAACTGGCCAAGGAATGGGTCGGCCAGGACCGCTTCCTGCTGACTTACGGCGATATCCTACTCCAGCCGCCGACCGATTACAAATTGCTGGTCGATGCTTTCAAGGAGGATGGCGTGATTTCGCTCACCATCAAGGATCCCAAGGAACTGGCCAAGGGCGGCGCGGTTGTCCTCGATCAGGATGGCTTTATGATCAACCTCATCGAGAAGGCTCCCGCCGACCAGATTCCGCCCAATTCGTTCTACAATGCCGGCATCTACCTGCTCACACCGGCCATTTTCAAGCACACCGCTGCGCTGGAAAAATCGCCGCGCGGCGAGTACGAGTTCACCGACGCGCTCAAGGCCATCGTCAAGGCGGGCGCCCGGCTGCGCGGCGTCACCCTCCGCCACGAATGGGCCGACGTCCGCGATCCCTCGGTGCTGGCGAAATTAAATGAGCGGACCCAATCCTCCTCCGGCGGTCAGGGGTCTCCCTCACCTTCATAACATTTTCATCTCCTGCATGTTTCTTGTTAAAACTATGCCGTAAATTCCGCTTAATCCGTTAAAAATTCAGCGACGGTTCCTTCGACAAGTTCAGGACAGGCTCCGACCGTTGCTACGTTGAAGCTACCTCGGGCTTCGAGGGCAGCGGAATGGTGACAAGAAACGAGGTCCCCTCGCCGCGGGCGGTTTCAAAAGTGATCTTGCCGCCGTGGGCCGTGGCGACGTTCTGGACGATGGCCATGCCGAGGCCGGTGCCGTGCTTCTTGCCGTGGGTGACGAAAGGCTCGAAGAGACGGTCCTTGATCTCGTCGGGAATGCCGGGACCGTTGTCGGAGACTTTGATGTAGAAAACGGGATCTTCGACCCAGACGATGATCTCGACGCAGGCATCGGGCGTGTTGACAAGGGCCTCGACCGCATTGGTGACGAGGTTCTGCAAGACGCGCATGAGCCGCATCGAGTCGATGACGATCTCGGCGGGGACGACCTCGAGCTTGAACTTGATACCGGATTTGCGGAAATACTCCTCGTTGAGGACCTGGAACTGCTGGAGGAAGGCCGTCGTGTCGGTGGGTGCGAGATTGAGCTTGGTTTCTCCCCGGGAAAATTCGAGCAGCTCGGCGGCCATGCCGACCAGACGGTCGCACTGAAGCCGGATGCCGTCGCAGCAGCGGACGGTCTCCTCGTCGGAATGGTTCATGTTCACCAGGTCGGCGGAGAGCCGGATGCCGGCGATGGGGTTGCGGATATCGTGCATGAGCGCGCTCGCCATTTCGCCGACAAGCGAGAGCTTTTCCTTGCGGACAACCTCCTGGACGAAGAGGTCGTTGGTGCGGCGCAGGTGGTTAAGCAGATTTCGAAAGAGGCGCAGGGTAAGCGTGACGGGTTCATGGTCGAGCGCTTCGAGCAGCAGTGCGCTCGGGATTTTACCAATACCGACCTTGCCCCGGGCGCGGGCGTCGGTGCTGCGCCCATGACCGTCGAGAACGGCCACCTCGCCCAGGAAATCGCCGGGCTTGAAAATACCGAGGATTTCCTGACGGTTACCAGCAGCCTTGACGATTTCGACCTCGCCCTCAAGGACGAGGCAGACGCCGTCGGCGGGGTCGCCTTCGTGAAAGAGGTGGTCGCCATCCGGGTAATCTTCACGAGTCATCACGGCGAGGAGACGTTCCTGCCCTGCCGCTGAAAACCCCTCGAAAAATCGGTTGGAAGCGGCATTCATCCGCGTCAATATGCCCGGCACCCCATCCAAGTCCAATGAAATGAGACGGGACAAAGAGTTGCGGAGCAGGCGCAACCACGCTAACAATTGCGATTCAACCGTATCTTAAACAACCAAGGAAATTTATGCCGCAAGCCATCATGGAAACCAGCAAGGGCGCCATCACCCTCGAACTCTTCGAGCAGGACGCGCCGAACACCGTCGCCAATTTCACCAAGCTCGCCCAAAGCGGCTTCTATAACGGGCTTAATTTTCACCGTGTCATTCCGAATTTTATGATCCAGGGCGGCTGCCCCACCGGCACCGGCTCGGGCGGCCCGGGCTGGAAAATCAAGTGCGAAATCAACAAGCAGAAGCACACGCCGGGCACGCTCTCGATGGCCCACGCGGGCAAGGACACCGGCGGCAGCCAGTTTTTCATCACCCATACGGACACACCCTGGCTCGATGGCGTCCATACCGTTTTCGGTCGCACGTCCGACATGGCGGTCGTCAACGCGATCAAGCAGGGCGACAAGATCGTTTCGGTGAAGATCGTCGAGTAACGGTGCCGGTCATCGTCAAGCGTTCGAGCGACGGTCATGCGCACCCTGGCCATTGATTACGGCTCGAAACGGATCGGCCTGGCACTGAGCGATCCAACCGGCACGCTGGCTCGTCCCCTCCCCTTTTTGCCCGCCAAGACGGACGCAAAGCTCGCGCGCGAAATCTCCGCGCTGGCGCAGAAGGAACAGGCCACGCTGATTTTGCTCGGCCTGCCGCGCCACATGAACGGTTCATTGGGTGAGACCGCCGCCGCCGTGCAGGCCTTCGCGGCGGTCCTCGAAAAAACGACCCAGGTCCCGGTCAAGCTGGTCGACGAACGGCTCTCCACCGTGCAGGCCAGCCGCCAGTTGCGCGAATCGGGCCGGGATGCGCGCGCCCAGCGCGGCCTGATCGACAGCGAGGCCGCCTCCGTCCTGCTCCAGGGTTACCTCGACATGCAGGGCGGCCTGCCTCCGCTGCCCGACGCATGAATTCACTCGAAAAGCGCAAGAGCCGCCCTCACCGCTTCGATCCGTCGCTGCAGGGCCACAAACTGACCATCGCCTACCGCGGAACCGGATTCTCGGGCTGGCAATGCCAGCCGGGCAAACGAACGGTGCAGGAATCGATCGAGTCCGCGCTGGAAAAAATCTGGGGACAAAAAATCAGCCTGCAGGGCTCGGGCCGCACCGACACCGGCGTCCACGCGCTCGGACAAGCCGCCTCCTTCAACGCGCCGCGGCTCCACACCGGCACCGTGCTGCTGCGGGCGCTCAACGCCAATCTGCCGCGCGATGTGCGCATCGTCCGGTGCCGGCTGGTCCCTCCCTCCTTCCATGCCCGTTTCGACGCCATCGGCAAGACCTATCGTTACCTCGTCCTGAATCACCCGGTGCAGGATCCGTTCACGCCCGACACCCACTGGCATGTGCCGCGCCCGCTCGACCTCGCCGCCATGCGCCGTGCCGCCCGTCATCTCCTGGGAAAACACGATTTCGCCTCGTTCACCAGCAACCCCGGCTACGAGCGGGAGACAACCGTGCGGACGATGTCCCGCGCCGCAATCACCCGCCATGGCGCGACCCTCACGTTCCATTTCACCGCCGATGGCTTTCTCTACCGCATGGTCCGCAATCTCGTCGGCGCACTCGTCAAGACCGGCCTCGGCAGGATCACGCCGGACGATTTTGCACGAATTCTCCGGGCGCGGTCCCGGTCGGAAGCGCCCGCGACCGCCCCGGCCTGCGGACTCTTCCTCGTCCGCGTCAGCTACCCGCTGAAGGTGTAGAGGCTGTCATGACCGCACGGCACCATCTCCAGATCGTCTTGGTCGAGCCCGAGATTCCGCCCAATACCGGAGCGATCGCCCGGCTGTGCGCCGCGACCCAGACCGTGCTCCACCTGGTCGAACCGCTCGGGTTCAAGCTTGACGACCGGACCCTGAAACGGGCGGGCATGGATTACTGGCGGCATGTCACGTGGAAAAGCTGGCCCGGCTGGGCCGCCCTGCGCGCGAGCCATCCGGACGCGGCCTTCCACTTTCTGACCACGAAGGCGATACGGCCTTATACCGAGGCACGCTTCGGTTCGGATGATTTCCTGGTCTTCGGTCGGGAAACACGAGGTTTGCCCGAATCGCTTTTGCGGGAAAATGCGCAGGCTTGTCTCACTATCCCGATGCTCAACCCAAACGTGCGCAGCCTGAATCTGGCCACCGCCGCAGCGATTGTTCTTTTTGAAGCGTTGCGGCAGGTGCGGACCGTTTGAGCCCGGTCACGCGGCCCTTTATTGTCCCGACATGGCACCGAGCTGGCCGCTGGTCTCCCACGATTCAGGTTTGTTCCATGGAACAGAGGAAACCGGCTGGCCGCTGGCATCGACATTGCCCGTGGTGGGCGATGTATCGTTATTGGCGCAACCTGTTTGAAACAGAGCCATGGGCAGGATGAAAAGAATCAACCGCAAACGCGACATGAAATAAATCATGCACTTAGTTAAGCACATCATCGCCCGCTTGAATATCAGCTTTTGCATCAGGCAGGATATCGGCCACACATGAGTTGCTCTCCGCTGAAGTGACCTTGACCTTGCCCAGGAAATCGCGCCCGCGGTAGACGATCAACTCGCCGTTGGGCACCACGCCGTTGGAAAGCCCGACGTTGAGCACAACGAAATTCCAGGCATGGTTGACAAAGGTGACCTTGCCGCTGATCCCTGGCGGGATTTTACCGGGGCCTACATTGTTGACGTCCGTTTTGAGCTGGGCAATTTGTGCGGTCATGTCCTGAACTTGATCCTGCATGATCTTCACTTCGCTCTGATTGGCGGCCAGATCGTCCTGCGCTTTCTTGACTGCGGCTTTCAAATCATCGGGCGTCTGGCCATTAAGGGCCGTATTTAACGTCTGCAACTGATCATTCGCCGTTTTTGCTGCGGTCTGGGCTGCGGTGAGCGCCGTATTTGAGTCGGCGAGCGTCTTTTCGTCCGCGGCCAGTTTGGTATTCAGGTCGTCGACCTTGGATTGCGCATCGGTCAACTTGCTGGTGGCATCTGCCGCGGTCTGCGTCGCATCTTGCTCCGCTTTCTTCGCCCCAACCAAATCTGCCTTGGCCGTATCGCGAGCCTGTTCAGCTTGAGCAACTGCTGTCTTGTCGTTTCCAAATTTTTGGTACGACGCATAAGCGGCATAAATATCTGCAGCTGCACCGGCTACGGCGATATAGAGAAGGATTTTTCCAAGATTCGACATGTGATAAGTTCGCTAGGTCGTTGACTAAAAACGGTTCATAGAAGTCGCATAAATGGAACACTTCGTCAATACCTTCTTACGCTCCAATAATGGAAATGACATTTTTTAATGTAAATGGCAACTATTTCTTTAAAAAAAATGTAAAAATTATCTTTTCCAGCGGGCAGAATGATGAATGCGATCCAATTCGGTGCTGAAAGAAGCCCCCTCGCGCTCCAGAGTTTCTCTCAGCCATGACGGGGAAGCTGTCACCGCCCCAAGTGACTCCACGGTAAGCTTCTCCGCCTCGTCGGCGGTGATGACCAGAATTTCCCGGGCCAAGCCTGAAGCCGCCACCAATCGCTCGATAATACTATCGGCCGTCTGGTCCGCCATCGCGTAGCTGATGACCATATCGGTTCGCCGGGAGGGACGGCTTGAAACCGCCGAGCCGAGCTTGCCATCGAGGACGAGCGTGACCCGCCAATGCGTGGCGTCGTGCAACCGCTGGAGTTGGTCGGCCAGGGCCTTGCGGGCCGCGGCACGGTTGCGATCATGCAAGGCACGCAGGTCGGGCCACGAAAAAATCACGCTATGGCCATCAACAACTAGGTAGCGCACACTCATGGCGAGTCGTGGCGGACGACCGTAACGCTTCGCCCTAAGCCTTGGCCGTAACCGCAGCCGTCTTGGCTTTGACCTTCTTTCTCTTGAGGTATTCGTGACGGCGGCGGCGTTTTTGGACTTTGTTCAACTGTTGACCCATGAGAGACTTGTTGCGGGAAACTCCCGATTAGTCAAGCTTGAGCGTCGTACGACCCATGGCTTCTTTGGATAAGAGTTCTAAATCTGATCACCGCATCGGCGTCATCTCCGACACCCACAACCGTTTGATTCCGCAGGTCGCGGAGCTGTTCGGCGGCGTCGACGAAATCTGGCATCTCGGCGACGTCTGCGACGAACTGATTCTCGACGAGTTGCGCGCAATCAATCCCCGGCTGACCGTCGTCCTCGGCAATAACGACTCCGCCCTTTCTTATCCGGTCAGCCTCGATCTCGAACGGGGAGGCGAACGTTTTCACCTCATTCACATCCTGCCCCGGCACATGCCGCACGGCGCCAACTGGCTCCTCTTCGGCCACACCCACCGGCCCGCGAATGAGATCCACCACAACATTCATCTCTTCAATCCCGGCTCGGCGGGCCTGGCCAACAAGGGCGCACCGCTCAGCGTCGGCTTCCTCACCCGCGAGAACGGGGGCAAGTTCCACGCTGAAATCGTGCTGCTGTAGCAACGGCCCTGAACCGCCGCTCCATGCGTCATCTTTCAGGGCGAGGCGTTACGGCCTCTAGGAACTCACTTCCCCTTCCCGCCTGAAAACTGCCTCAGCACAATCCAACCCACCGCGATACAGATGAGACTGTCCGCCACGTTGAACACCGGCCACGACAACTGCCACGCGCTGATGTGCGCGTCGAAGAAATCAACCACGTAACCGAGCCGCCACCGGTCCAGCAGGTTGCCCAGCGCTCCGCCGCACAGCATCCCCCCCACCAAATTCGGCTCCCAGCCTGCCCAGTTCATTCCGCGCAGGTAATAAATCGCCACCAGCGCCAACGCCACCAGAAATACCGCCACCAGCCATTCCTCATGCGCGAACATGCCGAAGGCAATCCCCGTATTCTCAACATACGACAGGCTGAAAAAATCAGGCACGAGCGAAAAACAACGGACCGGCTCCAGCCATGCCGTTGCCCAGGCCTTCGTCGCCTGATCCAGCGCCACCACCAGCGCCATCGTCACGTAAAAGGAAATCCCGGGCCATTTTGACATCTTTTCATCCTAGAGCGCGCCTTCAAAGTAGGGCAAGGCCGTGTAGTGGTACAGTTTGGGAACTCTGCAAAGTTACTTTTTAATATTCCGTCATCCCGAGCTTGTCGAGGGATCAGCCTCCGAGTCGTTTGTCAGGTGCGAGTCGGTTGGTAATTTCGATGGTGCATTGGAAGCTGATCCTTCGACAAGCTCAGGATGACTGATCGCTAAAAAACGGGTTTCAGGACAAGTAACGAAACTGTACCACTACCAAAGTTTGAGGGTCACTCCCGCTATGGAAGCGGGCATTGCCGATCATGTTTGGAGCTTGGAAGAAGTGATTGTGCTGCTGGATTAAGCTTTACCAGCCAAACAAAAGTTCCTTGAGAAACAAGAGTATTGCGCGAACAACTCCATGCTCATAAGCGTAGCCTACGCAATAGACTAACAGGCCTCCTAGAGCTAAACTGATCGCAATTCCTGAGGAGATAAGAACGATGGTTGACATCTTTATGAAACTCTAGCCTATGCCTTTGTTTTTTCAAACTGATACACTACCCAATCACCCCTCGCCTTGCGGTTGAGACTCGTTTCAGGCTAGTCTCCCCGCTTCACCATGCCGCGACACGACCTTTCCTCCCTCCGCGCCCTCTACGACCAGCCCTTTTTCGACCTGCTCCAACAGGCGCGCGAAACCTACCGAGCCCACTGGCCCGAGCACGAAGTCCAGCTCTGCACGCTACTGAGCATCAAGACCGGCGGCTGCAGCGAAGACTGTGCCTATTGCTCCCAAAGCGCCCACTACGACACCGGCCTCGAAAAAGAAACGCTCCTGCCCCTCGACCGCATTCTTGAGACCGCGCAGCGCGCCCGGGACAATGGCAGCACCCGCTTCTGCATGGGCGCGGCCTGGCGCGGCGTCTCCGAACACGAGGCCAAGTTCCAGTCGGTCCTCGAAACCGTCCGCGCCGTCAGCAAACTCGGCATGGAAGTCTGCGTCACGCTCGGCCAGCTGACGCCCGAGGCCGCGCGCCAGCTCCGCGCCGCCGGCGTCACCGCCTATAACCACAACCTCGACACCAGCCCCGAGTATTATCCTCAAATTGTCACCACCCACACCTTCCAGGACCGGCTCGACACCATCCGCTCCGTGCAGCAGGTGGGCATGTCGGTCTGCTGCGGCGGCATCATCGGCATGGGCGAATCGGAACTCGACCGGCTCAAAATGCTCGAGGTCCTCTGCGGCTTCGATCCCGCGCCCGAAAGCGTGCCGATCAATTGCCTCATGCCCATGGCCGGCACACCGCTCGCCGACCAGCCGCCCGTCGACATCTTCCAGATGGTCCGCCTCATCGCCACCACCCGCCTCGCCCTGCCCAAGGCCCGCGTGCGGCTCTCCGCCGGGCGCACCCGCCTCAGCCGCGAAGGCCAGGCGCTCTGCTTCTTCGCCGGGGCCAACTCGATCTTCTACGGCGACAAGCTCCTCACCGCCGCCAACCCCGGCGTCGACGCCGACCGCAGCCTGCTGAGCGAACTCGGCCTTGGCATCACCAAGCCGGAAGCGCTGGCGCCATCTGCGGCGCACTAATCGCCCGACCAGCCTGGTGGTTCGCCTCTCGGAATATTTCCACAACTATCCTTGGGACAGATTGGACAAATAGGACATAGGTCACGCAAGCCGCTGAAATAAATCCACCATCATCCTATGATCCAAATCCAGTTAATCTTGTTAATCCTGTCCAAAATTCCGTTAATTCCGTAATTCC
>Ga0206881_10212_pt1 | contig 16527 bp, 15 predicted proteins | sample Alteio_BWOrgCont_3_FD_152867 | JGI IMG/M metagenome (GOLD analysis project Ga0206881, IMG submission 152867) | Enriched cells from forest soil in Barre Woods Harvard Forest LTER site, Petersham, Massachusetts, United States -... | ecosystem: Environmental > Terrestrial > Soil > Temperate forest >...
CCTCCCTTCCTCTGTATCATTGCTTGCCACAGGGTTTGCAGCGCCGTAGCCCTGGTAACTTAAGCGGGTGGCTTTTATGCCCTCTTTTATAAGCGCCTGCATAACGGTTGATGCCCTGTTGGACGATAGTTCCAGGTTTGACTGGGCGCTGCCCACATTATCCGTATATCCGGCTATTTTGACCTTAATGTCTGGATTAGACCGCATATACTGCGCAAACTCCTTTACTACCGCTACCGATATGGTTTCCAGTTGAGAGGAATTTGTTTGGTAATAGATGTCATTTAATACATAATTGCCGCCCGATGAAATGGCCTGCATATTAAAATCTAATTTGGCAGGCTTGCCTGTAAATGTGTCTTTAGCCGTAATTACTGCGGAATTGAATGCATATCCTTTCTTATTAACGGTAGCAATATATTGCTGGTTTTGCGATTCATTAACCACGGTGGCAAAGGAAGCAGTTATAGTGTCATTCATTACCGCCACTTTTTTATGTGTGTTTGCATCCGTAATGGTAATGGTAGCACCGGTAAGAGGGCTGCCGTCTGCATCGGTTATTCTGCCTTTTAACAGGGCTACTTTTTCAGGACGAGCTTCCGGGTAAAGCGCAAAATGGTATATATCATAGCCGCCCATGCTTTCACCATTAGCGCGGCTGGGGTCGTTGGAGCAGAAATATCCGGTTTTGCCATCGGTGCTTACAAAAAAGCCCAAATCATCGCCTTCGGAATTGATAGGGTATCCTATGTTTTTCGGGGTCGCCCATTTTCCATTGGAATCCATACGAGAATAAAAGATATCCATTCCTCCAATACCGGGTAAGCCATCTGAAGAAAAGTAAAGGGTATGGCTATCTGTATGAATAAAAGGAGTTTTTTCATCTCCTGCAGTATTGATGGTAGGCCCCAGGTTTATAGCCTGGCCCCAGTTTCCATTGCTATCTTTTTGCGTTTCCCATATATCACATTTTCCCCTTCCACCCGGGCGATCGCTGGAGAAATAAAGTGTCTGTCCGTCTGATGAAATGGTGGGTTGGCTATTCCAGGCAGAAGGGTCATTCACTATTCCCATATTAGTTATATCACTCCACTTATTGTTTATGTTGTCGCAATAATAAAGCTGGCAACTGGGTGTATTATCATCTGTCATTTTCGAAATGGTGAAATAAAGATGTTTGTTATCGATAGTAATGGCAGGGCCTCCTTCATTTTGTCCCCTGTTGAAGGGAGGTGGCATGGGAGATCCGGTTTCAAATGTTCCGTCTTCTTTCCGCTGGCTTAACATGAAATATTCTTTCATATTATCTTCAGCTCCCACAGCAGAATTCATGTCCTGTTTAACGGGCATTTTGCGTGTAAAAAAAGCAAGTTGGTTATCGGGTGAAATTATAGCAAGGTATTCGTTGTAAGTGGTACATAAGCCATTCACCATGTGCGCATCGAAGGGCTTTCTATCAGCCAACAAATCGTGGGTAATTTTGGCTATTTTAAGTTTCTGTTTTGCATCGTATAAAAAATCGTCATAATTTTTGGAGTACTTTTTAACGTCCTCATCTTTAAAATCAACATATTTTTGAAGATATGTCATCGCCTCCGCATATTTGCCCGCTTCAAAATAACTTAAGCCGATGTAGTAATAAGGGTCGGAATGATATTGCGGACAGGTATTGATAACGGCCATTAAATAGGGTACCGCCGGATTGAAGGAAGTTTGATTGGTATAAGCGGTTTTAATAATTTCTTCCGCCAGTGCAAAGTTGGCGCCCACATAATCGGGCGTTATTTCTATAGCTTGTTTCAGAAATATTTCCCTTTGCTCTTTCTCGTATTTCTTTTTATCAGTTCCCTTTTTATACAGTTCAATGGCTTTTTTATCGTCAGATTCACCACAGGAAGAGTCCTTCTGCGCAAAACCATTCAAACTTTGCAAGCAAAGAAAAATAAGTAATCCTTTTTTTAGCTGAGAAATGGGAAACATGAAATGAAAAACGAAGTTAAAGTTCCAAAATTATATAACTTAGGATGAATAAGATAGAAAAAGAAATGAACAATACGGAGGGGAATAAAAGAATATGAATGGAGTACGAACGAAAACTAAAAATCAACGTACATATTCTCTATAGACGTTCGGAACCCTACATAAAATAGTGTCATGCTAGGTTCATTATAGACGGCATCGCTGCTGGTATATGTTCTGCGTGATATGCCCAGGGTGAAATTCATGTTTGTACGCGGATTCAGCAGGTAGGAAATATGGATATCCATATATTCCATTGTGCTTTTTATTCCCGCAAGCATAATATGGCTGGGCGAACCACTTGGGAAGGGAACTAAAACATCATTACCAAAATTAGTATTGGTAGAATCGGAACCCTGGTTTACATAATCTCCTTGCAGATTGATGGAGAAATGGCGATAACGTATATGTAGTATAATTATAAACTCCCTGAAATTGGCACCCATAGGATCGCCAAGTGGTTGGTTATAGTTGGAATAGCTATCCAATGAATCTTTACCTTCGTATGTATATGGGCGCGCTTCATCATATTCAAGTTGAAGCACCCCCTGGAATTTTCCAACTGTGTTGAAGTACTTAACACCCGTTTGGTGGGCTGTCCGGTTGTTAAAGGAAACCAATTTCAGGTTTTGTGGAACGTCATTGACCATCAATTGTCCGTAAGCCATGAAATGCTGGCTGAATTTATATTTCAAAGTAGAGCCCACATATACATTATTTGTGTTTCCAACCCCATATCTGATGGTGTTTCCAAATAGCAAAGGGTCGAAATAATTAGCATTCAATGCCATTTGATTATAGGAATTGGCGGCAGGCCACATGATGCTCTGGAAAATACCCCATTCTGCCCTTGGATTAATATACCAACTCAGGTATTGAAAAGCGGCAGCTTTGCGTTGAAACAAGCCTTCATTATTGGCCAGGATAGAAGGGTCGGCAAATGGGTCTGACAACAATGCATATAGATTAGTGTACTGCATGTGCCAAAAGGTAGTTGTAATGCGGACATAAGGGTATGCAAAGCTATTGTCAGACAAAAGCAAAGAACGATACCCATCGCCAATAAAGTTCTTGCCATAACCACCCTGAAAATCAAAATGTGAGGAGGGAGAATAAGATAGGTATGCTTCTGACATAGAAAAATCATATCCATTGGTTCCAAATGCCTTAGTTCTGCCATTGCCGGGAATTACCTGGTTCTCCTGGATGAACTGGTTTATGTAGGTGGGATAGTCCGCCTGGTTCTCCCAAAAGGTGGAAGAAAATGCAAAGTTAGTTCCAACATTACCTTGTACCAGAATGCCCCGTGAATTTTGATAGTATTTTTTACTGGAATCGCTGTAATCCATGCTTCCCTGGAAATTAAAAAGCGGGTCTATAGTACAGAAGAATTTGGCAGAGGTATCGTAAATGGTGAACAGGTTTTCCTGGAATAATTTACGGTAAAGCCATGATTTCTTTTCAGCCGGGAAATTATAGCCATTCAGTGAGTCGATATTTACATACTGGCTCAAATCAGATTGAATAAGCGGCCTGAAGGTGGTATGAATTTTACGGCTGGTATCATTAAGGCCTTGTTCCAGGTATGAGGCATATTCGTGGTTTAGAAACATATTATAGGGTGCAGTGGTCCTGCTGCGAATGGTGAGTGTTTTGGCAGTAACCTGTTTCATGTCCACCTCTACCTTTGGCCCCTCCAGTGTTGCTATAATAGAATCTGTTACTACCATTACCCTTTTATGCTTCGAGGAGTCTACCTGCGCCATTAGACCCCGGCATACCAACAGGAATATCGAAAAGATAAACAAGATTTTTTTTAACTCTGGCAAATAAAAATTAGGAACCGTAGGAACAATATGTCCGGGCGTTTTACTTTCTCTCATTTTTTATTTACAGGTCGCTCTAAAAGAGCGTTTTTGCTATTATTTTTTTACAAACAGGTCTCCTCAGCGGGAGGCGGGCAAAAATAATATAATATTAATACATCCGACATGTATCAAATCAGTGTTGCCTTTTTTTTACGAATTATTTTGAAAAATCCATTTTTTCGACCTCTGCATAAACCATTTTTACTCCTTCTTCAAGGCTTATTTTAGGTTTCCAACCAAGCGCCATCAGTTTTGTTACATCCATCAGTTTGCGTGGGGTTCCATCGGGTTTGGTGCTATCGAATTTTATTTCTCCCTTGTATCCTGCTATCTTCATAATTAATAGAACAAGGTCTTTTATTGAAATATCCGTTCCTGTTCCAATATTTACTAGTTCAGGTTCGTTATAATGTTCCATCAAAAACAAACAAGCATCAGCAAGGTCATCTACATGCAAAAATTCACGTAATGGAGTACCTGAACCCCAGACTTCAACACTTGGAGTGTCGCTAACCTTTGCTGTGTGTATTTTCCTTAGTAAGGCTGGTAAAACGTGTGATTTGGCAAGGTCATAATTATCATTTGGCCCGTATAAATTAGTGGGCATCACTGAAATAAAATTACAGCCATATTGAAGCCGGTAATTTTCACAAAGCTTTATGCCTGCTATTTTAGCAATGGCATAAGGTTCATTGGTATATTCTAAAGTGCCGGTAAGCAGGTACGATTCTTTGAGGGGTTGCGGAGCCATGCGTGGGTATATGCATGATGAACCAAGAAAAAGCAACTTTTTAACGTTATTAAGAAAGGAAGCATGAATAACGTTTGCTTCTATCAATAAGTTATCATATAGAAATTCCGCCCGGTATGTATTGTTGGCATTTATACCACCCACTTTTGCCGCAGCTAAGAATACATAGTCAGGTTTTTCTTTTTCAAAAAAAGAAAATACTTGTTGTTGATTTCTCAGATCAACCTCCGATGAAGTGCGTGTAATCAGGTTCCGGTAGCCTAATTGCGCCAGCCTTCTTATAATAGCAGACCCTACCATTCCCCGGTGGCCTGCCACAAAAATTTTTGCGTTCTTTTCCATTAATGTGTGATAGCTTATTCGTGAAACTCCCTCACTTCATGTCCGCCTTCTATCAGGTACTTATCTCTGCTGAAAAGGTTCATATCAGATGCTACCATTTCCTTCACCAAATCAGCAATAGTGTATTTTGGTTTCCATCCCAATATTTTTTTGGCTTTGCTTGCATCACCCACCAACAAGTCTACTTCTGTCGGCCTGAAATAGCGTGAATCAATTTCTACTAAAATCCGGCCATCGGCCTTATCTATTCCTTTTTCCTTCACTCCTTTACCCTTCCATTGCAAGGTTATTCCCACTTCAGCAAATGCCATTTCCACAAATTTGCGTACCGATATTTTTTTGCCGGTAGCCAGCACATAATCATCTGCCGTTTTATGTTGCATCATCATCCACATGCCTTCGGTATAGTCTTTCGCATGACCCCAATCTCTTTCTGCATCAATGTTTCCAAGGAAGAGATTGTTTTGCATTCCTAGTTTTATACGAGCCGCGGCACGGGTAATTTTGCGGGTAACAAAGGTTTCTCCCCTAATAGGGCTTTCGTGATTGAATAATATTCCGTTGCAGGCAAAAATGTTATATTCTTCGCGGTAATTTTTAGTGATCCAGTAAGAATACAATTTAGATACGCCATAAGGGCTGCGTGGATAAAAGGGTGTAGTCTCCTTTTGAGGGATTTCCTGCACTTTTCCATACAATTCGGAAGTAGATGCCTGGTAGAATTTCGTTTTTTCTTCCAGCTTTAAAATCCGTATGGCTTCCAGCAGGCGTAGCGTACCTACTGCATCAGCATTGGCTGTATATTCAGGCGTTTCAAATGAAACCTTCACATGCGATTGTGCTGCCAGGTTATATATCTCATCAGGTTTTACCTCCTGCACAATACGGATAAGATTAGTAGAATCGGTGAGGTCACCATAATGAAGGAAGAATTTAGATTTCGCATCATGAATGTCCTTATATAAATGATCGATACGATGTGTATTGAACAGGGAACTTCTACGTTTTACTCCATGAACGATATAGCCCTTTTTTAAAAGAAATTCAGCTAAATATGCGCCATCCTGTCCTGTAACACCTGTAATGAGTGCCGTTTTTGCCATGCGGTATAATTGTTAAGTTCTGCAATATTACTGAGAATAAGTGAGACTTGCTGCATCAGATTACTTAATAAACTAAAAAGTCAGGATTCAAAAGACTTGGTTTATTGTACGTTAACGCTTCCATTGTATCGCAGCGCATCAATTTTTTGCCTGTTTCACTAACTATAACCTGCCCCGCTCCCGTATCCCACTCCATTGTTGGGCCAAAGCGGGGATAAGAATCTGCTTTGCCTTCGGCCACCAGGCAAAACTTTAATGAACTTCCGGCCGAAATAATATTTACAACCGGATGTTTTGCTTTTTCATCATTGATATAGGCCTCTATTTTTGGAGACAGGTGCGAACGGCTTGCAACAATGGTATATTCTCCCAATGGCCTGTTTTCTATAGGAAGCCTTTTGCTAAGCGCAAGTATTTCATCGTATTTTTCCGGAATGTAAGCTGTATTTGATAAATAAAGGCTGTATGAACCCTGCCCTTTTGTGGCATAATAGAACATTCCGGTAACGGGTACGTAAATCAGCCCGAAGACAGGTTCATTGCCATCAATAAGGGCGACATTTACTGTAAATTCTCCATTGCGTTTAATAAACTCTTTTGTACCGTCAAGTGGGTCAACCAACCAAAATCTACCCCATGATTTTCTTTCCTCGTAAGGAATTTGTTTCATTTCTTCGCTCAATATGGGAAACTCACTAATGGTTGATAATCCCTTGCATAGTATTTCATTAGAACGCTTATCGGCAAGGGTAAGGGGAGAACGGTCATCCTTTAATTCAACAGTAAATGCTGTTTCATACACTTCTAATATGGCTGTGCCTGCATCTAAAGCTAATTTTAGCAAATAAGAAAGGTTATTCCGGATGACTGAAACAGATGATTCTTGCATTTATCTTAAATGAACGTGGTTTGCCAATAGGGGATAGAAATAATGATAAAAGGAGTAAAAAAACATATCCCAGCATACTATGGAAACAATCATATAAGAAATTACTTTATGCTTATCGTGATAAAAATGGACTGAAAGTAGCGTACCTATGGGAATTGATAAAATGAAGGGAGTAAAAAAAGCTAACCCATATAAACCCCACTTCTCCCTGATTTTTTTTGTCATTTTACTTTCAGGAACATTTTTATGCTCATGATAGGGAAAATATTTGCGCCTGAAAGCATGCCATTTTGCTAATACCCACTCACTTATGTTGGCAAATATTATAGCGCTGGCAACAGCCCCTGCTGTAGTTATGGTTATTGCTTTGAAAAAAGGAAATTTGTCTACCATTACGGCCAAAGGGACTCCCCCGAAACCGAATTTAACGGTACTCATCAAAAAAACAGTAACTATTTGCCAAAAACTATGAAGGCTCATTGGGTTAGAGAAAAACTATAACTGTTACCTGTAAAGACGCGCAAAAATACAATATACCTCAACAGAAATAGAAGTCTTATTTCTCCATCTTTTATTTTTGCAAAGGTAAGAAAATTTATACATACAAATAAATGATGTATCTCAGGAAAAGAAAGCTGCAAAAAAATTATCCTATATGCAAAATCCGGAGTAAATTTGTGTTGTTCTACTTCTCTTAACTCTTATATTAAATATATATATGAAAACAATCATACTTCCTATTTTATTACTTGTTGCAACCTTTGGGTATGCCCAAAAAATGAGTTGCTGTAAAGGGCCTTCTAATGATATGCGGGCAATGGCCGACGATTCCGAATTCGTGGCAACACATGAGGCACCTTTGCCTTTTAATTATACCGAACAGGCCGGCAAAATGATAAGTTTTTCAACTCCTGATGGCAAAACTGGATGGGCTTATGAAGTGCTGGCATCTACCCCGACTAACAATTTCCTTATTATAACACATGAATGGTGGGGGCTGAATGACTATATAAAACAACGGGCTGATGAATTACAAAAAACCTTAGGCAATATCAATGTGATTGCTGTAGATATGTATGATGGCAAAGTTGCAAGTACACCTGATTCTGCTACTAAATACATGAAAGGAGCAACCAATGACAGAATTATGAATATCTTAAATGGGGCCATTGCTTTTGCCGGGAAAGATGCCCGTATATTTTCATTGGGATGGTGTTTTGGTGGGGGCTATGCTTTGCAAGCTGCCATAACGGCAAATAAGCAGGCTGCGGGGTGTGTGATGTACTACGGTATGCCTGAAACGGATATGGCTAAGTTAAAATCATTGCATTGTGATGTGCTTGGATTGTTTGCCAATCTGGATAAGTGGATAAGCCCCACGGTGGTAAAGAATTTTCAGGACAATATGAAAACGGCTGGTAAAAAGCTGGAGGTTAAATCGTATAACGCCGACCATGCTTTTGCCAATCCAAGTAATCCTAAATACGATAAAGCGTCGGCGGAAGATGCCAATCAGGCAGCCATAGCATTTATCAAAGCAAGGTTATAAGTTATAAGTTATAAGTATCTAATCAAATGTACTTTACCCCTTCCGGAACGGTATAAAAAGTAGGATGGCGGTATACTTTATCATTAGCCGGGTCGAAGAATGAACCTACCTCTTCCGGTGTGGAAGCAACAATATATTGAGCGGGTACTACCCAAATGCTGGTCCCTTCATTTCGGCGGGTATATACGTCTCTTGCATTTTCCAGGGCCATTGCACCATCAGGCGCGTGAACACTTCCGGCATGCTTATAAGGTTGCCCCGATTTAGATTGAATAAAAACCTCCCAAAGAGGCCATTGGTTATCTTCCATATTCTTAATTTTAAATTGTTAATTGTAAATACTCCCTGAATTTCATTTACAATTAAGCATTAACCATTTTTAAGCGGCTTTCTTTCGTTTTTTATCTGCGTAAGCAATGGCGGCATCGCGCACCCATTTGCCATCATTATGTGCTTTCCGGCGGGCATTCATACGCTCGCGGTTACAGGGCCCATGTCCACTGATTATCTGGTGAAACTCATCCCAATTTATTTCGCCAAAATCATAATGTTGGGTTGTTTCATTCCATTTTAAATCCTTATCGGGCATGGTTATACCTAAAAAGTCAGCTTGAGGAACCGTCCGGTCAATAAATTTTTGACGAAGCTCGTCATTGCTTTCGCGTTTCACTCGCCATTTTGCCATATCAGTGCTATGCAAAGAGTCTTTATCAGATGGGCCAAACATCATAAGCGATGGCCACCACCAGCGGTTCAATGCATCCTGCGCCATAGCCTTTTGCTCAGATGTTCCACGACATAAAGTGAGCATAATTTCAAATCCCTGGCGTTGGTGAAAGCTTTCTTCGCGGCATATCCGTATCATAGCCCGTGCATAAGGCCCATAAGAAGCCCTTTGCAACATAACCTGGTTAATAATAGCGGCTCCGTCTACTAACCAGCCTATAGCGCCAATATCTGCCCAGGTAAGGGTAGGGTAGTTAAATATGCTGGAGTATTTTGCTTTACCGGTAAGGAAGGCATCCAAAATTTCTTCCCTGCTTGAACCCAATGTTTCAGCAGCAGAGTAAAGATATAAGCCGTGTCCCGCTTCATCCTGTACCTTAGCTAATAAGGCTGCTTTACGGCGCAGGTTAGGGGCACGGGTAATCCAGTTGGCTTCGGGCAACATCCCTACCACTTCCGAATGTGCATGTTGCGAAATCTGGCGGAGAAGGTTCTTGCGATACTTTTCAAGCATCCAGTCTTTAGGTTCAATATAGAGGTTGTCGTCGATCTTCTTTTGAAATCTTGTTTCAAGCTCCTGTTGCGATAATTCCGGCATAAGGTCTGTCTAATGTTGAATTGCAAATATAAGTAAAACAGCAATAAGTTATAAGAGCTAAAATATAAGCGAAATGAGGTTTTTGCTCCTCTCTCATCACTTATCTCGTATATCTTCCCCAAAAATTCTAATTTTGCGAACCTTAAATAAAGAATTAGACCGTGTCAAAATTTCATCAGCTTACCGTATCCGAAATAAAAAACGAAACACCCGATTGTGTTTCCGTTACATTTGAAGTGCCTTCTGAATTACTGAAGGAATATCAATACATACAAGGACAACACCTTACGCTTAAACTGCTGGTGAATGGAAAAGAAGTGAGGCGTTCCTACTCTTTATGCAGCAGCCCCTTAATGAAGGAACCTTTACGGGTGGCTGTTAAAAGGGTGAAAGGCGGAGTAGGCTCCAATCACATTTATGATAATTTTAAAAAAGGTGATGTAGTGGAAGTAATGACTCCTATGGGTAATTTCCATACCGAGTTAAAAAACAGCAACCGCAAGCATTATGTACTTTTTGCTGGCGGCAGCGGCATAACACCCATGATGTCCATTATCAAAACAACTTTGATAGCTGAACCTCAAAGCAAACTCACCTTGTTTTATGGAAACTTTGATGAAAATGCCACCATATTCAAAAAAGAACTGGATGAGATAGTAAGCCAAAATCCGGGTAGATTAACCCTCCACTATATTTACGAAAAGCCTTCCAATTCAGGCCATCCAACTGAATTGATTGGGATGCTGACGAAGGACAAAGTGAAAGAAGTCATTAACAAGCATTTGGAAAGAAACCCAGTTATTGAATACTTTATATGCGGCCCAGGCCCAATGATGGATAATGTAAAAGATGTTTTGGAAAGCAATAACGTAAATAAGAACTTTATCCATATTGAATACTTCACTTCGGTTATTGAAGAACCTAAAAAAGATGCTGCCGATATTCATGGGGATATTTGCGAGGTTACCGTAATTGCCGATGGGAAAGAAACAACCTTTCAATTGGCAACCGATGGCGATGCCATATTGGATGCCGCTATGGATGCAGGCGTAGATGCTCCATTTTCTTGCAAAGGAGCTGTATGCGCTACCTGCAGGGCTAAGTTAATGGAGGGTAAAGTAAATATGACCATAAATTATGCCCTCACCGATGATGAAGTGGCCGATGGCTACATTCTCACTTGTCAGTCGCATCCTATTACACCAGTGGTAGTAGTGGATTACGACAGAGGATAATCACTACAAGTTATGAAGTATCAACTATTGATCCTGACACTTATTGTTGTTTTAGGGCTTGGTTCATGTGGAGAGAATAGCGATAATTCAACCCAAACAAATAATACTCCTGCAGCAAATGATAATTCGCCCTATGCCGGAGGGAAAACTATTTACCAGAAAACATGTATTACCTGCCATCAAGCGGATGGTAAGGGAATGCAAGGCACCTATCCTCCCCTGGCCGGTTCCGATTATCTGCTGGCGGATAAATACAGGGCTATAAAGCAAGTATTGAAAGGCTCTATGAATAAGATAACTGTAAACGGCAACGATTACCAAGGCGTCATGACCCCACAAGGGCTTAATGACAGTGATGTGTCCCAGGTGCTCAATTATGTTTATCACTCCTTCGGAAATAATGGTTTCACCGTTACATCGGCTGATGTGAAAGCGGTAAGGGAAAGGTGAATTATTATGATTCACTCGGTGTACAAACAAAACAAGGCTTCATTAAACTGCTTCGTACGGATGGATACGATACGGTTGCATTCAGAACGGAAATAAAACGAAGCGGCAAAAGGTATACGGAAACACTCAACCATAATGGAATCCCCCCCTTTTTACTGGATGAATAAAGTATACAATTACTACATGGTTATAAACAATGCAACGGCTGCAACCGACATCACTATTAGTGTAATCCATCCCAAAATATTGGAATGAAGTTTATTGGTAAACTCCCCCATTATTTTTTTGTTGTTACAAATGTGGAGTATAATCGCAATTAAAACAGGTGCAGTTACACCATAGGCAATAGCCGTAAAAATCAAGGCTTTTATGGGGTCAATTCCAACCAGATTAATTCCAAATCCGATAAGAATTGAAATAGCCAATATCAGGTAAAACCCTTTTGATTGGCGCCATGTAGTATTGAGCCCTTCTTTCCATCCGAAAGTTTCTGCCAGCATGTATGATACGGATCCTGCCAGCACCGGAATGGCAAGCAGCCCTGTGCCTACAATGCCAATTGCAAAAAGTAAATAAGCGGAATTTCCGGCCAAAGGCTTTAATGCCATAGCCGCATCCTGAACTGTGGCGATATTGGTAACACCGCCCCGGAACAAAACAGAACCGGTGGCAAGAATAATAAAATACATCACAAAATTGGAAAAGAACATTCCTACATTAACATCCACTCGCATATGGGTAATGTCTGTTTTGTCAACTATTACTCCTTTGTTTTTGGAAGAGCGGTCTTCTGTTTCCATTGATGCCTGCCAAAAGAAAAGGTAGGGAGAAATAGTTGTTCCGAGGATAGCCACCAATATGGCTATGTATTCTTTATCCCATTTGATGCGGGGGATAAATGTTGCTTTCAGTATAGTTCCTACATCTTGCTTAACAAGAAATGGAACAATGATATAAAGCATAAGTGTAATGCAAAGCCACTTCAGTACCCCTGCTATTTTCGGGTATGGAAAATAAATCAGGGAAACGATAAGTAAAATCACAAAAAGCAATGAAAATGCAATGCTTGGGACAGTGGGACAAAGCATGGTTGCCACTGCGCCCATTCCGGCAATATCTGCACCAATATTAAGGATGATAGCCGGAAATGAAATAATGACAAAAACATAAAGCAATATTTTTGAATAATGTTTTTTTAATGTTGTTGTCAAGCCCGCGGATGTAACTATCCCAATCCTGGCACACATGCCTTGTATAGAAGCCATTAATGGAAAAGTAATAATGGCGGTCCATAATGTTGTTAGCCCAAATCCTGCCCCGGCCTGGGAGTAGGTGGCAATCCCCGAAGGGTCATCATCACTCGAACCGGTGATTAGGCCCGGCCCAAGAGATTTCCAGAAGCCGCCTACTTTTTTGAGGGGATTTGATTTCATTACTTTTCTATTAACAACGAAGGTAGAGTTTATTTAGCACTGCAACAGAAAGGAGCTTATTTTCCTCTCAATTTCATAAATGGTTTTTCAATAGCCAGATTAAGTGCCAATGCCCCCAATAGGGAAAATAGAATACAAAGTAAAAGCATCAAATTATCGTTGGCATTTATATGCAGATATGTCCCCAACTGTTGAACCATGTGAATTATTCCTTTATGACTTAGGTATAATGAATAGGAAAGTGTTGCAATAAATGTTGTAATTTTTGAATTCCATTTATACAAAAAGCTTACCGGGCTTATTGCCCCTAAAACCATACATCCATAGCCTAGAGCAACTATTGGGAAGCCAAAAATGGAAGCAGCATACGAGTTTTGATCGTAGCATAAAAAGTAAGCTCCGGTCAAGACCATCAAACTTAAAATGATGAGTTGATTTCCAAACCGGGAAATCTTATGCCAAACATTAGGCAAGAACTGATAAATACCAGCAATTGAAACTCCAACTAATAATCCATCCAGCCTATTATAAGTAGGGTAGTAAATATACTTATACCAATAAATCCAGGAGTTCTCATCATCTATTTTCGGAAGATAAAAATTATTCCAGACAAAATTTCTAATTATAAAACCAAATAAAAAAAGAACAATTATTAGCCAATAAGATTTTTTCAAGGAATGCGTACGCTGCAAGAAAATCAAAGTTATTGGCAACAAAAAATAAAAGTGTTCTTCCACACATAGTGACCAAAAATGAGAAAATGTTCCGTGGTCTTTAATATCCAATCCAAAGTTTTGAGTGAAAGTTAAAAACCTCCAAATTGGTGGCAGGCTTTCCTTTTCACGGAAAAACGGAATACAAAAGTAAATAGCCAGAACCACCGTAAATACGGGAATAATTCTGAAGAAGCGTTTCCTGAAAAATTTTAAAAATGAAATACGCTCACCTTTTTTTATTTGTGAAAATAGTTGGGAGGAAATTAAGAATCCGCTGAGCACAAAGAAAAGATCGACCCCGGTCCAACCAAACTTGGCCAAGGCCGGCAGCCATTGTGGACGCCCTGAAGATAAAATTTGATAATGGAAAAAGAAGACGAGAATAATTGCCAATGCTCTTAAATGATCAAGCCCAAAAAGCTTGGATTGGCTATCAGGATTTAATTCCTTTTTCAAAATAATAAATTCGCTTTATATGTTGGTAGTGGTAATTTCCTACCTCTTCACATATACTATCTTCTTACTCTTATAAAAATCTTCGCTAAACCAAATGTCTAATGGATAGAGGTTGGTTCGTTCTTTAAGCCTTCCCAAATCTGTTTCCACATCGCCTCCGGCTAAATAAAGCAAGCCGTTGGCCAATGTGTTATTACTCTTTTTTTTACTTGGCAATATAAGATGTTCCACCCGGCTATAAAAGTCTTGCACATTGCTTACAGCCCTTCCGGTTACAAAATCGACATCTTCGTCTATATTTTCAGACCGGTTATTTTCGGCAAAAGCATTATCAATTCCCAATGCTGTAATGATTTCCTGCACCACTTTTATTTTCTTACCAATGGAATCTATAAGTAGGAATGAACATTGAGGAAACATAATAGCAAGTGGTATTCCGGGTAGCCCGCCACCTGTTCCTACATCTATAATTTTTGTGCCGTCTTTAAAGTTTATTAGCTTGGCAATGCTAAGCGAATGGAGTATATGGTGCAGGTATAGGTGCTCCATATCTTTTCGTGAGATGAGATTTATTTTCTGGTTCCACTCATGGTAGAGTTCACCCAGCCTTTCAAACAAGGCTATCTGCTTCTCCGGCAGAGAAAAGTATTTAAGAATTAACGATATATCGTCTTTAGCAGGAATAGCTTCTTCCATTATATTTTTTCTCTTGAATTTTTTAGTACTTGAAGCAAAATTTCTTTAGCGCGGTATAATTGTCCCTTTACTGTTCCAATGGGAATATTCAGGTTGGCTGATATTTCTTCATACGACCACTCCTTGAAATAACGAAGCTCAATAAGCTTTTTATAACGGGGCTTCAGCCTATCTACAACCTCGTGCAGTACCTTTATTTTTTGTGCTTTTATAAATTTTTCTTCCGGATCCAGGTAGCCCGATTTAATATCCATGGTTATCTCGCCTCCATCGGCAGCTTCGAATGTATTGTCTATTGACAGAGGTTTTATTTTCTGCCTGCGCATGTGGTCAATGCAGTTATTGGTAGCAATGCGGAAAAGCCATGTGCTAAAAGCATAATCGGGTGTATAATGCCCCAGGTTCTTGAATGCTTTTCCAAATGCTTCCATGGTGAGGTCATCGGCATCATCCTGATTGCGCACCATTTTATACATCATAAAATAAATGGCATCGTAATAGCGCTTTAACAATTCTGTATATGCTTTCTGATCTCCCGATGAGGCCTTTTGCACTAAATTATAGTCATAATATGCCTTAGCGGAAAGATATTCTAAGTTTTCCATGTTACGTGCTTAAATAAGAGGTTGGATAGTGCTACAACAGGGTAAAAGAAAAAAAGTAAAATCCACTCAGATAATAGCGAATATACGAATAATTTTCTTTCGCCCAGCCGCGTCATGGTTTTTTTTAGAATGATTAATTGAATAATAAGATATCCTGCAATGATACCTAATGCTATGAATTTGAACTTATAAGAAAATAAAAGAGTAATTGCACTGACCCAAAATATATATTGATAGAAAGTAATGATACCAAGAATAAATTTAGAAGAAGATTTGTAATGTTGGGCGGTAGATATATGCCTTCTCTTTTGATGCACCCACTCTTTCAGGCTTTTTTTAGGTTCAGAAAAAGTGATGCAGCCTTTATTGGCCGCTATACGCACATTGTGCCTTGCGGCCGATTTATTTACAAACAGATCATCGTCTCCCGAAGGAATTTGAGAGTGTGGCGAGAATCCTTTTTGTTTCATGAAAAGTGATTTCCTGTAAGCCAGGTTTCGTCCGATTCCCATATAAGGCATACCTGCCAAAGCGAGTGATAGATACTGCAACCCTATACGCAAGGTATCCATGCGGATTAGTTTATTGAGAAATCCTTTTTCAGCAGAATAGGCTCCATAGCCAAGTACAATGTCCGTTTTATCATCAAAGGCTTGCACCATGTTCTTCAACCAATACTTACTTGCGGGAAAACAATCGGCATCTATAAAAACCAAATGCTCATATTGAGCGCTTTTTATCCCTATGGTTAATGCAAGTTTTTTTCCATGTGCATAGATAGAGTCTTCTTTTATCTCTAACAATTTCAGGCGTGGATAATCTTTTTGTATTTCTTTTAAAACAGTTGGTGTACTGTCCCAAGAGCCATCATCCACCACTATCACTTCAAAAACGGGATAATCCTGTTCCAACACCAATGTAAGGTTATGCTTGATGCGTGCTGCTTCATTTCGGGCACTGATAATGACAGAAGCAGGGGGCATCTCATTTTTAGAAGAAGTTATTTCAGCCTTTCCAAATGCCAGCCGCAAATAGGCTATACCACAAAATAACAGGTAGATAGCGAAGCAAAGACAGAGTATTACGAGGAC
>Ga0206881_10214_pt1 | contig 16481 bp, 18 predicted proteins | sample Alteio_BWOrgCont_3_FD_152867 | JGI IMG/M metagenome (GOLD analysis project Ga0206881, IMG submission 152867) | Enriched cells from forest soil in Barre Woods Harvard Forest LTER site, Petersham, Massachusetts, United States -... | ecosystem: Environmental > Terrestrial > Soil > Temperate forest >...
CGCCTGCGCGTGCTCTTCGTCCTTGTCTGGGGTGCTGAAGCCTACCCTGAACTTCTGAATTGTCTACCCGCTAGGGAGCCGGGATCGACCGATTGCCAGTGCCTGCAGCACCCAAGCATCTTCGGTCGAGGCAAGTTGATCTGTTCAGAGTGCGGCGGAGTCGGATGGCTGCCGGTATCGGTTTCGACATAAAATGCTCCGAGCAGTAAGCCAGTTTGATGTATAATTCTGAGAGTCGACATCGAAAACCGTCGTCATCTGCATACGAGGGCTGCAATGCACTATTCAATATTGAGGCGATGCGGTGGATGCCCTGTCTCGGTTCTCTTTGTGATGGCGGCAGTGAACGTTGCCGGCGAGGTCTGCTCGGGCGCGGAACCTGAACGTCAGGTGACGGTGGCCGTCGTCCAGTTCGATGCCATCCCCGAATTCCCCGCCGAAAATCTGGCCGCGATGACGCGATTGTCTCGAACGGCCGCCGGGCAGGGGGCTCGCTGGGTTCTGTTTCACGAAGGAAGCCTGTGCGACTACACAGACCGCCTGGAGCAGTTTGCAGAGGAGGTTCCCGAAGGGCCATCGACGCGCGCCATGATTAAGGTGGCGCAGGAACTGAACTGTGTGATTTCGTTCGGGTTATCGGAGAAGGCGGGTGTGAATTTTTACATTACACAGGTTTTCGTGGGTCCATCAGGGTTGATTCATCGATATCGCAAGACCTGGTTGTACAAGGATCCCGCCGACAAGGGATTTCGGAACGAGTTTGCGCGGTACGATCCCGGCACAGGTCCGGAGCTTTTTCTGATCGATGGCATCCGAGCCACCTGCTACGTCTGTGCGGACGGAACCGCGGCCCGCTGCATCGCTCGAGCCAAATCGCTGCGTCCAGAGGTTGTCTTCTATCCGGTGAACGTTGTCGCTCCCGACCCCAAGTGGGTGCGCGATCTGGCGGCCGACAACGCGCGAGCGATTGGTGCCCCCGTACTGCTGTCAAATCGCGTTGGCGCTTCCTGGGTGCATCGCGATGGCAACGGAGGAGCAGCCATCCTGTCCGCCTCCGGCGACGTCCTCGCCGCCGCGAACGTCCAGGGCCGCGAAGAAATTGTCATCCACCGTCTAACGATATCCACGCGCGGAGAATGAGCCTTGAAGATCGAAAGCGAGAAACTCGACGGGACATACCCGATACTCAGTGATAGGATTCCGGACTAAAGGACGTACCAGATGAGTCTCAGTGTCACATTTCCGGCAGAACTTGAATCGGTACTGCGCCAGCGCGCTGCGGCGATGGGCAAGGACGTTGATACTCTCGTCCGGGAGATCGTCGCGGAGGAAGTGACCGCCACCGAAGCAACCGATCCGAGAACGGAATCCCATCTGGATTTTATGCAGCGTCTCGATGCAATGATTCAGCGTCACGGGATTAGAAACGGGAAATTCGACGACAGCCGAGAGTCAATCTATTCCGGACGAGGAGAATGAGAATCCTTCTCGACACAAACGTTCTGCTGCGGCTGGAGGACATGGATCACGCTCACCACCCCGTCGCCAGATCGGCACTCGACACGCTGCACTCGGATGGCCATGCGCCAATCCTTGTGCCCCAAGTCATCTACGAATTCTGCGTGGTTGCAACGCGCCCGATCAATCGATCAATGTTAACGAACTCGCTTTAGAATCCGACCGTGTCGATCATATGATTTCCGAGTGGATGGAAATTTTCACGCTGCTGCGCGACGAACGGCAAGTCTTTCGGTTTTGGCGTGAATTGGTCTCGCAGCGCGATGTGCGAGGAAAGCATGCTCACGATGCTCGACTTGTAGCTGCAATGCTGCGCCACGGGGTAGAAGCAATTCTAACATTTAATGTCTCCGACTTCCGAAACTTCCCCGGTATTCGAGCGTATTCCCCCGAAGAAATTATGACCGGCCAGTATCCGTAGGATGATGCGATTCGCGGAACGTGCGTCGGAAGAAGGCCGCTGCGAACATGACCAACTGGTTTATTTTCAAAGGCGACATTCTCGATCTGAGGGCCGATGGTCTGATTTGTTCCGCCAACCCGAGTCTCAATTTGTCGGGCGGCGTGGGTGGCGCATTTCTGCTTCAATACGGCAGCCAGATGCAAGACTTTTTACACGCGCATCTGCAGTCCACGGGGCGACGTATCATCGAGCCCGGTCAAGTTGTCATGGCACCACCGTGCGGATCTCCATTCGCGGCCGTGGCACACGCTGTAGCCGTCGGTGTCTTCTATGAAACAAATGCCCACACGATCCGCACGGCATATCAGAATGCGCTCGAGCAACTCGTGCGAGCGAATTGTCGTACGGTTGTGGCTGCGTGCCTGGGCTGCGGTTATGGTCGCTGCAGCATTTCCGAATTTGTCGAGTCCGTCACCGATCTCGCGCGACACCCGTTTCCGCCTCTGGAAAGCGTCACGTTCGCCACAACGAATACGGATTTGGCACATGCTCTCACCAAGATTTTCAAGTTCGGGAAGCGAGACGATGATGCGCCAAGATAGCGCCATGCACGAATTGTGGGGCCGGTTGCATTTTCTTTTCGACACGGATGATGGCTCATTGCCAGATGCTTTCGTAGAGAATCTTACTGGAGATCAGGTTTGCACGATCTACAAGTGGGTTCGATTGCAAAGTGATATCTATTGTAGTGGCGGCGAGCCGACATACTGGGATCGCGTCGACCAGTGCGATGTCCCAATCCGCGCAGTCGAAGACCCTGCCCAACTTGTAGTCGACGGGCTTGTGGAGCCATTTCGACATGGGCTGGAGCGGCTCATTGTCTTCGGCGCTGTACTTCCTCAATTGTCTATCTGTGCCTGGCCGAATCAAATTCATTTCGACTACCGGATGGGCTCCGAGTGGGGACCGCCTCAATTGTCGGCTTTATTTGAATTCCTTTGGATTATTCAGAGAATGGCGCCCGACGCCGAAATCACTCATGCACACGAGGGCGACTCGAATCGTACCTTTTCATTTTCAGAAGCGTGGCGCGATTTCAGGTCTATTCAAAGTACGAGAAAAGAATGAGGAGCTAGGGGTCAGGTCTTAAAAGTTCATTTTTGGCCTGGAAAATCGGGTGCCGCGTTGATTGAAATGGTGCCTTGAAGTCAGGATTCGGCTTGTTCGTGGGGCCAAAAATGAAATTTTGAGACCTGACCCCGGGATTGCGCACGCTGCCTTATTGTTGAGGCTTCTTGAATGGCACGATCGTTACGTGAATCCTTGAGAGCTTGAGATGGCTCGATTTGACGAGCCATCCAGCGAAAGACGGAAGTTGGGAAGTCAGAATGGCCGCGAATTACGGACGCTTGAGACTTGTGAGTCGGATCTGTTGGGAAATCGTATTATTGGTCTCGTTGGTCTCGGCGTTGGAAATCGCCGCGCTCGCCAAACGCATGGCCCCGATTCATCGGGGGACGTCGCATCGATTCTGGGAGTGTGCTTGTGGCGTGGACCTGTCGCCAGAGGGAAAAAATACCCGCGTTGGCGACGTCTACTTCGTCGACAATAATTGGGCGGCTTACGACGAATTCCATATGCATGGAAGCAACATCTATTTTCTCCCGGTGTCCGAGGTCGAGGCTGATTTTCCCGCTGTCATCGAGGCACTGCAGCAGAAGCACGAACAGGGTCGGGACTTCTATACAGTCAAGGGCTATCTGAAATGGCGGGACTATTCTCCACGCAGTGGAAACGATCTTGAGATTCCTCGCACAGCACAGGGACTTGTCCATTGCGTGCAGCGTGAATACTTGGAGTTGTGCTTGACGCACGGAGTTGAATTCGTCGAAATTCATGCCTGGAATCAGATGATTTTTGCGATGCGCTGGCAGCGAGCCGATTGGTATTGGGCGAGTATCATTTTTGAATGGGCCTTTCTTTCGGCGCTGACCCTGTTTGCACTCTGGCCCGGCATCCGAGTTCAATCCATTCTTCGATGGTCGATCCATATCGCCTTTGTCCCGTTTCTCTTCCTGCTTCCGCTCTACTTGGGATATGCGAGCATGTCGCTGACGTCCGCCGGGCCGAGTGGCGGCGTCTTGTATCCCTTTCTGTTACGGTGGTGCCGGGGAGGATCGATGAGTGACGATGATATGTTCATTCTTCGATTCACTCCACTAATCCTCGAACCGCTCTCTGCCCCAATTGGTTCGCCGGCGGCATTGACCGGACTCGGAATGCCCGGCCCAAGTTCTGCAATCGGCTTTGGGTTGCTTTGCGCTGGTAGCTTGCTTGCGATCCGATATGGCCTGCCGTGGTATTGTCGCTATCGGAAGCGATTTGCGAGACGCGCCGTCGACGCGAAAACGAGCTGAGCCATTTCTCGATCATTTCCGTAGGTCCGCCTTCCCAGGCCGTCTAGCATTACAAATGTTGGTTCAAGGTTGATAAACGCACCGCTCGACGGATTCTCTTCTGCTAAGATTTCGATGAATTCCATATCTGGCGCACTGTCGCATTCATTGATCAAAAGCACTTCACGATGACAAAAGAAGCGAACAAATCATCTTGGATCTGTGTGGTTATCGCTTTGATATTGCTGGCAGGTGGCATGGGGATTTGGTGGTTTTCCCCGGCACATCAACGGCAACTCCGAATCGACGACCTCTTCGCTGCATGCAAAGCTGGAGATTTGAAAGCCGTTCAGAATGCTTTGACTGGAGGAGCGGGCGCCAATTCGAAAGACTCGAATGGGATCACGGCACTGATGGTCGCAGCAAGAGGGAATCGTCCCAACATGAGCCGGCCTGAAGATACGGACCATCCCGATGTGGCCCAATTGCTGATTACAAACGGTGCCGACGTGAACGCAACGACAGACACTGGCTTCGTCGCGTTGTTTTGGGCTGCACGGTACGGGCATGCAAAAGTTGTGAAGGTTTTGATCGAGAAGGGAGCCGATTCCAATGCCAAGGACAAGGATGGAATGACTGCGTTAAAATGGGCTACCACGAACCAGTCGGCCTCCCCATCACACTACGAAAAGGTAATTGGTTATCTCCATGAGCCTGAAAGGAAGGAGTGAAAGTCTTCTCGACAAATTCTGTTGCGGGTCGCTTTCGGAGGTTTCTTCGGTGCCCTGGTGACGATGAGTCGCGTCAATAATTTCACATTGGAAATAGAAGACTTGAGGGAACACTGATCTGCACTGATCTACACTAATCTTTTGGCGGACGGCATGAGCATGGATATGCGACTTTCGGCGCACATTGGTCGTCTGCTCGACTTCGCTCGCCATGCTTCTGCAACCTGCATTCATCAGTGTGGATTAGCGCGGATCAGTGTTCCTCCTGCCTTTAATCTGTGGCTAGGCAGCTTGGGCGCACGACACCGGAGCCACTTCACTCAAGAGTGAGGAATTGTCGGGTTTTTGCCAGTTTCTGATGCGGTCAATATTTAGGACGCAACGGTCATTTTACATGGAGTTCGTGTTGTCGGTCGCTCGGATTTCGGAGAGAATCGAATCGAAATTCAGGCGATGCTCGCGGGAATCTCCAGCGTCCTGATTTTCGAAATCCCGCGCCTTGCGCGGCTGGCCGTTGTCGTCGGTGGTTGTTGGCAACCTTTGGAACGAAGAGATTGCTGCATCCGACACACCGGCGGACGGTCGTTCTTTGGCAATCTGGGAAAATTGATTGAAAGCGGCCTCGACCGGCGCTGGATCGGGTCATGCTGCGTATGCTGTTGAGGTCGCGATTATGCGCAGACGATGACCATCAAAATAGCGGCGGTCGACTTTTCAGTTCGCGCTAATGGATCGACAGGAACATTGCTATCAAAGTCCCGAAGGATGCAGGGCACGATTTTCGAGCTACCGATTTTCTAATCCTCCGAGCACGTTGGGAAACGTGCTCCACGTTTTTTTATCGGACGCGCCATGACTGATTTGACGCAACTAGTAGACATCCACCGGGGCGACAGCATCGACGTAACTTGGTGTCGATAACCGCGTTTGTGGTCCGAAATTGACGTATCAGACTGTATCGCCGTCTGTTATGTCGAAATAACGTCGATTTCGAGTGTCGGACGTCGATTCGCAAAAACGGCGTTTCCTGAAGCAAGGCATATAGTTACGAGAATCGGCCTGCATGCGCGCTTTTTTCAAAATATCGATGCCAATGTTTATCGACAATTCAGGCGTCACTGTCCGGGACTTACGTTGATTTCGGTATTCAACATTAAAGTGAGTTACGTCAAATTCGAACTTATCGAAACCGGACGACACCGGCCGGCCAAATGGGCACTTGATCGACAGTTATCCGTAGACGGCGTTTGGTCCGGCCGGGATTGTTCGGAACGGTTCAGAACCGGTAGGGCAAATCAGTTTGTCAATTTGGGGTTCCACGGTCTTGGAGTCCTCGACAAGGCCGTGCGATTTAAGTCCATGCGTGCCAAAGAGCACGGCCTAGCCGCAGACGGCAAGCCTGCATCGCTCAAAACGTGGCACCCAACCCGTCGGGCTTCAACAAATGAACTGCCCTGTCAGAACGGGGGCTCGGTTGCCGGTTTCACGGGTCCGCCTTAAACTGCCGGGCCTGAATTCGAATCTCGCCCGAATTTTTGCCCACCCCTGACGTCTCACCCGGAGATCGGCATGTCTGTACCTGCTCCCGCCGAAGCCAAAGGCCTGACCGCCACTCAATGGCTGATCTGTATCATTGCCTCCATTGGCTTCGCGTTCGACATTTACGAACTGCTGATGCTGCCGCTGGTCGTGGGGCCTGCACTGATGGAATTGAAGAAGATTGCTCCGGGAACCAAGGACTTTGCCTTCTGGTTCAGCTTAATGTTTTATGTCCCGGCAGTTTGCGGCGGCATCTTCGGATTGCTGGGTGGATACCTGACCGACCGTCTCGGTCGTCGCCGAGTTCTGACGTGGAGCATCCTGCTGTACGCCTTCTCCGCGTTCGTGGCCGGGTTTTCCACGAACCTTCCGATGCTGCTATTCTTCCGCACGACGACATTCATTGGCGTGTGCATCGAATTCGTTGCTGCCGTCGCCTGGCTGGCCGAATTGTTCGACAATCCGAATCAGCGCGAAAAGGTGCTGGGATATACACAGGCATTCTCGTCTGTGGGCGGGTTGCTTGTCGCCGTGGCAAACGGCCTGATCCTGGTGATGGTGAAACAGGAGAGCCTGCCGGGAATTCACTTGCCCGGATTCTTGAATTTCTTTGGCGGTGAAATTGCGAACGCTCACGCCCCATGGCGCTACACATTGATGTCCGGTTTGATTCCTGCGATCCCGCTGATCGTTATACGTCCGTTCCTGCCGGAATCTCCAAAATGGGCTGCAAAAAAGGCGGCCGGAACACTCCGTCGACCCAGCATCGCCGAATTGTTCTCACCCGAACTGCGCATGACAACCATCCTGACAACTCTGATGTTCGCCTGCAGCTATGGCGTGGCATTCGGTGCCGTCCAGCAGATGCCTCAAATCGTTCCTGGTATCGATGCCGTGAAAGAGGAAATCAAGGAACGAACCGCTGGAAAGCCAGAAGGTGAGATCAAGAAGATCACCGGACTGACCAAGCAAGAAAAAGCCGCCGACTATACGAAGTCACAGGAACTCGGCGGCCTCTTCGGACGGTTCGCTCTGGCGCTGATCGTGGTCTACTTTGCCAGCCGACGTGCGTTGCTGCGTGTGTTCCTGGCTCCGGGCCTGATCCTGATGCCGCTGATCTTTATCGCGTTCGCACGTGGTAACGAGACGACCTTCTTCAGTATGGACATCAGCTTTCTGCCGGGCTTCCACAAGTTGCACGTGTCGCTGCTGGGACTGGGGATCTTCCTGGCAGGTTTCTTCACAGTGGCCCAATTCAGTTTTTGGGGCAACTACCTGCCGCACGCGTATCCCGTCCATCTTCGCGGCACGGGCGAAAGTTTCGCAGCCAACATTGGCGGCCGGATGATCGGGACGCCGTTCGCCGCGGTGACTCAGAATCTGGCTCTGTGGTCGGTCGTCCCCGGGAGCTCACCCGAGGCCAAGACCGCATACGTGGCGGCAGCAGTCGCGACTACCCTTGTCCTCATCAATCTGATCCTGTCCTTTTCACTTCCAGAGCCGAAGACGGACATCGGACACGAGTGACGGGCGGATCGAGTTTTGAGGTGATTGTCCTTCGAGGGCGCGGTATCTTGGACTACTGGAGAAGGAGTCGCCTGCGAAGATCGTCGTCAGCAGGCGATTCGCACATCACGACGGAAACGGCGCTCGCTCCGGACGTAGAACCAGCAAGAGGAATTTGAAAGATGTCCACGGAAGAGACTCCGTCCACTCCCTCCAATTTCATTCACGAGATCATCGAAGCCGACAACGCCAGCGGGAAGTTCGATGGGAGAGTTCATACGCGGTTTCCGCCCGAGCCGAACGGATACTTGCACATCGGGCATGCCAAATCGATTTGCTTGAACTTTGGTACCGCTCGAAAATTTGGTGGCAAGTGTAACCTGCGATTCGATGACACCAATCCGACAAAGGAAGATGTCGAATACGTCGATTCGATTCAGGAAGACGTCCAGTGGCTGGGTTTCGAGTGGGACGGACTGTACTTCGCCTCGGACTATTTCGAGCAGATCTATCAGTACGCCGAGCAATTGATCAAAAAGGGGCTGGCGTACGTCGATAGTTCGACGCTGGAAGAGATTCGGGCACAGCGCGGCACACTGACGGAACCGGGGCAGAACAGCTTCTATCGCGACCGCTTGCCCGAGGACAATCTGGAGCTGTTCCAGCGGATGCGTGCCGGCGAGTTTCGCGACGGCGACCATGTGCTGCGGGCCAAGATCGACATGTCTCATCCGAACATGAACATGCGCGATCCGCTGCTATACCGCATCCGTCACGCCGAGCACCATCGGACCGGCAACGCCTGGTGCATCTATCCTCTGTACGACTTTACTCACGGTTACAGCGATTCGATCGAAGGAGTGACTCATTCCATCTGCACTCTGGAATTCGAAAATCATCGGCCGCTGTACGACTGGCTGATCGAGGTCCTGGATCTGTATCACCCGCAGCAGATCGAGTTCGCGCGGTTGAATCTGACTCATACGATGATGAGCAAACGCAAGCTGCTGGAGCTTGTGGAAACGGGAACGGTCACCGGGTGGGATGATCCCCGGATGCCGACAATTGCCGGGATCCGCCGACGCGGTTATACCCCTGCGGCGATGCGCGCGTTCTGCGACGAAATCGGCGTCACGAAGTTCAGCAGCCTGACGGATGTGGTTGTCCTGGAAAACGCCGTGCGAGCCGACCTGAACAAGACGGCTCCGCGCGTGATGGCCGTTTTGAAGCCGCTTAAAGTCGTGCTGACAAATTATCCCGATGATCAGGTCGAAGATCTGGAAGCGGTCAACAACCCGGAAGACCCATCGGCCGGGACGCGAAAGGTGCCATTTTCCAAGACGTTATATATCGAACACGATGACTTCATGGAGCATCCGATCAAGCAGTTCTTCCGATTGGCGCCGGGCCGCGAAGTCCGATTGCGATGGGGATACCTGATCACGTGTCACGAAACGATTAAAGATCCCACCACGGGCGAGATCGTCGAACTGCATTGCACGTACGATCCGGCCACGCGCGGTGGAAATGCTCCGGATGGTCGCAAGGTGAAGTCGACGATTCACTGGGTTTCGGCCCAGCACGCGGTGACAGCCGAAGTGCGACTGTACGACCACCTGTTCGAGATCCCCAGCGTGGCCGACATCCCCGACGGTGCCGACTGGAAGAGCTATCTCAACCCCAAGTCGCTGGTCGTCGTACCGGAAGCAAAACTTGAGCGTTCTCTCGCGTCGGCACCATCTGGTTACCGATGCCAGTTCGAACGACTGGGCTACTTCTGCGTGGACAAGGATTCTTCGGCGGACAAGCTCGTATTCAATCGAACGGTGACTCTGAAAGACGAATGGGCGAAGATTCAGAAGAAGCAGGGTGGGTGATCGACGGATTCATGGAAAGGGCGGGCCAGTGAGCGATCTGAATTCATTGAAGAACCGAGTCGTCTGGGTCGACATTCCTGTGGCCGACCTCGATCGGGCACAGAGATTTTATGCTTCCGTCCTGGGAATTGGCGTTCACAAGGAACAATTCGGTGACTGCGCGTTCTGTGTCCTGGATCACAACGATGGCAATGGCGGATGCCTGGTCCTGAATCCAGAGGAAGTTTCGAACAAAGGTGTGCTGATTTACTTGAACGCCGACGGTCGCTTGAAGGATGCCGTGTCCAAAGTGGAACCCAACGGCGGGACGATCATCACGCCGATTCATCCCATCGGCCCGCACGGTTTTCGAGCCGTCGTTGGCGACAGCGAAGGGAATCGGATCGCATTGCATTCGACCAAAGATGCTTGAGCGAGACGATAGAAGGCGTCCGTTCCTGACGTATCACACGGGCCAACCGCGCTCGTGTGCGATCTTCTGCAGGACAATCGTGAAGTATGCTGCAGGCGGTAGCGTCGCGATCAGCAACAGAACGAGAATTCCTTTTCGATACCGAAGGACGACGATCAGGCATGTCAGGACGGCGATGGCCGACGCGTGCGATCCGAAGAGAATGCAAAGAAGCTGAAGGCTGCGGAAAGGAACGGTCTCGACAAGCACAAGCGTGAGCCAGCCGATCAGGCACATTCGAACTGCGAAGGGCGTCACCCAGCCGGGCTTCGGCTTATCCGCAGGTTTTGGCGGATCACCCATCGTTGAACCGATTCCCCTGATTTATTGGGCTCACGGCCACAAATGAGACGTTTTCAATGCTCGCGACCACGAATGAGACATTTGCCTCTGTTCTACTCCCGCGATTAAAGGTCTGATAATTGACCGAGCGCGGTCCAATGCACTGTGCGGTAACCCGCAGGACAGATTCGAATCCATCCTGCGGGAGTCGCAAGAGATTGCGGTAATCGAGCGAGAACTCGATCAGGGTTTGGAATACGTGTCGAAGACTTTGACCTTGTCCCAGGTGGGCTTATTTTCCTCGATGAACTTCAAGTGCGCTGCGGCGGTCTGGTAGGTGTCGTGATCGCTCTTGGACTTGAAGATGACGTGCAATCCCACGTGGAAGTCGCGGACATTGACTGGACGATCCAGTTCCTGAACCAGTGGTCCAGCGGCGAAGAAGACGACGCCCGGATGATCCTTCAGGTATTTGAAACAGGCGTCAGTCAGCTTCTGCGTGTTTTCGGGTGTGCCATCCTTCAACGTGAAGTAAACGTTGTGAATCAGCATCGGCTGCTTGGCTTCGTCGGCCATCGATTTGGTTCCCTGTGAGAAATTGATTGTCAGTCCCAACACCACGGCCAGTGCCAGGCCAATGGCGATACCATGACGCGTGATCATGTCTCAGTCTCCCTTCCGTTGCCAGCATCAGATGACAACTTCCTGTTGAATTGAGGTCTCGTTCCATTCTGTAAGAGCTCGCGAAAAATAACATCTGCCGTGCGCGAATCAGTCATTTGAAGTGCACGACAAAAACCACGAATGACGTGGGCCACGTTTTCGGCCTGCCTGTTTCCAAGCATGACGAGCACGTTGGAAAACGTGCTCCACGACTCAATGCCACGAAGTATAATCGACATGAACGCCGGTACGAAGTCTGACGGACCGATGAAACAGGGGATAGCCCCCTCACTGGAGACTCACGTCACGGTGGAGTCTGCACGTCATGATGGGGGCGACTCGCGGATTCCCCGAAGTTCAAAACGCATCGCATTGTTGTTCGAGTACCCGACGTACCTCGGTGGCGAACGGTCAATGCTGGCTTGCGTGGACTGGATGCAACGCCAGGCTGCTCCGTTCGAATTTATCGCCATCGCACCGGAACAAGGACGATTGGCGCGGGCTCTGGCCTCGCATGGAGTGCGGATCACTCCATTTCGGTCGGCGGCTTCCGGATTGTCTCGCGAGCAGGTCGAGGACGAGTTGGTGTGTACGGTTCAGAGTGCCGATGCCGATTTGCTGCACGCCAATAGTCTGGCAATGGGAAGGCTGACAGGACGAATTGGCGACCGGCTATCGATTCCAACAACGGCTCATCTGCGCGACATCGTCAATCTGAGCCATGCGGCGATTGCGGATCTCAATCGAAACCGGTTCCTGGTCGCTGTCTCTCATGCCACGCGAGCCCACCATGTCACGCAGGGGCTGCATCCCGACAAGGTCGCTGTCATTCACAACGGGGTCGATCTGGCCAAATTCCGGCCTCAGCCAGCAACGGGTTGGCTGCATCGGGAACTCGGTCTGCCCGCCACAACGCGTCTGATCGCCACGATTGGTCAGATCGGTTTGAGAAAGGGGCAAGAGATTCTTGCTGCCGCGGCCGAGACGATCGCGCGAGGCGTACCAGACATCCATTTCCTGCTAATTGGCGAACGCACCTCGCAGAAGGCAGAAAGCATCGAGTACGAACGATCGATCCTGAGACGCTTCGAGGTTCCGGACCTGCAGGGACGCCTGCACCGCATGGGCTATCGCGACGACATCGCCAGCGTGATGGCGGAGGTGGATCTTGTCGTCCATCCGGCAAACCAGGAACCGCTCGGTCGCGTCTTATTGGAAGCTGCCGCTTGCGGAGTCCCTGTCGTGGCGACGAATGTGGGCGGGACGGCCGAGATCGTGCAGGATGGGATTACCGGTCGGTTGATAGCGCCACGCGATGTTTTGTCGTTGGCACATGCCACAACCGACCTGCTTTCGGATCGATCGCAGCTCGAATCGATGAAGCTTGCCACTCGAGAACGGGCCGTTCGCGAATTCGACGTTGCGCGAACTGCGGCGGAAATGTCCCGCTTCTGGCAGTCGGCAATGCTACGATAATTCCACGCGCGTTTCGCCGGTGGGATTGTTATGGAATTCGTCCCAACGTTCCCATGCATAGTCCCATTCCATCCACATGCGCATGACGGACCAAAGCAAACGCATCTTCGACAAGTGTTGGTTTGGCATACGTGTTTGCTGAGTCATGGATTCGCGGGCGGCGGCGTCGAGACCCAAGCGGGCACCGAGTTTGCGGCATAGACCATCGGCGGATAGATCGGGATCGGCACCGTCTTTCGTGTAGCCGGCACCGTTGGCCGTGACAAACAGTTCAAACAGTTGACCCCGATAGGGGTCGACTTCCAGTGGTTTGTTCGACTGTTCTGCTTCGAGGATCAGCGCTTCGATGCGATTGAGTATACGATCGGCCAAGGTCAGCATCTCATTGGTGGAAGAGGACATTCAGAAACCCTGCGTACGAGGAACGTATGGCGACGTCGAGCATACCAGTGGCGAAGGGTTGAAGAAAGTTCGACGGTGGCGCAGACCAGGGTTCCGTGCCATTTCCGTTCGGAAACGATGTGTCTCAGTTCAGCGATGTCCCTGGAAAACAACAGCACCCCAATCGCCGGGGGCGACTGGGGTGCTGCGGCTCTGTCGCGAAGCTCGCTTGAAAATCGTTATGGGATCAGGAAATAGAAACCCGTGACGGTGGCCGCTTCGACGAGAGCTGCCTTGCCGCTGAGCGGAAACTGATAGTGTAGTCTTGGAGTGACGTCGCCGGGTCGGTACCATCCGAGTGCCGTGTGCATTTCCCAGGGAGGAGTGATTGCCATCTGATAGGGCATCAGCAGGAATTGAGCGGCAAACCGGGCATTGGAAACGATCGGCTGAATTGGGAACGGATATTTGTGGCCGTATCGTTCCAGCACTGGATCCTGAAAATACAGCGGGTAATAGTAGGCCTGCGGAGGCTCCCACTGCATGGCGACATCGGGAAAGTTCCGGGGGATATATTGATCTCCGCCGAATCGGACGTTGAACTCTCTCGCTTTTTCGGCGGCGAATGTCCGAATGTCGCGATCTCGATCGAAGTCATTTAGCGGAGCGATCGCGCCGATGGGGCGAACCTGAGTGGCCTTCCGCGGCGGACCCGATGGGATATCGCCCGGCCCGGCAGGTCGCGGCATCCCTCGTAAGGAACCGTCCGGCGATTGATCGCTCGGCTCCGATGGTCGGACGGAATCGTCTGGTGAAGGAAGGCCCGAGAAGTCCTGCGGACTGACGTCATCCGGAAGACTCAAGATCTCTTCGGCTGTCATCCCCTCTTTCTTCATGCCGACGGGAGAAGTAGAAATCCCTGCTCGCGGTGATTCAGTCGAGATCGCCGAATTCGCGGACGTTGGGCCGTTCGATTGCCAGATGGGTACAACCGTGCTGGTCTTGCCTGATCCCGCGCTTCCGCCAGTGGTCGACGGGATCACCTTGAACGTCCCCGCGTCGTCAGCGCTGGCGGGATTTCCGGTCACGGTCGCCGGGGCATTGACGCGCCGCATTGCGGGCGCGCCAGATGGTGTCGCATATTGTGATTTCAGCCGTTGCCAACGCTCGACAGGCGTCTGTTGCGGTACCGGGTCGAGAGTTGCCGACCGCGCTGGCGGCGCGGGGGGAATATCATCGTCCGCATGGACCAGCGGGGCGAATGCGAACAGGAACGACGCCCCCCACGCGGCGAAGTCAAGCCGTTTCGATTGGAGCATATTCGCCCGAGTAATTCGGCGATTCTTCAACAATAGTGATGTCATGCGGGTGGCTCTCCCTGACCGTGGCCGGCGACACTTGGATGAACCGCGCTTCCGTTCGCAGTTCGGCGATCGTACGAACGCCGCAATATCCCATGCCGGCTCGCAGTCCTCCGATCAACTGGTACAACAAGACCGGCAGCGACCCTTTGTAAGCCACACGGCCTTCGACGCCTTCGGGAACCAGCTTGGAGGAAGCGGGAGTCCGATTGTCGTCCCCGGATGACTGCCGATATCGTTCGCTGCTCCCCTTGACCATCGCGCCCAGCGAACCCATGCCGCGATAGCGTTTGAATCTTCGCCCCTGAAACAAAACAACTTCGCCCGGACTTTCGTCCAGTCCCGCCAATAGTCCCCCGAGCATCACGCAATGCGCGCCGGCGGCCAGCGCTTTGGTGATATCGCCGCTGTAACGGATTCCACCGTCCGCAATAATGGGAATGTTCGTATCGATCGTTGCTTTAACGGCATTAGCAATCGCCGTCAGTTGAGGCACACCGATTCCGGCGATGATCCGCGTTGTGCAGATGGATCCCGGTCCGATGCCGACCTTTACAGCATCCGCCCCCGCGCGGACCAGATCTCGTGCTCCCTCCGTGGTGGCCACGTTTCCCGCGACGACGTCTATCGTCCATCGTCGCTTCAACTCTTTGACTGTCTCGATGACGTTCTTGGAATGCCCGTGCGCACTATCCACGCACAAGACGTCAACCCCCCTGTCGATCAACCGTCCGGCCCGCTCGAAATCACCCACGCCAATCGCGGCCCCGACTCGCAATCGTCCCCGCGCATCTTTGGCTGCTCTTGGATATCGGAGATTCTTGTCGATATCCTTGATCGTGATTAGGCCTTTCAACTGGTAGTTTTCGTCCACGAGGAGCAGCTTCTCCACCTTGTTTTCCATGAGCAACCGTTGCGCTTGCTCCAAAGTGGTGTCTTCCTTGGCGGTCACCAACTTTTCCTTCGTCATCACTTCGGACACCGGCGTATCCATCGTCGGCAGAAACCGCAGGTCGCGGCGAGTCAGGATTCCCATCAACCGGCCATTGCGCGTGACGGGAACTCCGCCAATGTTTTTCTCTTCCATGATCTGCTGCGCCTGAGCTGCGGATGCCTCGGGCGGAAGCGTCACCGGATCGACGATGACACCGTGTTCCGCTCGCTTGACGCGTTCCACCTGCATCGCCTGCGCTTCGGGCGTCATGTTCTTGTGGATGATGCCGATGCCCCCCTCCTGAGCCATCGCCACAGCCATGTCGCTTTCTGTGACAGTATCCATCGGGCTGGAAAGAATCGGCACATTCAGCCGGATGTTGCGCGTCAGTTGTGTGCTGACGTCCGTGTCGGCTGGAACCAGTTCGCTATATCCCGGTTCGAGTAGAACGTCGTCGAAGGTGACTCCCTTGTAAGCAATGCGATCTTCCATGGCGACTCCCCCTGTCAGTGACTGGCGATGCAAGGCATCAGCCATTTTCGTTGTGATCTTGCTTGTTGATTTCCAGAGTCTCGCCGCGCAGGCTCTGCTGCAATCGATTGGACAACTGGACCAATTGTTCGACTTCCAATTCCTCTGCCCGCGCTTCGGGCGTGAAATTCAATTCGTTCAACACCGTATCGATCACGGTTTTCGTGAGTCGACCCTTGTAAATTTGAACGACGACTCCTCGCAACAGCTTCCGGCGTTGTGTAAACAAATCTCGCAGAAATATCTGGAATGCTGCTCTGTCATGAATTCGATCGCGAGCCGCTGGATCGGGATCAATTCGCAAAATTGCCGAATCCACATCGGGCCGGGGCCAGAAAACGGATGGCCCCAGCTTGTGAATGATCTTGACCGTGCATTGAGATTGTATGAAGACGGACAAGGCGCTGTAGTCCGATGTTCGCGGCCGCGCGC
>Ga0206881_10215_pt1 | contig 16480 bp, 12 predicted proteins | sample Alteio_BWOrgCont_3_FD_152867 | JGI IMG/M metagenome (GOLD analysis project Ga0206881, IMG submission 152867) | Enriched cells from forest soil in Barre Woods Harvard Forest LTER site, Petersham, Massachusetts, United States -... | ecosystem: Environmental > Terrestrial > Soil > Temperate forest >...
AGCGTGGCTCCGATATAAAACAATGGCGTGACTTCTCCGCCCTTGAAGCCTGTACCCAGAGTGACTGCGGTAAAGAGAAATTTGCCGGCGAAGTCATAGACCGGAAGCCTGGCTTGAAATGCTGCCGCGATCGTGGGAAGACCGAGACCGATATACTTTGCCGTGCGTGCAACGCCAAGTGCGAAGACTGCCACCGTGACAAGAAGACCTCCAGCGAGTGGACGTAGTTCCGGCCGGGAGATAAAGCGGCACATGATAAGCAGGCTCTGGATGCTCCATCTAAGGATGATCTTTAACGACAACTCTGCTCCGAGATACCCATGCTTCGCCATCAACGCCGTACGCTATGGAACAGGCAGCAATCGAATCAGAAGGCGCCATGCCATGAGCGCGCGTCAAGTTGTAGGCGTGGCAATTCCACCGCTTGTGCGGGTCGAATCCCTCACCACAAGAGTTGGAACGATCCGAACGATAACGGGATCGCCACTCAATCGCCCTTCGATACGATCCATGAGCAAGTTCGCCGCGCGTGCGCCCATCTCGTAACTCGGCTGCACCACCGCGGTTAAATGCGAGTGAGACGGCCGATCCGTCATGAGATCGTCAAAGGTGGCCAGCGCAATATCGGCAGGACAGGTAATTCCCGCCTCGTCAAATGCATTTAAAACACCCAGGGTCATGACCCCGTTGCATACGAAAAGAGCGGTAGCCTTGGTGCGTCGCTCAATGAGTTGTTTGGCAAGTCTCTGCCCCGACTCGTACCGGTAATCCCCTTCGAACACAAGTGATTTGACTATCGGAATGCCCGCTTCCTCAAGTGCTTCTTCATAGCCACTCAGGCGTTCCCGCGCATTCTGTGCTTTGAGCGGACCGGATATGACAGCGATCTTACGATGCCCCTGCTGTATGAGATGTCGCACGCACTCTCGTGCGCCTCGTACATTATCCAGCAGAACCGCGTCTGCCTTGATGCCGGCAACGGGCCGGTCGAGAAAGACCATCGACATTCCAGATGCAATCAGGCTGCGGATATGTGCCACGTCGTTGCCAGGAGTGGAGGCAATCATCATTCCATCCACGCGATATGTGCGAAGGGCAGAGATAATTCTGCGCTCACGGCCGATCTGCTCGTCGGTGTTCGCCGCCACCAGGAAGTAGTCCCGTTCGAATGCAGTGTCTTCCGCGCCTCTAATCACGCCTGGAAAAAAGGGGTTGGTGATGTCAGGCACAATCATGCCAAGCATGCGAGTTTGCTTGACCTTGAGTCCGCGCGCAATCGCATTCGGGTAGTAATCCAGTTCACGAATGGCGGCCTGGACCCGCTCCTGCAACTCAGGACTGACCTTACGTGTCCCTCTAATAACATTCGAAACCGTTGCGATCGAAACGGAAGCGCATTTCGCTACCTCTACAATCGTAGACATTCAAAACGCCTCCAGAATCGCATTGAAACGATTAACGCGATTCTAATATAAGCAAATCGGAAGGCGCGTCTCCAAAGAGTCTTTTGATGCAGTCGAGCATAAAGACCAAGCAATATCGAAAATAATTGAAGCTCTATATCTGTCTCAAACGTTTACGCACCGGGTTGAAGTTGAGGAGAGAGCCTCTCTGTGAAGCAAAGCTCTCTCCTCCGAAACAGTTTTAGAAGACGTACTTCAAGGCAACCTGCAAATCCCTGTTGTCACTGTTGGTTGAGGTGATCACGCCAAAGTTGCCGGAGCCCTGAGTCGTTCCCGGCGCTCCAAACTGCGGGTGATTCAGCGCGTTAAAGGCCTCTACACGAAAATCGAGGTATTGATCCTTGAATGGCATCGGGAATACCCGCTTCACAGAAAGCGTTAGCGGCTCGTTGGAGATGCCCGCCAACATCGTTCGCGGAGTGCTGCCGTAGTGGCCCACAGCCTCTGTAAAGGCAGAGGTATTGAACCACTGAGCGATGCTGCGATGCGCCGGTTTCAAAGAGACCCCAGCGGCCAAATCAGGGCGTTGGTTCTGGTTCCCGTTGTTTTCTCCATCTTGAGCTTGCGTAATCCACAGAGGGCTGCCGCTGAAATACTGGAAGATACCGTTAATGCTCCAGCCGTTCACAACCCGCCGCACTACACCGTTGCCCTGGCGAAGCGTCGGCAGTTGCCATACAGCGGATACCGCAAGATTATGACGCTGGTCAGTGAGCCCGCTTGCCCATTCTTTAGACCCGGGAACCTGAGTCTCGCTGCCGCCGTTGTTGGTGTCAGTTCCCTGGCTGTCCAGCAGATGTGAGAACGAGTAAGCAACCGTCGCCTCGAGGTTATGCGAGATGCGATGAGAGAAGTGGACATTCACGCCGTTGTAGCTCGACGCTCCCTGGAAATCCGCCATGCGAATATTTCCAAAAGTAGAATACGGGCGATTCGCATTCACGCTCTTGCTGGCGTCCTGTGGATCTCCCGAGTTGAAATTCTTATCGGAAGTATCCTGGTGCGTTCCCTTGGTTCCTACATAAGAGACATCCAGCACGTTGTTGCCAAACTGCTTCGACCAGGTAAGATTCCAGATCTGCAGATATAGATCAGGATGCTCGTCGTTTGATGGCAGAGTGACTACATTTGCGTTTTCCGCCGTCAGCGAAGGAGATACAGGATTCTGAATCGTCGCCGTCGGTTGGTTGCTCGGAACATAACCGTTCACCAGGGTATAGCTCGGGTCAACAGGCGGGTTCAACTGGAGAATATTGATGTTGTCGAACTGGCCTGCGTAAAAGCTGATGCCATAGCCACCGCGGATGACCATATTCGCCGGCAGGCTGTAAGCAAAGCCTAGACGAGGGGAGAAGTCTTTATGCGAAATCTTCCACAAAGGATCAGGAAGGTTCACGATAGTTGGAGTTGCCGTATCGAAGTTAAGCGTGCGCGATGTGTCAAGGTTATCGTGAGGCGGCAAGAACAAGTCATAGCGTAGACCGGCGTTAATCGTGAACTTAGACGATACCTTCCAGTTATCCTGCACATACAACGCATCACGCCATTGCCGCGCGGCAGTCAAAGGAACTCCTTCCGGCGTAATTACCGTGGAGGGAATGCCGAGCATGTAATCCGCAGCCGCATTGCCAGTCTCTTCCCCAGAGAAGCTCATTTGGCCATAAGGAGTATTGTCGGTGGTCGCATTGTCCTGCATGTGGCGGATATCCGCGCCGGCGATAAGGGTATGTTTCGAAAAAGTGCGAGTCATGTTATCGACGATCTGGTATGTCCGGCTATCGTCGAGATTTGAGGCCGCCGTACCGTTGCCCATGGCAAGCAATCCAGAGGTAGAGATAATCGGAAAGCCTTCCTGGTCACGCGGCAGCGCCTCCCCATTGATAGTGAACCCATTGATTCCGATCGAGGAAGCCGTAAAGTCAGTGTTCGCAAGTGTGCTGAGCTGCTTTACATGCTCAAAGTCAATTCCCAGGCGAAGCTCGTTGATAAGCTTCGGCGAAAAGACATGTAGATACTGCAGTCCGGCGTTGTAAATCGGATACGTTCCGGTGTACGTAAAGTTTGGATTGGGATCGGTAAACGGAAAGTCTCGGTAGGCATACATAAAGTGCAGCGCCAGTTGATTAGTCTCGTTAATCTTGTGATCGATCCGCGCCAGGTACTGATCCGTGCGTTGGTTGCCTGAAGTGACATAAGCGTAGTTCTGGCCGTTCAGATCGGTATTGGGCAGCGGCATGTAAGTATTCGCGATCGATTGCGCCACTGAGTCGACTGGGATTTGATTATTTTCGTAAGGCGCGCCGGTGTATGGGCTAACTAGCTGTGTCGTTGGCAGCAGTGCTGAAAAATCGCCTTGACGTTCCGCGGCTGTGAGCACATTTGTCGTTCCTGCAGACTGTTCTATTGATCGTATGCCTTCATAGCTCAAGAAAAAGAAGGTCCGGTTTTTGAGAATAGGACCGCCTAGGGTCGCGCCAAACTGATTCTGCTTCAGTGTCTGCTTCGGGTTTGGAGCGACGATGAAATAGTTGCGGGCATCCATTGCCGTATTGCGCAGAAATTCAAAGACGTCACCATGCCAGGCATTCGTCCCCGACTTCAACTGAATATTGGTTATCGTGCCGGCGCTTCCGCCATACTCGGCTTCGGCGTTGCCCGTCAAAATGCTGAACTCCTGCACGGCATCGATTGAGGGATAGAGATTGACGTAAGCGTGGCGATTGTTCACCATCGTCGTTCCGTCCACATTGACCTGTGACCATGTGATCTGTTCGCCATATGCTGCGATCGCCGACCCTGCCGTGCTGGAGGAATGATTGTCAGGATTGGAGATCGTAACGCCGGGAGAGAGAATGGCGAGGTCGTTGAACTTACGCCCGTTGATCGGAAGATTGGCCGCTTCTTCCGTGCCCACAACAACGCCCATGGAAGAGTCTTCCGTTTCGAGCAGCGGTTGCGTCTCCTCTACCTCCACGGTTTGCGTAGCAGAGCCCGGCTTGATCTGTATATGAAGGCTTGCGGTCTGATTGATCTGAAGAACCAAGCCCTTTTCTTCATAAGGCGCAAATCCCGCCGCAATCACACTCACGCTGTAGACGCCTGGCGTCAGATAAGTAACGCCAAACTCTCCCCGAGCATCCGATATGGCCTCTTTCGCAATGCCGCTTTCGGGCAAGCGAACCGTTACCTTGGCTCCTGTAACCGCTGCGCCACTGGCATCTGTGACAGCGCCCTTGATCGCTGTATCGACCGTTTGAGAGAAAAGGAAAGAAGACGAACAAGAAAGAAATACGGCTAGCAACACCGGCAAAACTTTGCGCATGCACTGACTCCGTTTGAAAGATGGAATGATGAAAAATGAATCGTTATAAACACACCCGCAGGATGCGGGATCTTTTTGCGTAGGGAAATGCGGGGCCCCGCGCCACAAACAAGTGTCCTATATAACAACTAGAGGAAGAAAAAGCGTCTGTCTTGGGACAAATAGCCTACTTGACTCAGGGTATAAATATTGCATATCTGACGTATTAGTTCTTGTTGTTTGGCGCAGCATGTCGCTCAACGTGCGCAGCCTTGATAGATAGCCTTTTATACTGAGTTTAATTCGAGTTGCTTGCTTTAAGACAGAATCAAACTATATGTTCCAATTTCGGAATGGTATCTATTTGAGGAATTCCTAATCGATGAGTTTTAGGCTTTCTGGCGCGAGATAGATAGACCAAGGTTCATGATAAGACTGTCGCAGTCAGGATGGGTCGTCCTGTTGGCTGCATTTCTCTGAGGTCAGTCCATGATTACCGAACACGCTCGCAGGACCATCCTTCAGATCATCCTGGTCCTACTTCTTTGCTGCTCGCTACAAAGAGAAGGACGAGCGCAGATCAACTCCAGCACGGCTGCCGTTGCTCTCACAGCAACTCTAGGCGAGTTGCTGTCAATCACAGCGACCCCATCCGCCGTGACCTTTACGTTGGTCCAAGGCGGTGTCGCCGTCGGATCGGCTCCAGTAGCGATCCAGACGAAGTGGCTCTTCTTGCCTACTCGAGCCAATCTGTTCCTGAATGGATACTTCGCATCGTCCACTGCCGCCTTGACTGACGGCGCAGCCACCCCTGACTATATTCCAGCTTCGGCCGTGCTGGGGCAGATGACTACAGGCTCTCCCACTACCTACACGGCATTCACGCAAAACACCGTTCTAGGGCCTGCAGGCGCTGGTTTGCTTCTCTTTACGCAATCATTGACCTCGCTCACACGCGCCAGCACGCGGACTGACAATCTGAGCCTTGAGATCAATCTCGCATCGTTGCCGCAGTTGCCGGCAGGCGTATACACAGGAACGCTCACGCTACAGGCGGAGGCGCTTTAGCTCGCATGAGAATCATGTCCACGCGTCGACCCGATCGCCTCTTTCATGCTTGGCAAAAGGCAGCAGCGCTTCAGCTATGGCGTCCAGCATGCAAGCAGGCGCTGAGCGTAGTGATTCTGCTGCTCTATTTTCTTCCATTGCGCGCGCAGACGATTGAGCCTTTGATCGCCGAGTACACGGCCAGGGCGGACGGGAGATTCGAGGTGCGCAACGATACCGCAACTCCAATGGCTGTTGTTCTGGATACGCGCAGCTTCAGCGTCAATGAGGAAGGCAGGGGGATCTACCGGTCGCTTGATAAGGGCATCGCGCTAAAGTTATCGGCCACTAGCATGCGGCTCGCCCCAGGGGAAAGCGCCAATGTCTTTTACAAGGCGAACGCCAACCAACTGCCTACGTGGTTTCAAGTCCAGGCGGCATTCACCCCGCTGCAGCATGGTAAAGGCATATCCCTGCGCGTGGTGCTGCCTCATACGGTGTACCTTTACCAGAAAAGCGCTGTAGACAAGAGCGCCATCCAGATCCACCTGCCACAGTACAAAGGCGAAACTAACGCCATCGAGTGCGAACTCGAGAATCATGGGCCGGGCCTGGTGCGCGTACAGGAGGTGCGCGCCACGGCAGGAAAAGACTCCGCCGAGTCGGCAGGATTTCCCCTGTTGCCCGGAGCTACTCGAAAGCTGTCGATTGAATGGAAGTCAAAGCGGCATCCCGAGTGGCTGATCTTTCAGTTCCCGCAATTTGTGATGCGAGAGCAGTTTTCTGATGTGCAGCAGTGAGGTTACATGAGATATGTCGCTGCGACTGCGGACGCATGGCCGCCTCTTCGCGATAGCCCTGGCATCGCTTGCGCAACAATCGCTCGGCGCCCAGGTCATCACGCTCAGTGGCGGAAACTCGTCGCTCTTTCAAGCAGGCGGCGGCAGCATCTCGATCTTCAGCGGCAGTAGTCAATGCACACTCGGAGCAGGAACCGCAGGCGGACAACTCATGCAGGGTGGACTATGCACTTACCAAACCTCTCTTGGAACCTACATGATTGGCGATAGCCGTATCGGGTTCCAACTGCCGACGGATATCTTCGATAGCAGCCATTTTCTGCTGGTACGCGGATTGGGACTGAACAGAGCGCGATCAACGAGCGAACTTACGGTCTATCTTGGAACCAGCGCCGTGCAGTACGACAGCCCGTTTTTCAACGGAGCCAGATTCAGCACTCCAACGGCCCTGGTCTTTCTGAATAAAAGACTTTCTCCACACTGGACATTCGTTTCGGATACTCTCATCGATCGCAAGTTAACGGCGATCGAAGGCGCGGAATGGCGCCCGGCCCATGCTCTGTCCGTCGGTTTCGCCGGGGGCCTCGGCGCAAATCAGCCCTTCGCCGCCGCCAGTATTGCCTTTTCGGGTCCAAAGATTGAGCTCAAGGCCGGCTACTACCTCTCCGGATCTCAATTTCACCGGATTGAAGCTTCGTCTCCTTCCCTCGACGAGCAAAATAAAGAAAATCTGATGGTGGTTTATAAGCCGCTCAAGGTGTTGACGCTGACAGCCGGTCATGAAAACTTTCTTGTCCCGGTGTATCCATCGACTACCAACAGCTTGAGCAGCGTCGACCAGGCTGGGCTCTCCCTCGGATGGAAAGGAGCGCAAATGAACGCATCCATCTTTCACTCCACCTATCAGCAGCCGCAAGCCATCAAAGAGAGCAATCATGCAGCCGCGCTATCGCTCACGCGGCCTCTCTATCACCGCTTTTCTCTCTCTGCAAGTTACCTGGCTGATCGTCCCAAGAATTCCGTGGCCATCAGCAACCTGCTGGCCACAATTCACGAGAACATCAATTCCCATCTCGATCTCAGTGAGATAGTGACCTACTCTAGTGGACACACGAATATCAACTTCGGCGGCCGTCTTTTGACGCGTTATGCGACCTTGGAGGCGAACTACGAGACCTTTTACGTCCCTGCAGACAACGCCCAGCCGCTGCAGCAGATGCTGCTTCTCGATCTGAAAACCACCCTTCTCGGCCGCCTGCATCTGCACGGGTCGAGCTACGTTGACCCCACCGGCCACATACGTTACACAGCCGAAGCCAGAACGATCCTGGTGCATGAGCCTCCCGAGCGTGAGGCCTTCGTTCCCATGGGCCGCTTCGTCGTGCGGGGATGCGTGCGGGACACCGAAGGTGGCATCGTCGAAGGCGCCGCGGTCGTGATCGACGAACGGCCTGTCTATACCGATTCCAGCGGATGCTTCGAGCTCCGCGAAAGCAGGCAGAGAAGCCATCAGATGCGAATCGAGATTGGAGACTTTCTCGCCGGCGGCAACTGGCAAGTCACATCGGCTCCAGAAACAGTCGTCAGCTGTCCCGAAGAAGAGAGCGAAGAGCAAACCTTCCAGGTAATCGTCCGTCGCGTACGCACAATCTCTCAGGATGTCGTTCAAGAAAAAAATGAAGTGAGCAGCCGGCAGTGAACAGAATAGAGCGATGGGCAATCGCGCTTGCCGCTGGCATCATCTCTCTTACTACGCCGTGCTCAGTCCACTCCCAGGCAATCCGTTTGTCCAAAACAGCCATCAGGCCAAATCTGGTGTGCGTGCTTTGCTCGCTAACCGTGACGACTTCTCCCTCTTCAGTCAACTTCGCGCTCGCACAAGGCGGCGTTTCGTTTGGATCGACTTCGGTCGCCATCACAACCACCATGAGCGGCATCACGCTCTTCAGTTCGATCAGTCTCTTCGGCTATTTCGCATCGGCATCATCGGCGCTCTCTGATAGCAGCGCCACTCCCAACACGATCCCGTCCTCCGCCGTCTGGGGCCTCATGCCAACCGGATCGCCCAGCATTTACAAAGCATTTACGCAAAGCGGCATGTTAGGCACGCCTGGAGCGACCCTCCTGCTCTTTACCACCAACAGCATGTCCGCTTCAGGATGCGTTCCAATCATCGCTGTATGCCGAACCGACAACCTCTCGCTCAAGATCGACCTGACCAACCTCCCACAACTCCCGGCCGGAACCTATACGGGCGCACTGGTCCTGCAAGCAGAGGTTCTCTAGACCGATGCCCATGCCATCGTCATGCATGCTTCTTCAGAAAATACAAAAGCCTGCAAATATAAAGCCTGCATGGATAGCAGGCTTTTGTAATACTGTTCACCGTTGCAGAAAGCGATCAGAGCATCTCCACCAGTTCTTCCTTCTGCGAACTCTGCCCGTAGTGCGAAACGACATAGTTATCGAGAATCTGCTGGAACTCCTGCACAATCGTGTCGCCGCGTAGCGTCGTATACAGCTTTCCATCCACGTACACCGGCGCCTTCGGCTCTTCGAAGGTGCCCGGCAGGCTGATGCCAAGGTTGGCGTGCTTTGACTCGCCAGGGCCGTTTACGATGCAGCCCATCACCGCCAGCTTCAACTCTTCCACGCCTGGATACTGCTTACGCCACGCCGGCATTGAAGCCCGCAAATAGGTCTGGATCTGTTCCGCCAGTTCCTGGAAGTAGGTGCTCGTCGTGCGTCCGCAACCCGGGCAACTCGTAACCTGCGGCATAAAGCTGCGAATCCCAAGCGACTGCAAGATCTGCTGCGCCACGTGCACTTCTTCCGTGCGTGCGCCGCCTGGCGCAGGCGTAAGGCTCACACGAATCGTGTCGCCAATCCCCGCCAGCAGCAGCGGAGCAAGCCCAGCCGCCGAAGCGACAATCCCCTTCGAACCCATGCCGGCCTCGGTCAATCCAAGGTGAAGCGCGTTATCGCAGCGCGCGGCAAGGTTGGTGTAAACGTCAATCAAGTCCCGCACCCCGGAGACCTTAGCCGAAAGAATGATCTGGTCGCGCCGAAGTCCGTAACGCTCAGCAGCCGCAGCCGAATCCAGCGCCGAAACCACCATCGCCTCCATCATCACGTCGCGTGCCGGCAGCGGAGTAGCGCTCCGGTTGTTTTCATCCATCATGCGCGTCAACAGCGCCTGATCCAGCGAACCCCAGTTCACGCCAATGCGCACCGGCTTCTGATACTTCACCGCGACTTCCACCATGGTTCGGAAGTTGTCGTCGTCCTTGCGTCCGATCGAGACATTGCCCGGATTGATGCGATACTTCGCCAGCGCCTCGGCGCAGCCCGGATACTTGGCCAGCAGAATATGGCCGTTGTAATGAAAATCGCCCACAATTGGCGTATGAATCCCACGCTTGGCCAGCCCCTCGACGATGAACGGAACCGCCTGCGCGGCATCCTCATTGTTGACCGTAACGCGTACGATCTCAGAACCAGCCAGGGAAAGCGCTTCGACCTGGTTGATCGTCGATTCGACGTCAGCCGTATCGGTATTGGTCATCGACTGGACGACGACAGGAACTTCCCAGCCCACGCGAACGGAGCCAATGTTGACAGTGACAGACTTGCGGCGCTGAATCTCAGCCATATCTCTAAGTTTACTCGCACTTGCGGCGCCATGGAAATCCGCCGTCTGGAACGATCGGCAATCACGAGGCCGGGGCCAATGCCTGTTCTTAAGACTGATTAAAATCAGTAGCTTCCAGGTTATGCGGCATTCGTGAAGTTGACTCCACCTTTCGCACCCTGTAGCCTCGGCTTTCCAATTCCTGAGAATGTTTAATCGCAAAAATTACTCGCCGGCCAGGTTAAAACTGCAACTCCCTCATGCGAGAACTTCGGAGAAAGCCATGATTGGCATGAAACACATCACTTCCATCCTGCTTGCAGCCATCTCCCTGCCTCTCATCTCCGCTTCTCAGCAGCCCCATCCTCCACAACCGGCTCAGGTCGATAATTTCACCGGCAAACCCCGAGTCATCGTCATCAGCGACATAGGCAACGAGCCGGACGATCAGATGTCCCTTACGCGATTCCTCCTCTACTCCAACGAATTTGATGTGGAAGCCCTGATCGCCTCCACTTCCACCTGGCAGAAGACCGCCACCCATCCGGAAACCATGCACACGCTCGTCAAGGCATACGGGGAAGTGCGCCCCAACCTCTTCCTACATGCCCAGGGCTGGCCAGAAGCCGCAGCGCTCGAAGCCCGCATCACCACCGGCCAGCCAGCCTACGGCATCGCCGCCACCGGCCCCGGCAAGAGTTCCCCAGGCTCGCAGGCCGTCCTCAATGCAGCCCAAAAGAGCGACGCCCGCCCCCTCTGGATCACCCTATGGGGCGGCGCCAACACCCTGGCGCAGGCTCTGCTCGACGCCCGCGCTCAGCTCTCGCCAGAAGCCCTCAAGGCGCTCATCGCCAAACTCCGCGTCTACTCCATCTCTGACCAGGACGACGCCGGCCCATGGATTCGCCGCGAATTCCCCGACCTCTACTACATCGTCCAGCCCTCCAGCCCCTCCAGTGGCGAATACGCCTACGCCACCTGGACCGGCATCAGCGGCGACCGCTACTACCGCAACGGCGCCGGCGCCGACTTCACCACCGTCACCAACGAGTGGCTCGACGAACACATCCGCAACAAAGGCCCGCTTGGCAAGGTCTACCCAAAATTCATGTTCATCATGGAAGGCGATACGCCGTCCTTCCTGGGACTGATAGAAAACGGCCTCAACAGCTATCGTCGCCCGGACTGGGGCGGCTGGGGCGGCCGTTACCTTTATCGCCAGCCCTACGGCGAAACCCACCCCATCTGGACCACGGGCGGCGACGAGTTCGGCCGCGTCACCTCGCAGGACGCAGTCGTCGGCATCGACGGAAAAGAGTACGTCTCCGACCAGGCCACCATCTGGCGCTGGCGCACCGCCTTCCAGCAGGACTTCGCCGCCCGCATGGACTGGACCGTCGCCGACTTCGCCCACACCAACCACAACCCCAAGCTCGTCGTGAACGGCCAGGCCGGCACAGCCCCCATCATCATCGACGCCACCGTCGGCAAGCCCATCACCCTTGACGCCAGCGCCAGCACAGACCCTGATACAGGCCAGCATCTGCGCTACCACTGGTTCCACTACGCCGAGGCAGGCCTCGCCGACGGCAACATCTCTACCGTGCAACTAGAAAACGTCGAAACCGCCAAAGCGACCGTAACCCCAACCGACGTCTGCCATGCCCTGTGGCTGAAGCTCCCCGCCAACGTCATGCCCTGCAAAGGCGACGGCGTCGCCCATATCATCCTCGCCGTAACCGACAACGGCTCTCCCGCTCTCACCAGCTATCGCCGCGTCATCCTCAAGGTTCATCCCGCGCAATAGAACCCCGCCCGCGCATGGTGGACAGCTACGCCAACGATGCCCTAACCTGTGCGGGACCGCGAACGCGAAGCCCATCTCAATTTCCTGCACAAGGAGAAGCCGCCGGTGTTTCAGCCTCAGACCTATCTCATGGACCTGCTGCTCATGCTGCTGAGCATGCTCTGCTGGGGGTCTTGGGCCAACACCATGAAGGCCTGTCCTGGCTACCGTTTCCAGCTCTTTTACTGGGATTACGTCCTCGGCCTGCTCGCCGGCGCCCTCCTCTGGGGCCTCACCCTCGGCAGTCTCGGCTCCTCCGGAGAGCCGTTCTTCGCCAACCTTCTGCAAGCGGACTCAACGCATCTGCTGTTAGCCATAGCCGGCGGCGCCATCTTCAACGTAGCCAATCTCCTCCTTGTCGCCGCCATTGATATCGCCGGCCTCGCCGTAGCCTTTCCCATCGGCATCGGACTGGCCCTGGTGGTCGGCGCCGTAAGCAGCTACATCCTCGCCCCCGGCGGCAATCCGCGCGTCCTCTTCGCAGGCATCGCTCTCGTCTGCGCCGCCATCGTGCTCGACGCTCTCGCCTACCGCATGCGCGAAGCCGGCCGCAAAGCTCTCAGCATTCGCGGAGTCGTCATCAGCCTCATCGCAGGCCTGCTCATGGGCAGCTTCTACCCCTTCGTCTCAAAAGCCATGACCGGCGAACACGCGCTCGGACCCTACGCCATCGCGCTCATCTTCGCCATCGGAGTAGCCCTCTGCGCCGTCCCCGTCAACCTCCTGCTAATGCGCAAACCCCTCGACAGCAGCGCCCCGGTCGCCATGGCGGATTACGGGCGCGCCCGCGGCTCCTGGCATCTGTGGGGCGTAGTCGGCGGCGTCATCTGGTGCTCCGGAGCCGTCTTCAACTTCGTCGCCTCCAAAGCCAACATGGTCGGCCCAGCCGTCTCCTACTCCATCGGCCAGGGTGCGACCATGATCTCCGCCGCCTGGGGCGTCTTCGTCTGGCGCGAGTTCGCGCAGGCCCCGCCGCGCGCCAAAACACTGCTCGCCTTCATGTTCCTGCTCTTCCTCTGCGGCCTCACAGCAGTAGCTCTCGCTCCGGTGCTCTAAATCTCCCTACTGACAACCACTCTCATAGCAGAAAAGGAAGGCCGCCTGCCGTGCCCAAGCCGATCGTAGTCGTAGGAAGCATCAACATCGATCTCGTTGTGAAGACAGACCGGCTGCCTCTCCCCGGAGAGACGCTTCTAGGCGGCCACTTTCAAACCCACCACGGTGGCAAAGGGGCCAATCAGGCCGTGGCGGCCGCACGGCTCGGCCACCCCGTCTCCATGATCGGACGCGTAGGCGATGACGCCTTCGCCAAAGAGTTCCTCGACGGCCTCCGTGAAGCAGGCGTCGATCACTCCGCTGTCGCCGTCTCACCAGGCTCATCCGGAGTAGCCGTCATCCTCGTCGCCGCTTCCGGAGAGAACAGCATCGTCGTCGACTCCGGCGCCAACGCCCTCGTCACCCCCGCCGATCTCGACGCCAATATCGAAACCATTCGCTCCGCCGGCATCGTCCTCGCCCAGCTGGAGATCCCGCTTGAGACCATGATTCACCTGGCCGAAATCTGTTCTCGCGAAAGCGTTCCGCTTATGCTCGACCCCGCTCCAGCGCGCAACGACCTGCCCGCCGAGCTGCTCAAGAACGTCGCCTGGTTCACCCCCAACGAAACCGAAGCCGCAGCCTACACCCACCTATCTCCAAACGCGGAGAATCCCGCCACCGCAAAAGCTCTATTCGACCAAGGCATCTCAGGAATCGTCCTGAAACTAGGCGCCCGCGGAGCCTACCTCGCCACCGCCACAGGCCAGACAAGCGCAATCGCACCCTTCCCAGTAAAAGCAGTCGACACCACCGCAGCCGGCGACTGCTTCAACGGAGCCTTCGCAGTTGCCCTGCTCTCCGGCTCATCGCCAGAAGAGAGCGCGCGCTTCGCCGCCGCCGCAGCAGCCATCTCGGTCACTCGCGCCGGAGCCCAGCCCTCGATGCCAACTCTGCCTGAAGTGCAAGCCCTTCTCGACCAGCAGAAATGAGGAGGCGCCAGCGAAAAGCAGCTGGCGCCTGCCTAAAACCGTCCTTCACAGAGCATTTTGAAAAAGGCGCAATTTCAGTCGCGCCGATTAGCCGGCTACTCGATCGAGATCGTAGTCTCCATCGTGTGCGTCTGCCCTGCCTCCAGCGTCACAGCGGCTGAGAGGATATTGCTAGCCTCCACACAGGCCATTTCACGCCATTCTTCATCGCCAAGATCCGCCATAGCCTTCGCTCCGCTCTCCCACGGATTCCATACCACCGTGGTCAACGATCCGCGCTTGCCAATGCTAAGCGTCCTACCCAGTGCCGGATCATGCAGCGTCAGCCCCGCATGCGTATCCAGGTACGCATTGTCTGTCGGCCCGGCAAAGCTGACTTCGCCGTCCTGCTTCTTCCGCAGGTTGCCATCCGCGTTGTCCATGTAGACAGCGCCATCCAGGCCTCCCACCCGCACCTGAGTAGCATCGCCAACGCGGTGATATGTATGCAGCGCCTCCTCAAACGAGAACGGCGCCTGCCCCATATTCAGCACCGAGAGCGCCACCGTCAGCTGTGCGCCAAAATGCACCCGCAGCGTCGCACGAAAAGCATGCAGCCACCAGAGCAGGGAACTGGCGTCACTCTCCAGCTCCAGCGTCGCCGTCACGCCCTCACCCTCAGCCGCCACCGAAACCACCCGCCAACTCCGTGTGCGAGCAAAGCCATGCGCCGGAGCCTTCGAGTCATCCGCCTTATTGCGAAACCACGGAAAACAGACCGGAATCCCACCGCGAATCGCCTTGCCATCCTCCCAGCGCGACTTTGTGCTCACAAACAGCACGTCCTCATGCCCCGCCGGCTTCCACGAGGTCACCTGCGCCCCGTGGAGATAGATCTCCCCACTCGCCGCGGCAGTCTTCACCTCGAGGCGCGGCAGCCCACCCTCACCAGCCGTAAATCGGGCCTTCTCGCCCAGTCCAAACGATGCATTGAGTTCGTTAAGCGCGTCAGTCGTCATCCGCCCCAGTGTATCGAATGCGCCGGCGATAGAATCTCCTCAGGCAGCAATCCGCTCTGCTCGATTCGCACCCACCCTCCCTCGCTCTGCCCTAATAGCTTCCAGCAAAAGCAACCCGGCGCGTAGAACCATCTGCGCCACTATGGCTCCAGCCGTATCTAGCAGCACATCTCGAAACGTCCCAGTGCGATTTGGCAGAAATGTCTGATGAAACTCGTCCAGCGCCGCCACGCTGAAGGTTGCCGCCACCGCCGCCGTCTGTATGCGCCATGCTCCGTTCCACTTCGTCCAGCCGCCACACTGGCGCAGTGAAAGCAGCATCCCCCGCAGCCATGCCAGTGAAAGCACGCCATAGCCCAGAAAATGCCCGGTCTTGCGAATCAGGTGATGAATCATTGGCCAGTGACGGTCCAATCCACTGCTAGAACCCGTCATCGCATGCATCCAGCTATGCAAATGTCCCGAGGTGCGATCAGCCCCCATCATCGCCGTCGATTCCATATACAGAACGCCAAGCATCATCACCAATGGCATCCATCGAAAAAGATACACAGCCCACGCTGCATGTCCCGGCCACGCAAGCTCTGGCTGAACAAGCTCAAGCCGGTTTAGCTCTGGCTGTTCTACCTCTGACCGATCAGAGGTTAGAAAGATATAAGAACTAGACGCCATCGGTAAGAAGCCTCCAAAGATCCGCCCTTCCCGTCAAAAGATCCGCCCTTCCCGTCAGTCGTTATCCGGTCCGGCAGGTAATTCATCGGCCAACTATCTGCTCTCATGAGAAAAATTTCATGCAAGGTTTGAAGCCTCGATGGACTCTTGGCAAATCGTCACGTGCAAAGCCCTCTGCTACGCCTGTTCCTGTCTGGCTCGCGCTCATTTCCACCGCCTCCCATTGCAGACAGCTCTCCTCTTCAGGCACATTGGAAAGAATCCGGCTACACGGTGATTCCCAGCTTTTCTGCTCTCTAGCGTCGCAAGCATGCGCAAGAGGCGAGACCCGCCGCTAATCGACCCGAACCCCTTGATCTTTCTTAAAGGCCCTCATGTCCACTCATTCTGTAGCGCTCGAGAACTCGCCAGCGATCCTCCCGGAATCGCCTCTGGTCAGCAACGCCCGCCTGCGCGAAATCTATACACTCATGCTCCATTGCCGCACATCCCGCGCCCACGCCGGGGCTCTTGCCGCCGAAGGCCGCATCGCAGGCGAGCTCGTGCCTTCCATGGGAGGAGAAGCTATTCTCGCCGCAACAGCAGTCGAGCTTAGAGCTGGCGACACCCTCTTCAGCACCCGGCTGGAATGGCTGCCTGCAATGATCAAAGGCCTTCCTCTGACCAAAATCACGCGTTGGCTGCTCAGCAGCTCA
>Ga0206881_10216_pt1:5000-16363 | contig 16363 bp, 11 predicted proteins | sample Alteio_BWOrgCont_3_FD_152867 | JGI IMG/M metagenome (GOLD analysis project Ga0206881, IMG submission 152867) | Enriched cells from forest soil in Barre Woods Harvard Forest LTER site, Petersham, Massachusetts, United States -... | ecosystem: Environmental > Terrestrial > Soil >...
AGCGGAAAGTCTGGGGGAAGACGGGCGAAAAATCGTGGCTTTTGTGGAAAGATACGTGCGCGACGATCATGTGTAGCCGAAAGCCTGTGCCAGGGGACCAGCTATTCGCAGGACAGCCGCCTCCTTGATTTCGTCGAGAGATTCCTTCCAGCTTTCGAGTGAATCCTCGTCGATTGCTCGTGTGCGATCGGTGCCTCCGGGGCCTTTTCCCACATAAGCGGCTTGATGATCCACAATGGTGCCGTGCGAACTTAGTGCGCAGTGTCGCAGCAGATCGCCAGCCAGTTCGTGACGCCGAACCAGGTCCTCATATCGAAACTGCAGCACGCGCAGACCTGCCGACTGGAAGTGTGGTGCCAATCCCGTTTTTATGCTCCACAGTGCTGCGCAGCGTGCCCAGATGGGTTCGCGTTCCGAAGCCAGGATCCTATATTCCTTACCAAAAGCCGCAGCAATCCTGGCCTTTTTGCAGATCTTGTGCAATTGATTTCCTACGAAATCATTTTCTGGCAGCCTCATCATGGAAGCCACGACCGCGCGCGGGTCGCGCACCGGATAGAGAACCGATACCGATTGCGAAAGTCTCCCCATCGCCTCAAAATCGTAAGTGAGGTTCGGAGCTTTTAGTACAAGCGTCGAGACATTTGCGCGAATTCCAACGCCATCCGGACCTCGCGTGAAACGCGACTCGGGAACGCGGTATTTGCTTACGGCGCGTTCCAGCATTGTTTTGTAGTGATCCGCCGCCGTCGGCATCTTTCTCACCGCGGCCCGAAACCACCTATATATGCCATCGGCCTCATCAAGTAGAACCGCGTCCGGATGCGCGCCGAGGATCTGTCCGGTGAGCGTCGTTCCGCTTCTTTGGCAGCCCACGATTGCGACAACATTGTGCACCACCGTCATTGTTCCGAACCCGTTTCTCGCCGCAAGGCCAGGAAATGCGCGAAGTGATCCCTTACAAATTCCGCAAGCCTGGGACAATCGACAGCACGATAATTCGGCTCGCGACTTTCGGGGTCCAGGTCCTCGACCAGCTCCGCGTTGATTTGTACAGGAGTATAGCCGTCCTCAAGCCGGGAGGCATGCCACTCGGCCGGGTTGCCAGCCAGCATGTCCCGTCCGCCGTGGATGATTCCCGGCCGATTGGTTGTCCAGGCAATTTTATGCTGAACGGTGCCGACATGACAAAAATAGGCGTCCGCAAGCTGAGCTAAAGCGATGGAATCGAGTATGCCAATGCCCCCGATATTCACGATCATGCGTTGCGGCGAGCCGCCACGCTCTCGCAAAATGCCTTGTATCGCAACCTCTATATCCTCCCGGGTCGCAGCGGCTGCCGCCATGTACTTTCCTGCATTGCGCGAACCCGTAGCTCCCCAATCTGCCGGAAGAGAAAACCCATCCAGCAAAATGCCGCAGCTGGGAAACGAATCGAGCAACTCGACAGCAAGTGACTGTAAGACATCTGCCTGATTCACAAAAGTCGGCCTCTGGGTTCTCAAGCTTAGCCAGAACACGGGAGAGCAATGTTCGCGGAGCTGTTTTATCAGCAAATTCGTGTCCGCCGTTGCCGACGCCGCCGCGTGACTGGCAATCCGCGTCCGCAGGCCGGAAGAAATGCGGTATCCCCCCAGGTTGACGAAGAGCTTCGCGGGATCATTGCCGGATAATTCCGCTGCGGCTCCAAGTCGCGTAATTGTTCGTCCCGCGAGCTCCGGAAAAATTTTGTCGATGGCCCCGAGCGGCTCGCGGGTAACCATCATTTCGAACGGCATAGAATGAAGAGGGCGGGTCACAAGGCTCTGGATCGCCGATAACTCGTTCCACAAATGATGAGCAAAGTTCCGGTGACCGAGCACGATGACCGGAATGGCTGCGGGTGACGGTAAGGAAATCGGCTCTTTTCCAACAAGCTCGATCAGAGTTCTGAGATGGGTATTTTGGATGCCGCGGCGGCCTCCCGGTTCCCATCTCAGGAGCACATTCGCTTCTGGAACAAAAATCGCTGCCAGAGGGTACCCGAGTCTTATGCGAGAAGAAACTACGTAATATTCAACGGCTTCTCTGAAATGGTAAAAAATCCGGCCACGAACAGCGACAGAACGCCGGGAAATGATGATCTCTCCGGATATCGGTGAAATTATCTTAAGTCCGTTTCTTGCAAGTGTATCGAATTGATAGCGGCGGCCGAAGGCATCGTTGTTGGGATCAATCCGCGTCACGCTTCCGATAAAATCCTGAAGATGCGGAAGACCATATTTCTTGGCTTTGCGGTCGATCGCCCTGTGGACTTCCGGTGACGTTATATTGACAGCATCTATTAATACATCATCCTTCGTCTCGGCGATCATTTGCTCGACCCGATGGTAAAGTGGCCGCGCAGTTCGGTCCTGCGTCCGCCTTCATCACGCAATTGCGACAGGCAGTGCCCGCCGTGCAGGTTCGAGATGCGAACCACCGGTCCCAACGCATGCACGTCAGTTCGTTTTCCTTGTCGCTCGAATGGTCGGAGAAGCTTCACTCCGTCTTCCTTGCTACTTGTTTCATGGTCCTGGGAACGCCATATACCGTCGCACCTTCTGCGGCACGCTCTCATCTCGAGCCTATGTGCCGACGGTGATCCCGTAGCCCGCCGGTACAACGGAACTGTGCGATTTCAGGACGGTCGGATGCGAGGTGCGTCGTTCACATTCCATTCACGTCTTGCGGCGCCGATCCCCTTATAGAATGATCTCAACTCTTCGGTCGGGATATGCCCGACGTCCGGCAGAAATTCGCGATCGCGAAATCCCCTTGACTCGAGATCGATCGGAACCGGAATCGGCTCAGGAAGGCATTCGTTGAGCGCTTCGATACTGCTGCGAAATATTTCCAAACACACCTGGGCCTGGGCCCGGGTCAGGTAATATCCCTTTTCGTCGTTCCAACCGAGCTCGTTTCCCACCTTAATTGCACGCTTGCCTATCTCCTTTCGCTCTTTGAGCTTCAATTTCGCACCGGATGCGTAACCAAGATCCGAGACGTCCCCCGCGCTGAACAGGGCTCTGAGGGCTTCCAATGTTTTCCATCCGGGAGAAGTATTTGATATTCGCGGGCGTCTTCTTATCGATTCCTGCACGGAAGCAAGATCGAGATCGCAAACCGCCATGAAATCGTCAATAAGATCTCCATTTACCAGATGTTTTATGTCGAGCAGCCGTACACGAAGTTGATGCCAACCAAATACGTCGGCCCAGCGTTTTGCGGTCTGGAAGTAGTTCACACGTCTGGCCTGCAGTCTTTCGTCAAAGAAAGAATCAAAATCAGCCACTCTGACGCCAAATTTTACCTTTTGTGCATAGCTTGACGGCATAAGATCAAGCAGTTCACGAAGGACAAGTACAATACGAAATTCTTCGTTTTTTCTGGCCTGAGCCAAAATATCTCTCAGGACCGCGATCTGCTCGACCTCGGCTTCTTCCAGAAGTTCCGATGATATCACCAACGTCCTTCCCGGCGCGTGCCGCCAATACTCCGTCAGTCCGGACAGCGTTCCATATTCGGGATCGAACTTTTTGAGACCCTTGATGATTTCCCGCGCAAAATTGTGGTGCGCCGCCCGTTCTCGCCGTCCGACATGAGCATAATCGACGGACAGGGCCCGCAGCGATTTCTCATTGTCCTTCAGAAATGCCTGAATGGATGTCGATCCTGCCTTTTTCAGACCCATGTGGACGACAATCATGACTGAATTCCCTGCACACCCAGGCGCTGCCCGGGTTATCGAATACGTGGTGGAAACCTCGCGCTCGAGCGGCAGACCGCCAGAGACCGAGCCGATTAACCGGCCGTGGTAAAGCGAACCTTATCCACAAGTTCACGGTGCACAAGACGGCGATGGTATAGTGATCCAAAAGAGCGGAAAGCTTCCGTTATACGTCGTATCGCACCCGCGGCGTCCGCTGCAAGGGCAGGCCGCGGTAAAGTTCAGTGCCTGCTGGCACTTACCAGACGGCACCAGACGAAAACCTCGACTCCCGTCCGGGCATTTCTCAGTTCGTGAAAATGCAGCGAACCCCGGAAAGCCGCCCGAGCCAAGGTACAATCGCCCGCCCGGCAAGGCTAACGGGTTACAGGCATGCCACGCGGACGTCGCAACACATCGCATCATGTGCCATGTGGGCTCCCGGGATTGGAGACCGCGTGGGTGTATCGAAGATGCGGTTCAGCCGAAGGGCGCCCGAGCGGAGCCGGCGTCACAATTTCCGAGGCCTCGAAGCCTTGGCCTCGCGGGGCGCGCCTAGGATGTGCTCGCAAACTCCTTCTCGCCGGCAATCCGCTCCGCTGCCTTCTGGTCGATTCCGACGAGACTTCGTATTTGGCCAATTGTGTACGGCGCGATGTCCCGACTTCGTCGGTCGAGGAGCTCAGCCAGTGCTCCGGTAAATGTTTCATAGGTTCGCAGTTCATGGCGCGTTGGAACCGGCACCGAAGCCGAGCCCGACTGAAGGTTCGTCGTTTCGACTTCCAGACTTCTGCAAACATGATCGACGATCCTGCCGACGTCGGACTGAACCTCCTCATACGAAAATGTCAGAAATCCGAACTTGCGTACGATGTGGCCCACGACAAACTTTTGTGCACGGAACCGGATGTACTCGTTCCACGCCGCCGTTTCGTCGAACGCCATTCCGTCGAGGTGATTTCTCGTCGCATCGTCAATGTCCTCAAAAAAATGCCATTTGTTGAGACGGGCCGCGATATAGCTCGAGATCATCGCCTCGGTGAGTGGGCGGTCGAGGTGCACAAACTGATAACCGCGGCTTGCCAGGCAATCGATGTTGTCCTCAAGTTCCGACAACCGACCCTTGCTGGCCTTGATCAGGAATGTTGATATCAGCTTGGTGCCGAAAATGCCGTTGCGCTGCCCGAATCGCTCCAGAGCTTCGAAGGCGGTACCAAAGCCGAATTTTCCCTCAACAATTACAGCAGCAAGCGGTTCACGCAAATGCTCCAGCGGTGTGCCGAGCCCGTGCCTGTTGAGCATTGATGCCAGATAGCGGCTGCCGGACCGCGGCAGGCACAGGATTGCGTATCGCTTCACATCTTTGAGCGCGCGGCCGCGCGGCAAGCTGTTCGCGCCGCACAGGAGCGCGGGGAGCACATCCCTGAACAGGCCATAGACCTTTACACCCTTGTGAAGTTCGAGTTCCTCCAACAGGATACGCTCCCGTTCCGCGTCCCTGGCAAGCACGATGTAATTCCATATCCCGTCCGTCTGCGGCGCCGGCATGCCCGGAGTTTCGCTCCAGGAGGCCTGCTGCTCCGGTTCTTCCGGCGGAGCTTCCGCCATGACACGTTCCCGCACCCAAACGGGCGCTATGATGCGCGCACGCGGCCCGCGGCTGCGAAGAAACCGGCTGATCCGATCGGACGCCTCGGATTCAAACAGGAATTTCAGCGCCGAGCCCAAACGGACCTTCTCTTGTTACGGACGTTATCAGGCATGCTTTTCATCGTCGGGATCCGGCGCTGCGTCCAGCGATGCAAAAGGCCCGATATCGGTTGCTGGCTCCCGCGCCCAGTGGAGCAGCCTGTGTTCGGTCAGAAACGCAACGACTTCATCCGGATTGGAAAAGCGGGACAGGATGTCTGACGCGTTCTGCTTCTGCAGCTGATTGCGTAGCGATTTCCCGGCCGCCCGGGGATCGCCTCCAATGAAATTGACCAGACATGCAAACAGATAGGGATCGTCTATGTCCTCGTAATTGACGAGATAAAACGGTTCGCGCTTTCCGTTCAGGTCTTCGATGATGCGCCGATAAAAACCGACATACTCGTTATGGAAACGAACGAATCGCCCGGTCCTGAATTTGACTTTCGGCGGCGACCCATCGGCCGGCGTGGTCGTGGTCGACCAGCTTCCGCTGCGGCCGGCTGCCTGGGCGGATGCGTAGTTGGCAAGTACATTGCGGCGGAACAAAACGACTTTCCTGACGGACGCATCGCCGATCAGACGCTCCAGTACCGGATCGCACTGGCCCTCGAATATCTTGAAGCCTACGCAGGCATGTCCGTAGTCCGTCGCGAAAACGCGCTCCAGCAATGCCTCGGGCTCCCTGCGTCGCAATTCGGCGAGTTCGTCGCGCACGGCATCGGTAAGATCGCGCTTTGGCCAGTAGACCCAAACATGTCGCTGATGGAACACTTCTCCGTGGCAGAGAATGTCGGCCTGCCGGCGAAGTTTTTGCGTGAGATAACTCGATCCCGTCCGCGGGGAGCCGATGACGACGAATCGCATTCTCACGCCGCCGCGCAGATGGGTACGAAATAATTAGCCCGCCGGAACAACCGACAGCGCACCAATCCGAAGCCGGTCACTGGCGCGCCTGTAGGGAAAGTGCTCGCGACGAGGCCGCAGCCGAGCGTTGTTTTTTCTTTTTCGCCTTCCGGCGCCGCTTCTGGGTGCCTTTTCCGGGGATGGCCTTCCACAGATCGTCATAAAACGCTTTCAATTCGTCGCGCGGAATGCGCGTTGCATCCGGTGCGAATTCCCGCTCACGGAAGTTTTTCGACTCAAGGTCGGGCGGTGCGGAAAGCTCGCAGGAGAGGTGGCGATTGAGATCGGCGACGCTGTGCCGGTAGATCTCCGCGCATTGTTCGGCCTGCTCCCTGGTGAGATAAAGCCCCCTGTCCCGGTTCCAGTCGTGGCTATCGCCGACGACCGACGCGATTCGTCCGAGGCCGCGCAGCCGGCTTTTGCGTGACAGTGCTTCGACGAGGGGATGGTCTTCGTCCAGCCCGTGGGTTCCGGTGAACAGCGCCCGAACCGATTCGACGACACGCCAGCCTGGTGCGGCATTCGAAACCCCCGGCCGCTTGAAATGCAGCGGCGCGGCCTTTTCAGGTCCGATGCCGACGGTCGAAAGAAAATCGTCCAGAAGATCGCCATTGACGAGTTGCGACGGGTCGAGCACGCGGATACGCATGTTCTCCCAACCAAACACATCCGCCCATCGCGATGCAGTAGCAAAGTAGTTCACGCGCCGCTCGGTAAGCATCGATGCAAAAAAATCATCGAAACTCTTTGACGTCCTGCAATCCTTGACCTTCTGTGCGTAGACGGAGGGCATCAGGGCCGTCAAATCCCTGATGACCAGCACGACGAGGAAATTTTCCTCCTTTCTGCTGGCGGCGAGGGCGTCTCTGATGCTCTGGGCCTGATGTTGTTCGGTTTCCTCCAGCATTTCGGAGGACAGCACCAGCGTATCTTCGGGCGCATCTGTCCAGTATGCGGCGAGCCTTGCGAGCGTACCCTGCGAAGCATCGAACTTCCTGCGGTGCTGTACCTCGTTCGCAAGATCCGTCCCCGGACGCCCCGGACCGGGATAGCTAATCCCGACGGTGCGCAGCACTTCCCTGTTGGCGCCGAGGAAGGCGTGGATCGAAGATGATCCGCACTTCTTCAGCCCCGCGTGGATGATAACCGTCACCTCTGCGCCTCGATCTTTCCGTCAATACCGATTGACACCGCCGGGCGCTGCATTCCGCTTCGACGGCTGCCGGGAAGCCTGCCGGATGAACCCCGGGAAATTCCTCGCCCACCCTGCGCACCCTGGCTCCGCCAGCTGGAGCGACAGAATGTTTTTTTATCCCGATGCATTTCGCTGCTGCAAGCGGCAAAACCCGGGAGCGGAGCACCAGTCGCGGTCACAATAACGAAAATGTGGCGCTCGCGGGCGCAGCGAGCAGGGGGAATACTGCGCGTACAAAGCACTTTAGCACCCTTCAATGCGGTCACGTCGTCTCCCGCTATTGGAATCGCGCCGTGCTTGTTTATGATGGAGCCTCACAGCTTCAACCGGGAAGGGCTAGGGGTATGCTTCGACGGCGTCAGTCGGAAGGAGAACGTGTGTCATCGACCGGCGCCGTTTCGGAATCAGGTGGCATGGAGAAAGCGCCGGGTCGTTCGGGCGCGCGGGGAGGGGCATTTGAGGGCGCCGTCACCGGTGTTCGCGACGGTGCGATTACCGGTTGGGCGTGGGATGCCAACCAGCCCTATGAGCCGGTGGGGGTCGATTTTTTCGTGGAGGATGTGCGGGTCGGACGCGGTACCGCGGACCTTTTCGACGTCGAATTGGCGAAGGCCAACCGCGGCAACGGCATGCACCGCTTCGAAGTGCGCCTTGAGCGTCTGCCCACGAAGGCACCGCCCTTTGCCATTCGCGCCATTGTCGCCGGAACGGATGTGGAGCTGCAGCCACCGATTTCCATCGGCACAATGGACGAAGCCGAACGGCTGCTGTCGGGCAATGATTATATCGGTGAAGTAACAGGAATTGCCAATGGCGCGGTAAGCGGGTGGGTGCTCAATCGGCGCAATCCGCACGACGCGCCCGTCCTTACGCTCCGCGACGGCGATCGCGATGTTGTCACCCAGGCCGCGTCGGAGCGAACGACGCGGGTGCTGGATTCGGGTGTGACGGCAACAGCATTCCGCTTTGAATTGGGATTGCCGCAATCCGTTCTCGACGGAAAATTACATGGCCTCACGGTTTTGGTCGGCGGCGCGGAGGGGCGCGCTCTCGGAAGTCCCATGCTCTTCGGCGCGTCGGACATTTCATCGATCGTCCGGATGCTGGCTTCAGTGTCCGATCGCCTGGATCAGATGGAACGGCGGATCGAAGCGCTCAAGCCGGCCCTGGATTTCGCGCAATTTGAAAAGCGCGTAACGGCAAAGGTCGTCGAGCCGGTGGACATGCTGCTCAATGTTCACCGCGACTCGGTTGAACGGGAAATGTCAGTGGTCCGTCGGCAGATCACCGAAATCATCCGGCACATCCCCGAAATCGATCTGGATTTCCTCATACCTTCTGCCGCTCTGCCCGCGATTGAGGATGTGGCGCTGGCTTCGCCTGCCGCATTCGATCCGATCGACCGTTCCCAACCCATGGCCATTTTCGATCTTTCCACACGCTCGCCCCTCGTACAGCCCTATGGCGATGTGAGATGGGTGGCGTCCGGCGACGAGCCCGGCGTTGCGCTTGCCGGCAATGGAGCGATCGAGCTGGATGCTCCACTTGGCGACAACGCCGACGTCGTCGTCAGGGGAAGCGGTGCCAGGGACGTCTCGGAATTCAGCGCGCTCATGGTGGGCTTCAACGGCCGACCGATGAGCGGACGTTTCGACGTGTACGCCGACGGCCGATGGGCCTTCCTGGGGAGTGCGATCGAAGGGGCCGAAGCTGCGCCGTCGGCCAAGCCTACGCTTGCGTTCGACTATCTGTCGGGTATTTCGCGACCTTCCGGCCGGCTCCGGATCAATGAAATTTCCTTTTTTTGCGCCGGGCCGCGGCCCCTCGCGCGTTGATGCCAAGGCGCCCACTGCAACGATTGTGGATCTTGGCCGGGAATCATCGAGTGCCGGATGGCATCCGGTGGAAGCGGGGCCGCGGGGCGGCATTTGCTGGATGGGTGAAGCGAGCGACGTTTCCGTTACCCTTCAGCCGACCGGCTCGTATCGCATCACTATTCCAGAAATTCGTCCTCTGGTTGCCGAACTCATGCCGAAACTGCAGATGTTTCTGGATGGAGAGCCGGTAAGTCTCGAAATCGCGCCGATGGCACACGATCCTTCCGCCTATTCCGCACAGGGCCTGTGCCAGATCCGGGACGGGACGGACGAGACGCGTACCTTGCGGATCAGCTTTCCGAAGGAAGACGTGAAATCGCCGATGGAGCTGGGCCTCAATCCGGATTTGCGCCCTCTCACGATTGCCGTCCGCTGCATCATGCTCGCCGCTGCGTCGTGACCGGAAATTCATCGAAACTCCGCAAACACTGACCCATGGCGATGAACTCTGAATCTCATTTCGGCGAGCTTTGCGCATGCGCGACGCGGATTTTCGCCTCTGTGCTGGACGCAGGATCGGCCGGTACGATCCTGTCGATCGATGTCGGTGGATCGTTTCTGGATCGGCTGGCATGGAGCGCGTCGATCGCGTTCGGCTGCGAATTTCAATCATTCCCGTCTCTGATGCGCTATCGGTCCCGACTCTGGGACTACAGGCATCCCCTCAAACCTGCGGACGTCAGCCGGGAGACCGTGATGTTCGGGCCGTTCGACGGCTGGCTGCAAAGCTTCGACGAGGCCGGTCTCTGGAAAAACTATGCGCTCGATTCGGGCGCCGTCGCCGTGCGGAGCATCGACTCATGGGCGGAACGCCGAGCACCCCTCCGCCTCATTCATTTTGGCGACCTGCCACTCCTCGCCGATCAAATCCGGGGTGCCGTATCGACGATCGCTCGCGACCGTCCCCTCATCACCCTCTATCCTCCTGCTGTGCCGGCGGCGCGTGCCGCGGTGTTATCGCTGCTGAACAGTCTCGGGTACGTGGTTCTTGATCTGCAGGGGCAGCCGGCGGGGGATACTGCAAAGGTCGGCAGTTGGGGATGGATCGCGCTGTCTTCGGATGCCTGGAACGCGCTGGAGCAGCATCCTGCCGTCGAGGCGGATGACGGCACTCCGTCTTTCTGGGCGATCGGGCAGATGGAGAATACCGATGTGCCGCTCCGGCAGAGGCGCAGCGGAGAAATTTTCGGGCTCGGCCGGATTGCGCCGCCCCAGCTGGCGCGCACGGTGCCCGTTTCCGAGATCGTATGCGTGAACGACTGTTATCCGATGGAAACCGACGGCAAGAGCAGCTGGCGCTGGTTGGGCCCACAGCCCCGGTCACGGCTTGCGGTTCCGTGTGCCTTTCCCGGGAATTACCGTTTCGAAGTTGCAGTTGTCAGTTGCCGCACGCCGGGCGGATTGGGGGCCTGCCGTGTGCTCGTCAATGGTCGCGAGGTACCCGTCGAGGCGCAAGGCGACGACAGAGGCAATCTCGGTTTTGTCGGTCGGCTCGACGCCGCCGGATATGCGGGCTTTGCCGAAATCGACATGGTCAATCGCGAAGCGCCGCCGCCGGCCGGCACCGATCCGCGTACGCTTCGCATTAATCTCGGCCCGATCGGAATTTCACCGTGTCATTGATGCGCGCCTCAGCCGACAGTGAAACGGTAAACGTACTTGTGTTCACGCCGACGCCCACCCATCCACCGACCCAGGGAAACCGACAGCGCGTTTTCGACATGTGTCGCGCCATGCAGGGCGTGGGTGCGGAACTCACGATGCTGCATTACGCCACTGAAGGCGTCAGCGCCGCTGCTGTCCGCCAGATGCGCGAGGCATGGGGCGACATCGAGCTTGTCTTTCCCAGCGGCTTCGTCCATCGGCGCAGCTTCGTCAGTCATTTTGGAATCGACGACTGGTTTGACGAAAAAATCGCTGCTGCAGCCGACAATCTTCTGCGGACCAAACAATTCGACGTCTGCCTGGT
>Ga0206881_10218_pt1 | contig 16288 bp, 10 predicted proteins | sample Alteio_BWOrgCont_3_FD_152867 | JGI IMG/M metagenome (GOLD analysis project Ga0206881, IMG submission 152867) | Enriched cells from forest soil in Barre Woods Harvard Forest LTER site, Petersham, Massachusetts, United States -... | ecosystem: Environmental > Terrestrial > Soil > Temperate forest >...
CCACAAGGGTGATTATTGGACTGGCTCGCTGTGACCCAGGGCTAATTAGGTCTTTTCGAAAAGCCCGTAGTCGGACCTCGTTGAATGTGCACACGCGGGCTCAGTGCGGTAATATCTTGGTCCAAGCACTCTGCAGAGTGCCTCTCACCTCGCGCATCCGGCAGTCCAATGGGGGTCACATGCAACTGCGACGGTTGGTCCCAGTTTTCTTGCGGCGATTGCTGCTGCTGGTTTTCTGCATTGCGCTGAACAGTTGCCAGTCGCATAAAGCCAATTCCGGACCTTCGATCGAGTTCACCCATATTCCGCCCGCGGCGCAAGGTGGACGAGAAAGAGTCGACACGATCTCTGGGCGGGTAAGAGACGCTCGACCAAACCAGCAGATTGTCATTTATGCGCACGCCGGGCCATGGTGGGTGCAGCCCTGGCCCGATCATCCCTTCATTCCCATCAAAGCGGACTCGACGTGGAGCACGGAAACTCATCTGGGATTTGAGTATGCTGCGTTATTGGTGGATCGCGATTACTATCCGCAACCGGAGATGGATGTAGCTCCGACCCAAGGCGGTTCCGTTGCTCTCGTGACAATTGTGAAGGGCGTTGGAACGCCGCAGCTTGCCCCGACCGGATCGCTTAAGTTCAGTGGCTATGACTGGGGCGTTCGCATGATTGCGAATGACAAGGGAGGCACGAACAACCTCTTCGATGCAGAAAATGCATGGACTGATGCGAACGGGGCGCTCCACATGCAGATCAAGAAGAAAGGGGACGGGTGGTCGTGTGCAGAAATATTCCTGAATCGCAGTCTCGGGTACGGCACGTATTCGGTAACTCTGCGTGATACTTCTCATCTAGAGCCCCCTGCGGTCTTCACCCTGTATACCTTCGAGGACTCGGCCGGCGAGCAGCACTATCGCGAGATGGACGTAGAGGTCAGTCGCTGGGGCGACGCTGCCAATAAGAACAATGCACAATATGTAGTTCAACCGTTCTACACTCCTGGGAACGTGTTTACTTTTGCAGCGCCATCAGGCACTTTGACAAATGTCCTGCGCTGGGAACCTGGACATGCAACTTTCAAGACCTTTCGCGGAGGATCTGCAGGCGCCGGAGCGCGACTCGTTTCTGAGCATGAGTTCACGTCTGGCATACCGCTACCGGGTAACGCAAAACCCCGCCTGATCTTTTACATCGTTGCGAGCGACAAGAAGCCTATGCAGAAACCGAGCGAGGTTGTGGTTGAGAAGTTCGAATACCTTCCGTGAGGACGGCCTTAGAGGACGCTTGCTGCTCAGGTTCGCGATTGCCGGACTCGCGGTTCTCTGGTTCGCTGTTTCGGCGTCTGCGGTTGATCCCACTCGGACCATGTCGCAATATCTCCACGACTCATGGGGAATTGAGAGAGGCTGGCCGGGCGGTTCTATAACCGCCATCGCACAGACCTCCGATGGCTATCTCTGGATTGGGACAGATAAAGGCCTGGTTCGTTTTGACGGTTTGACTTTTCACCAGTTCGAGCGTTCCCATCCCGATCCAATACTGATTGGCCCTGTACGATCGCTCCTGGTTGACGCAAGCGATAACCTCTGGATCCTGCTGCAAAACACGCAGCTATTTCGTTATAACAATGGGAACTTCGAGCTCATGCGCGGCGAGGCTGAGAACGGCACAACGGCAATCGCACGGGGGACGTCGGGTGCGCTTTTGCTTTCGTCGTTACCTCTCGGAACCCTTACATACCGTGACAACAAGTTGCGAAGCCTGTCGCCCGCAACTCTTCCTGCAGACGCTGCAAGAGCCGCGAGCGGCGAGGCTCCCGACGAGCGATCGCCTCCTTTCAGTTGGTCCTATAACATGATGCCTGATCGCCAGCCGGCGCTCACCTCGCTGGTGGTCGCCATGGCGCAGACTGAGGACGGAAAGATCTGGCTTGGCACGGAGCGTCGAGGGCTCTTCTATCTTCAAGAAGGCCGCGTCTTAAGCACATTGAATGGGCGGGCTGATACGAAGATTAACTGCCTTCTTTCCCTTCAAAACTCAGAATTGTGGGTCGGAACGGCGAAGGGAGTGCTGCGCTGGAATAGGAGAGAGCTTACTTGGGCAGGCGTACCGTCCTCTCTTCTCAATCTCGACGTACGGTCCATTCTTCGCGACCGGGACTCGAATATCTGGTTTGGCACGAGTCGCGGACTGTTTCGGTACAACGCGAATGGTTTTTTTTTGCTGAGTACCACTGGACCGGTAGATGCGCTCTTCGAAGATCGGGAAGGAAACATATGGATCGGTAGCGGGCGCGGCCTCGAACGGTTGCGAAACAGCGCCTTCATTACGTACTCTCTTCCTAATTTGAAATCCCAGAGTATGGGACCATTGCACGTTGACTCCGGCGGCCGCACTTGGGTTGCGCCCATTCCAGGTGGTTTGCGATGGCTGAAGGAAGGAAAAAGTGGGGTTGTCACTGCCGATGGGATCGCCAACGATGTCGTCTACTCGATCGCCGGCACTGGCAAAGATGATATCTGGGTGGGACGACAACAGGGTGGACTCACCCATCTTCGCTACTCCGGCAATTCGCTGACAGCCAAGACCTACACGCAGGCAGATGGCCTCGCACAAAACAGTGTGTACGCGGTCTATCGGAGTCGTGATGGAGCCGTCTGGTCGGGGACCCTCAATAGTGGTGTAAGCGAACTAAAGAACGGTCATTTCACAAATTACACGACTACAGACGGGTTAGCGGCGAACACAATAGCCTCGATTGCCGAGGGCCCTGACGGAACGATGTGGTTTGGCACCCCGATGGGCGTCAGTGCCGTTTCGCAGAAGGGTTGGCGAAACTATACCGGCAAAGACGGATTACCCTCCGCGGATGTCAACTGTCTCCTGCAGGATTCAACGGGAATCCTGTGGATAGGAACCATCGAAGGTCTCGCTTACCTTCGTGATGAGCAGGTGCATGTGCCCCGCGGAATACCTGAACCCCTGCAAGCACCAATATTCGGCATCGAAGAAGACAAACACGGCTGGCTTTGGATCGCGACCTCGGATCGTGTTTTGCGCGTTCCGCGCGACAAGCTGCTAAACGGTGTTGTGAAAGCAGCTGATGTTCGCGAGTATGACCAGGCCGATGGTCTCGAGAGCACAGAAGGAGTGAGGCGGAGCCGATCGGTGGTCTCGGATTCAGCGGGCAGGATCTGGTTTTCACTCAGTAACGGCTTGTCGGTTGTTAATCCATCCCAGATCAATGGAAATTCAGTTCCCGCGCTACCTCACATCGAGGCGATCACCGCCGATTACAACACCGCAAATCTCGCCGCCCTCGTTCAAATTCCTCCATCTCCCAGGCGGATCACATTTGAGTACACGGGGCTGAGCCTCGCGGTGCCCGGGAGGATTCGCTTTCGATATTTTCTCGAAGGTTTCGACAGTAGCTGGAGCCAGCCGGTTGCAGCGCGAGAAGCCGTTTACACAAACCTTGGGCCCGGCCGCTATCGATTCCGGCTAGTCGCCAGCAACAGCGAGGGCCTGTGGAACGGGCCAGAAACCGCGATCGCTTTGAACGTCGCCCCGGCGTTCTATCAAACTTACTGGTTCCGTTTATCGTGCATCGCCGTCTTTATTGCGCTGCTCTGGGCCGGTTATCAAATGCGTGTTCACCAGTTGCAGGAGCAAGAAAAGAGATTCCGCGACGCGGTAGAAACCATGCCAGCCCTGGCTTTTGTTGCCGACCCCAAAGGCAATCGCACTTTTATGAACAGGGGATGGCTCGAATACACAGGACTGAGCCCTGACGAAGCGTCAGGATGGGAGAAGACGATTCACCCTGATGATCTCAAGCGTTTCACGGAGCGATGGCGCAGGTCCGAGGCGACTGGCCATCCGTTGGATTATGAAGCGCGGTTGCACCGCGGATCGGACGGAGTCTATCGCTGGTTCCTGATACGCGCCGTGCCTGTGCGGGACAAGCACGGGAAGATCGTGAAATGGTGTGGCGCGGCAACGGACATCGAAGACCGCAAGCGTGCAGAACAGCTCCAAGCCGATCTTACCCATGCGAGCCGGGTCAGCACGATGGGAGAACTGGTTGCCTCGATCGCGCACGAGCTCGCACAGCCTATCACGGTCACCACCGCTCATGCCAAGGCATCTTTGCGATGGCTTCAGCGCGATCCGCCCGATCTGACGGAAGTCCGCAAAGGGACGGAGAGAATCATCGAGGCGGGCACCTTTGCCTCGGAAATCATTAGCCGTCTGCGATCGTTGTATAAGAAGTCTCCTCCACAGCGGGAATCGGTCGACGTGGAGGAAATCATCGGCGAAATGGTCCTGCTGCTGCGGGGCGAAGCCAACCAGTATGCCGTTTCGATTCGTGCGGGCCTTGGCGCCCATCTGCACAAATGCACGGCGGACCGGGTGCAACTGCAGCAGGTACTGATGAACCTCATGCTCAATGGTATTGAGGCGATGAAGGAGACCGGCGGAGTGCTCACGGTCAAGACGGGACGAGGCGATGGCGGTCAACTGCTGATCTCGGTCAGCGACACTGGAGTAGGATTGCCGACCGGAAGAGCGGACGAGATCTTCAATGCCTTCTTCACCACTAAACCTCAAGGCAGCGGCATGGGGCTGGCGATCAGCCGTTCAATCGTGGAATCGCATGGTGGCCGTTTGTGGGCGACTGCTAACGATGGACGAGGTGCAACCTTTCACTTCACCTTGCCGACCGAGGCAATGGAGCCAAGACCCCTTGTTTCCTAGAGTGTGTTTTCCATAGTCTTGATGCAAGCCGTAAGATCTGACGTATTCAGAGAAACTCATCAACGCTCACGTTCCAGGGAATAAGATCGGCCCGGGCACTTGCGCCGCGCATGGGGACGTCTTGGGCATGCATGTGCTGTGCTACATCCTGCCGCAAAGGCCTCACCCGAAGGTAGCTCCTTGTCCTTGGTCGAGTCCGCCGGTCAGAGTTGCGACAGGCTACGCACGTGCGTAGTGGAGCAAACCTTAATCCCGTCAATTCGCGGCCAGCTGTGCGTTATCTACATACTGAGCCAATCAGGTCCATAAGCGCATCACTATCTACCGGCTTTTTGAAGAAGCCAATCGCACCCCTATCCAGATAAAAAGCCTCCGAATTCTCAGACGGCTTTCCCGTGATAATGACAATGGGAACTGTGTTGTTGCTGCTCGTCACATATTGGAGGAGGCCAAGGCCGCTCATCTTCTGCATCTCGATATCGGTGATAATACAGCTGCTGCGTGAGAGTCCGCCCGACCCCAGAAACTGCTCGGCGGAGAGATAGCTTTCCGCCTTATATCCAAACGACGCAAGAAGATTGACGAGCGCTTCGAGAACTCGGGGGTCATCATCTATCACCGCGATCGTGCGAGCCTGCAAGCGCATACTACCCCAGCCTTCTCCAATACCCTATGGAGTCTACGAAAAACCCCACTCACAGATTCTTATTAAGCGCTCCTGCCGGTCCAAGCTTGAGCTTGGCGGCGAGCTTGACTAATGTGGCGAAAGAGTCTGCTTCCATTTTTCGCATAATGTGTCCGCGATGAATCTGAACGGTGTACTCGGTGATGCCCAACTCGTATGCTGCTTGTTTATTCAAAAGGCCGCTGACCAAGAGTGGCAGCACCTCTCGTTCTCGAGGTGTCAATGATTCATATCTAGCAACCAACTTAGAATGTTCGAGCGCTTGCTCGCGATTCACTTGGTCTTGCTGTAAGGCCCGTTCGATCGAAGCCAGGAGAGCAGTTTCATCAACGGGCTTGGTAAGAAAATCAACTGCCCCTCCTTTCATCGCATGCACGGTTGACGGGATGTCGCCCCGCCCGGTAAGGAAGATTACAGGAATCAACGCCTTCGCAGAAATCAGGTTTTGGACTTCTAGTCCATTCAATCCAGGCATTTTGAGATCCAGGATCAAGCAAGCGCAGGAATCCTCACGGCGAAACTCAAGGAATTGTTGTCCTGACGTGAACATCCGGACGCCTTTGCCACTGGCTCGTACAAGCGAGGACAAGGCCTCTCCAACGGTCGGTTCATCGTCGACGATATACACGATCTCATTCGTTGCTTTCATTTAGACCTCCTTGGGCAAAGGCACGCGCTCATTTCTTCCATCTGACTTACACCACAATTCCAAACTGAGCCACGTTGACTGCGCCTGAACGGATTGAAGGCTCTTCAATGTTAAGCATTATAGTGACACGACGGCACTCCCGAATTCGCACTAAGTTATTACATAAATATGGAATAGACAGCGACAGGCCTTTAGTCCCGTCTGGGTTCCGTCGAATGGCCCGCCCGAGAAGCTCCAACTCGAAGCAGTCGGCGTGTACGTATACATCGCCGGCTCAAACGACGGCTCCTGTTCGAAGATTCGTCAGCTCAACCGACAATCGAGCTTCCACCTTAACCTCTGCACTGTGGAATCGGCTTCGAATGCTCGCTTGATTTCCGCCGATGGCGCCCACTTCGAGTTCATAGCCACGACTCTCTGAGGCTCGGGAGGTGCTAGCCGGCAAGCAATTGTATTTGCCTTAAGCACTCGATTCCGTCGACAGTGTGCAGGTTAGTTGCCTGCCGAGTACAGTAAGCCGCTCCTCCGCGTGAGCTTATCACCACAGACACAGTACTTCCTGGGAATGGCATCTGATTTGCTCCGTGGCTTGATACCAAGGCACGGCTGGACGAATCCGTCGCGCCATAAGAAAAGGAGTAGTGATGGCTTCAGACAATGGCTTTTCTAAGCGCAGCGAAAAGGGATTGCTCACTCCGGACAATTGTGTCGTCACCCTGATTGACCACCAACCGCAGATGCTTTTCGGTGTGACTAGCATCGACAGGCAGACGCTGATCAACAACGTCGTCGGATTCTCGAAGGCCGCCAGGCTCTTCGCCGTTCCCACGATTCTGAGCACCGTTGAGACCAAGCAATTCAGTGGCAATATATGGCCTCAGCTTAAAGCACAGTTTCCTGAACAGACACCCATTGAACGTACCAGCATGAATTCATGGGACGATCCCAATTTCGTGGCTGCAGTCAAGGCAACCGGCCGCAAGAAGATCGTGCTGGCGGGCTTGTGGACAGAAGTGTGCGTGGCGTTTCCCTCCGTACAAGCCATCGCAGACGGCTACGAAGTTTATGTGGTTGAGGACCTTTGCGGCGACCTCGACCTGCGCATTCATGAAGCGGCGATGCGTCGTGTCGAGCAGGCGGGAGCGAAGCCGGTCACCTGGATACAAGTCATGTTGGAGTGGCAACGGGATTGGGCCTGGACCGAAACGTATCCGGCAGTTATGGACATCGTGAAGAACCACGCAGGTGCCTACGGAATGGGTGTGGAGTACGCCTACACGATGGTGCATGGTTCAGATCCGTCGACGTTCTCGTATTGGGAGGTGCCGGTCAACGCGGAACTGGCGGTCAAAAAGAAGCCCGTTCTCGTTTAAGACAATCAATCATCGCTGCTCACAAGAGGGGGCTGTTATGCCAAAGACAACGATCTATCACAATGGCAGGATTGCCACGAACTCGACGCCGTACTTTGTCGAGGCCTTGGCGGTGTCGGACGGCAGAATCACTTCAACTGGACCGTCTGCTGAATTGCTGGGGAAGCGTACTGATGCCACGGAGGTTGTCGACCTCCGTGGCAGGACCGTTATCCCCGGCCTGAACGATTCGCACATGCATCCCATCCGGGGCGGCCTTAATTACAACATGGAGCTGCGCTGGGACGGCGTGCCTTCTCTGGCAGACGCTCTGCGCATGCTGAAAGACCAGGCGGCGCGGACGCCAGCGCCGCAGTGGGTGCGCGTGATTGGTGGCTGGACGGAGTTCCAGTTCGTCGAACGGCGCATGCCAACACTGGACGAAATCAACGAGGCAGCGCCGGACACCCCTGTTTTCGTTCTGCACCTGTACGATCGTGCTTTGTTGAATGGGGCAGCTTTGCGTGCTGTGGGCTACGGGAAAAATGCCCCAGATTTTCCTGCCGGCGAAGTTCAGCGGGACCGGCATGGGAATCCAACAGGTCTTCTCATCGCGAAGCCGAATGCAAATATTCTCTACTCCACCCTCGCGAAGGGTCCGAAACTTCCACATGAGGATCAGCTCAACTCTTCGCGGTTGTTCTTTCGCGAGCTAAACCGCTTTGGCATCACCAGCGCCATTGATGCGGGCGGCGGCTTTCAGAATTATCCCGACGACTACGGCGTTGTAAGCGAACTCCATCGCAGTGGGGAGCTTTCCATCCGCCTGGCCTACAACCTGTTTACACAGAAGCCAAAGCAGGAGCTGTCGGATTTCCAGAATTGGACGAAGATCACGAAACCCGGCGACGGCGATGACCTCTACCGTGTCAACGGCGCAGGCGAAATGCTGGTTTTTTCCGCCGCAGATTTCGAGGACTTTCTTGTCCCGCGGCCCGACATGATTCCCGTGATGGAAAGCGAGCTAAAAGCCGTCATTAGACATCTCGTGGAGAATCGCTGGCCATTTCGCTTACATACGACATACAACGAGACGATCGAGCGAGCGTTGAACGTTTATGAAGAAGTGAATCGAGAGATTCCGTTTGACGGGCTGCACTGGTTCTTCGATCACTGCGAAACGATCACCGATCGCAATATCGAACGCGTGAAAGCGCTGGGCGGCGGCATTGCAGTGCAGAACCGCATGGCATTCCAAGGCGAGTATTTCGTCGAACGTTGCGGGGCGCAGCAGGCGAAGCGCACACCGCCGATACGGCGGATGTTGGAGATAGGTGTTCCCGTGGGAGCAGGGACCGATGCAACCCGCGTCTCAAGCTATAACCCTTACCTTTCCCTCTATTGGCTTATTACTGGCAGGACCGTCGGCGGCCTCAGTCTCTACTCGCAAGAGAACCGGTTGGATCGAGAGGAAGCATTGAAGCTCTACACCATGGGCAGCAGCTGGTTTTCAACGGAAGACGGAAAAAAGGGAGCCCTCGCTCCGGGCCAGCTAGCCGACTTGGCTGTTCTCTCTGCCGATTACTTTTCTATTCCCGAAGAGGAAATCAAGCGTCTCGAATCAGTACTTACGATCGTCGGCGGAAAGGTCGTTTATGCCACCGAAGAATTCTCAAAACTCGCGCCGCCTCCGCTGCCAGTAAGCCCGAGCTGGTCACCGATCAAAGAGTACGGCGGCTACGCGAATCCCTCAAGAGAAACGGTGGGAGCATCACATTCTCGAGCTCTCTCTGCGGTTCGTCCTGGATCGAGCACCAAGAATCATCATGTTTCAGTGCTGGGTGATCTTGGGTTCTGGCATCTGGGATGCGATTGTTTCGCCTTTTGAAAGACTGCAGGCGAATTCTGAATGAGAGGAAAAAAGAGAATGGGAATATCAAACATCACCGCCAAGGTTGTAGTAATTACCGGGGCCAGCAGCGGTGTCGGCGAAAGCACGGCCCGCCTTCTCGCAGCGAATGGCGCAAAAGTCGCGCTCGGAGCGAGGCGAAAAGATCGGATCGACGCTCTGGTCAGGGATATCACCGACAAAGGAGGCAGTGCTCTCGGTTTCAAGACCGATGTGACAATGCGTGGAGATGTCGAGGCTTTAGTAAAAGGCGCAGTTGATGGGCACGGCCGAGTCGACGTCATTGTGAACAACTCCGGGATCATGCCCATTGCGCCAATGGCAGCGCTCAAAGTCGACGAATGGGACCGGATGATTGATGTGAACGTCAGGGGGCTTTTATATGGGGTGGCCGCGGTGCTGCCCATCATGCAAAAGCAAAAGCAAGGCCACATCATCAACATTGCTTCTGTCGCGGGCTTTAAGGTCTTCGCGCCGGGGGGCACCGTGTACAGCGCGACGAAATTCGCCGTGCGGGCGCTGACTGAGGGCCTGCGCATGGAGCACAAGGCCGACAACATTCGTTGCACCATGATCTCGCCCGCCGCGATTGCTACGGAACTGCCCGAAGGCAGCTCGGAGGAAGCCACCAGAAAGGATTTGCGTGAGTTTTACAAAATCGCTATTCCCGCCGACTCAATTGCTCGCGCGATCGCTTACGCCATCGAGCAACCAGCCGACGTGGAGATCGACGAGGTCGTTATCCGGCCCACAGCTCTGGACTTCTAGACCGGAGACAAACGATGCGCGCGCTTTCTGCTCGTCACGTTGGCCCCGATCCTTGGAGACTTCCAGCATGATTTGTGCAGGAGAAATGCAATGAAAGTATTGTTCATATCCTTTGTAGTTGGTCTGGGCGTAGGGATCTTGTACGGTCTGATCCGGGTGAAGAGTCCGGCGCCGCCGATTGTCGCCTTGCTCGGTCTTCTTGGGATGGTTCTGGGAGAGCAGCTAGGCACTTGGGTTCACACCAGAAACGTGAATGTAAGCCAGGCCGCTTCGACTTGCCTTGTCGGCCAACGGTACGATCGCCCGATACCGATTCAGGCGAGTGATCCTGGGATACAGATGGCAAGCGCGCGAGGAAAGCAAACGAGTTGACCATGCGAATAAGAGAAGTCTTCTCAGCCATTGCAAGCGCCGTCCTTGCGCTGCAACTTCTGTGCGTGAATTTGTCAGCACAGAGTTCTCCCGGAAACGTTACGGACATAGCCGTCGCGCCCCAGTATGACACCACGCACGTGTATGTAGCTCCTGAGGACTTCGATCGCTTCGTCGGGAGCTTAATGGCCACATTCGGCGGCACGACTTCCAAGCAAGGAGTTTTCACCGTTACGCCCACTCCAAGCAGCACCATGTCCCAGCTGGTGCTGACTCCAGTAGGAACTCTGTCGGTTTTCGGGTTCAAGACACCGATCCCATATCCGTTTGGCGCAGAGCGAACGGGCTACCTCGTGACCGATTTTGATGCAGCGGTCCAAGCTGCTCGTACGACAGGCGCCGACGTTCTTGTAACTCCATTCAATGACCCAATCGGACGAGATGCCATCATCCAGTGGCCGGGCGGCGTGAACACACAGCTCTATTGGCACACGACCGCACCGTCCTATAAAGCTCTTCAAACCATTCCGGAAAACCGTGTCTATGTGTCCGCCGATCGCGTGGCTGCCTTCGTAGACAGCTTTCTTGCCTTTAGCCATGGCAAAGTCATCGCTGATGATGCGCACGCTCCCGGTGTTGAGATCGGACGGCCGAGTGACACCTATCGGCGAATCCGTATCCAATCCAACTTCGGCAAACTGACGGTTCTCGTAACCGATGGCCATCTTCCGTATCCATACGGGCACGAGATGACAGGCTACCAGGTTTCGGATCTCGCGGCTACACTCGCCAAGGCCAAGGTGGCGGGAGTCCAGGTACTGGTTCCTCCCTACACTGCCGACCAGCGCGAAGCAGCCCTGGTGCAATTCCCCGGCGGCTATATTGCTGAGATTCACTCGACCACCGGCAAAGCGAAATGAGGTTAATCAAATACTTTGATGCGATTTTTTTTCATGCTGGCGGCAGTTGTATTGCTCGTCGCACGAGCGCCTGCAGGGGCCCAGTCCATATCGTCTGCCAGCCCGGACGAGCCAGACAGGAGCTTCATGTTACTCCGGGAGGACGAAGACTGGAGTTTTCTTGCTAATCCTGCCAACCGTCAGGACTTCTGGGACCCGGTCAAATATATCCGCCTTCGCGGTGACAACAATGATTGGTTCATGACGATCAGTGGAGAAGCCCGACAAGTATGGGAACAGATCGGCAACGATTATTGGGGACAGTCTCCCTACTGGAATGGGTATCTCAACCAAAGATACATGCTGGGTTTCGATATTCATTATGGAAAGCATGTTCGCACATTTGTCGATTTGAAAAGCGGCATAAATTCCTTCCGCAATGGCGGTCCGCGTCCGATCGACGAGAAGAAGCTCGACTTTCAAGCCGCCTTCCTGCAGGTTGGAACTGCCGAAAGCCACAACTCCGTCGAGCTGAGGGCCGGAATACAGGAACTCGAGTACGGATCTGGCCGGCTTATCGACGTTCGTGAGGGGCCGAATGTCCGCCTGAGTTTTGCTGGTTTCATGGTCAAGAGCAAAATCGACCGATGGCTGGTGGACGGATTTGCGATGCGTCCACGCCTAGACCAATTTGGCTTCTTTGACGATCGGCCAAACAGCCAGGTAGGTTTCTGGGGAGTATATGCTTCGCGACCCGCCCCGAAAACGTCAGTAGATCTGTACTACCTGGGGTTGGATAGGAAACAGGCCACATTCCAGCGCGGCACAGCGCAGGAGGTGCGTCAATCCATCGGGGGACGAGTCTCCCGCCCCATTGCGACCGAGCGGCCCGGCTGGGACTTTGACGACGAAGCTCTGTGGCAGTTCGGCACGTTTGGTTCGGGAAACATTCGAGCCTGGACGGTCGCTACAGAGACGGGCTATCGATTTCCGAATGTGCCTTTGAAGCCACGCTTCAGCGTGAAGGCCGACGTCTCAAGCGGGGATCATCCGGCCTCGAATACTTTGGGCACGTTCAATCCTCTGTTTCCGAAGGGCGACTATTTCGGTGTCCTGGCTACGACCGGACCAGGCCCCATCAACTTTATAGATGTTCATCCTCACGTCGAGATAGCACTGCCTCACAATGTCGCTGCCTCGTTTGATTGGATCGTGCAGTGGCGAGAGAGTCTTGACGATGGCGTCTACAACGTACCGGGAAGCCTGATCCGCGCCGGCTATGCAAGCCAGGCGCGCTACGTTGGGAATAGGCCGGGCACACAGATTCGTTGGCAGAAGACTCGTCATCTGTGGTTTCAGGGAGACTACGGAATCTTTTATGCGGGCAGCTTTATAAAGGAGACGCAACCTGGGCGCAACCTCAACTACTGGGCTTTGTGGACCGGTTACAAGTTTTAGGAGACAATTCAGTCGTTTTTGAGAGGGAGGGCCGGCAATGAGCAAATCGCAATATACTCAGTCGGCTGTTTATTCATGGCGAGCAGTCCAACTACTGAAAAGGCTATACCATCCGAGTTGAACCATTTCAAGAAAATAGGCAAGTCGGGGAAATCCGACAATTGCGAGCTGAATGCATTTTGGGGCTCGGTTTATCAAAAAGACAGGCATCAAAAAGGCGCATTCCGAAACGGGCCAGAATCTTGGGAAAGACGCAGGTGCGAGAGAGGATCCATCGTTCTCTAAAAAATTCAGAAGTCCCTCGAGGGGCAGGCACAGAGCGACTTTCCAGATCACTCGTAGCTTGTATGAAGTGGCAGGAAGAGTCGCTGGGGTTGTGCCGTGCTTCTCCGATTCGCTATCGCTCTCGATGCTGATACATCCCCCGTGCCCCTCTACGAATTGCTTTGCGACGAATAGTCCAATTCCTCTACCAACCGTAGTCCGCGTGGTGAAGAAGGCGTCAAAAACCGGATCGTCTCGAAGTGCTCGATTCGTCGCCCATCGCGAATGCTTCAGATCGACCAACGCGTACAGCCGCTGCTCTGAATCTCAGACAGGAATGAGCCGGTGAGCTGAATCCATGTATGCCACAATTGGCGCCATTCTGCACGGAGCGTAGGATGCTATTAACGCCTTTGGCCTCAAGTCGAGGTAACAGCCCGCGCGTCCTAACTTTAAATGGTCCGAATATCGGCCGCTTAGATGGTTGCCGGGGAGTCGGTTACGTCAAAGCGAAGAAAAATGACAACTCAACTGGAGTCCAGAATTGCCGCCCGGTTTGGAGTTCTTCCGAACTTCTTTCGACTCACCACCGATGATTCGAAGATCACGGAAAACCTGTGGGAATTTGCTCAATTCGCATACCTGGACAACCCGTTGCCTTCTCTCCTGAAGGAGAGATTGTTTGTTTACTTATCCCTTTTTTGCAAAGTCCGGTACTGTATCGCCAGACACGTTGGGTTCCTGATAGGTCTGGGTCATCCCGCGGGCGACCCACAGTGCCCGCCGCAGACGCTCGACGAAGTGTTGCCGCTGCTCCGGGGAAATCTTCCTTTCAACTCCGATCTCGATCAGGCCCTCGCTTTATGTGAAGGGCTGGGTATGGGATCGTTCCCCCCAGAGCCGGACAGTGCACAGGAAGGGGCAATCTTTGCGTGCGCAGCACATGTCTTCTTGAGAACTCCCGATGCGTCGAGGGCGCTGCATGCCCTCAAGTGTGTCTTTGATGAGAAGACTCTGGAGTACACTAAGCTTCTTCTGGCCTTTATCCGCACAGCTCACTACTGGACCGAGATACATCCCGCACTGGTTCTGGAAGACGACATCAATCAACTTCTGGCGACTCATGAAGCCATCGCTGCGTGTGTTCTTGCAGACCCCGACGCACTGCCGGATAACAAGCTCGCTCACCTCATCTCGGAAGATCTGACTTCCTTACGCGATTTGAACGAACGACATCTGAGGCTCGAACAGGACTATGAGTTGCTTGGCACCGAACATCAGAGGACAGAAAATCGCCTGTTTGAACGGGAACAGATGCTGGAAGACAGTTCCAAGCGCCTCGGCGAACTCGCAGCTATTGTCGAATCCTCCGACGACGTGATTGTGAGCAAGGACCTCAACGGCATCATCAAAAGCTGGAATGCGGCAGCCGTGCGCCTTTTCGGTTATTCCGCGGAGGAGATGATCGGTACGTCGATTCTGAAGCTTATTCCGGAAGATCTTCACTCCGATGAAAAAACCATCATGGAAAATATCCGTGCCGGACGGCGAGTGGATCATTTTGAGACCGTGCGTCGCACCAAGAGCGGTCAGTTGCTCGATGTCTCCCTTACCATTTCCCCGATAAAAGACGAGCATGGTCGGGTGATCGGCGCGTCCAAGATTTTGCGCGATGTCTCTACGCGCAAGCGGATTGAACAAGCCCTATTGCAGGCAGAAAAGATTGCTGCAACTGGCCGCATGGCAGCGACGATCGCCCATGAAATCAACAACCCTCTCGAGGCCGTGATGAACTTGATGTACCTTCTCCGTCCGATGATTGCCGACCCGGCAGGTATCAGTTACTTCGAGTCAGTCGAGGCGGAACTCGGGCGTGTCTCGCATATCGCTAAGCAGACGCTTGGTTATTACCGCGAACATGCTGCAGCAAGCAGTGCCTCAATCGGGGAGATCGTTCTCCATGCAATCACGATCTATGAGCCACGGTGTACAGCTACTGGCATTGAGATTCAGAAAGCGATTAATTCATCAAGGAAAATCGTGCTGCGTCGCGGGGAGATGATGCAGGTGGTCTCAAACCTGGTGATGAACTCGATCTACGCCATGCAAGCGGGTGGCGTCTTGTCGATCTCCGTGGAAGAGGCAGTAAAGTCCCCGGACGGCATCGTCTTGACCATTCAGGATAACGGTGTTGGCATCGAGGAATCTGATCTGCCTAGGGGATTTGAGGCCTTCTTCACGACTCGCGCCACCGTGGGTACAGGCATCGGCTTGTTTGTCGCAAAGCAGTTTGTTGAAGGCCACGGAGGCAAGATCGAGATTGAAAGCAGGCAGAACGTGGAAGATCACGGTACAACCGTTCGCGTCTTTTTGCCCATATCCACAGAGTATGACTCCTCTGGCGAGGGTGCACGCCAAGGGTCGAATGGGCAACTAAATGCAGAAGATGTTCGCGCTTCTGTTTCAACCACTGCTGCTCCAGTTCCGAATTCGGCGAAGAAGGAGGACGAGGCAAACGCCGCTCTTGGACCTCGCCAAATCAGGCTGATCGGAGCAATCTGAACCCCCTTCGGCGAGATTTTCGCTAACGAGATTCCACTTGGCCGAGAAGTCGTGCATTTCCATGGCTAATCAGGCGGAAATGGGAGCATGTAAGTCCCTTTTCGCTTCATTCACCGTCAAACAGCCGGCCATTCCTCTCGGGTTCGATTTGAAAATTGCTTAAGCCGACTCCAGCTAACCGAAAGAACTGCGCGGGTCCCAGCTCGACGCGCTCGCACAACGACACGGCCATATCAGCGAACTCCTCCATCGACGCAGGCATCACAGTTGGTGTCAAACTTCGGGTCAGCGTGTTGAACTCCCTCGTCTTAAGCTTGAGAACTATCGTTCGGGCCATGCGCGCGTTTTGCTTCGAAGACACCCAGACCTTTTCTGCAAGCTCATAGAGACGGCGACCATACCGACCAAAATGCTGTTCCAGCGTAGCTACATCTAACGCATAGATCACGACTGTAGTGATGCCGATACCATTCATCCGTGCTTCTGTGAACTGTCCGACTCCAGGAATGCGGCCGATTGGAAGAGGCAGAAGGAAGCCCTGGATTTCGTGCGGCTGGATTACAAATAGGCCATTCGGCTTCTTCGAGTCGGAAGCGATCTTGGCCAGGAATT